>Ga0207865_100473_pt1 | contig 43828 bp, 38 predicted proteins | sample HigsolmetaAR204D_FD_184836 | JGI IMG/M metagenome (GOLD analysis project Ga0207865, IMG submission 184836) | Ionic liquid and high solid enriched microbial communities from the Joint BioEnergy Institute, USA - AR20-4-D (SPAdes) (version 2) ...
GGCCGCCTTCACGGCTTCCAGCAGCGGCCGGCCCTTGGCCAGCTCCGCCGTAATGGCTGCGGAGAAGGTGCATCCCGTGCCGTGCGTATGGCGGGTCTCGTACCGCTCGCCCGTCAGCAGGTGAAACTGCTGCCCGTCATACAGCACGTCGACCGGCTCGCCGGGCATATGCCCGCCCTTCACGACGGCCGCGCGGGCGCCGTACTCCTCGACAATCCGCTGAGCGGCATCCTTCATCGCGTCCAGCGAATCGATCGCGCGCCCGGTGATCGTCTCCGCCTCGGGAATGTTCGGCGTGACGACGGCAGCCAGCGGCAGCAGCTTCGTCCGCAGCGCCTCCTCGGCGTGGCTGGCCAGCAGGCGGGCGCCGCCCTTGGCGATCATGACGGGATCGACGACGAGCCGCGTAAGCCCCTGCTTCTCGACCTGCCCGGCCACCAGCTCGATGATATCCGGGCTCGACAGCATGCCCGTCTTGGCGGCGTCGACGCCGATATCTTCACACACCGCCTCGATCTGGCGGGCGATGCCTTCCAACGGAATATCGTAAATGCCGTGCACCCCGAGCGTATTCTGGGCGGTTACCGCGGTAATCGCCGACATGCCATAGACGTCCAGCATCTGGAACGTCTTCAGGTCGGCCTGGATTCCCGCGCCGCCTCCGCTGTCGGAGCCGGCAATCGTCAATGCTTTGGCAATCGTCTTCACTTCGGTCGTTACCCTCCACTTCCTGCCGCCTGCCGTTCACCGCGCAGTGTAAAATCGCAAAACTTGTACATCAAAACTTGTACATTAAGTGTATTATTCCGGACGGGCAGCGTCAAGCTGGGCCGGTTCCTTTCGCTTTCGTTTTCTTGATATTTTTATGACAATCCAGGGCAACGCTTTGACGCTGTTTGCGCCTGCGGGTTATGATGGTAGAAAGTTGGACACGATCGGAGAAGTGGCGACATGAAGGCTCATTCGCTTCATATGATCACAACGGGACGCCAGCCGCTGGAGCAGGTACGGGACATTCTCGCCCGCTGCCCTGCAAAGCTGGCGGACGCGCTTCACGTGCGCGAGAAGCAGCGCGGCGCTCGCGAGCTGATCGCCTGGCACGATGCGCTCAGGCCGCTGATGCCAGATACGCCGCTCTTCGTGAACGACCGCCTGGACGCCGCGCTGGCCGCGGGGGCGGACGGCGTGCAGCTCGGCGGCAGCAGCCTGACGGCGGCCGAAGCCCGGGCGATTGCCGGCAGCCGCCTGGCCATCGGCCGCTCGGTGCACTCGGCGGCCGAGGCGGCGCAAGCGGCCGCGGAAGGGGCGGATTTCGCCGTCTTCGGGCACGTATACGCCACCGGGTCGAAGCCCGGCCTGACGCCCCGAGGCGTTGACGCGCTGCGCGCGGCGGTCGAGGCGGCGCCGATCCCCGTTATTGCGATCGGCGGCATCACGCCGGAGAGAATCGATGAGGTGCTGTCGACAGGCTGCGCCGGCGTCGCCGTGCTGTCCGGCATTCTCGAGCACGAGGACCCCGCGGGCCAGCTTGTCCGCTACCGGAAGGCGCTGGACAGCTTCCGCCGCCCGCCGAAGGCAGCGCTGCGGATCTTGTCCCCGGCAAGCCGCAAGTAACATGCCCGCCTGGCCGTTCCCGGTCAAGCGCGCCGGCTGCGGCCAAGCTATGCTATTGTTTGTTCCTAACCTTGAAGGAGGCGCATTCCCTCATGCCTAATCATGACCAAGATCGTTCGAACGTTTCGGATCGTCCTGCCGCCATAGTCATCGGCGGCGGCATCATCGGCTGCGCGGCGGCGCTGGAGCTCGTCAAGGCCGGATTCGCCTGCACCGTGCTGGACCAGGGAGCCCTGATGCAGGAGGCGTCGACAGCCGCCGCCGGCATGCTCGGCGCCCAGGTGGAGACTCACGAGCCGGGGCCGTTCTACAAGCTTTGCCGCCATAGCCAGGAGCTGTACCGGCCGTGGACGGAAGAGCTGGAGGAGCTGACCGGCATGACGGCGGAGTACGTGGCCGAAGGAATACTGCGGGTGGCGCTGGACGAAGAGGACGAAGCCCAGCTGCGCAGCCGGCTGTCCTGGATGCGCGGCGCGCAGTGGCTGAGCGCGGAGCAGATTCGCGCAGCCGAGCCAAAGCTCGCGCCTGAGGTCCGCGGCGGCCTGATGCTGGAGCGCGACCATCATATTATGCCGACCGCGCTGGCGGGCGCGCTGCGGGCCGCTCTCGTCAAGCTCGGCTGCCGCATCCGCGAATGGACGCCGGCCTACCGGCTGCTGCAGCATCAGGGTCGCATCGCGGGCGTGCAGACGGCCGAAGGGCCGCTCTACGCGGATGTCACCGTGCTTGCCGCGGGGGCCTGGGCGCCGGTCTTGACGGAACCGCTCGGCCTGAAGCTGCCGGTCTTCCCCGTCAAGGGGCAGTGCATCTCGCTGCGGCCCGAGGCGCCGCTCAACCGCTCGACGCTGTTTGCCAAAAGCTGCTACATCGTGCCCAAGCGCGACGGCACGGCGCTGATCGGCGCGACCCAGCTCGAAGCCGGCTTCGACAAGCGGACCGATGCTGAGGCGGTCGCCAAGCTTTACCGCAAGGCGTGCGCCCTGCTGCCGGCGATGCGCGACGCGGCGTTCGTCCGCACCTGGGCCGGATTGCGGCCGGGATCGCGCGACGGCCTCCCCTTCATCGGGACGTGGCCGGGGGCGCCCGGGCTCATCTTCGCCGCCGGCCATTACCGCAACGGCATTTTGCTCGCGCCGGGCACAGGGCTGCTCGTCAAGCAGCTTGCCCTCGGCGAGCAGCCGGCGCTCGATCTGACGGCGTTCGCGCCCGGGCGCGCTGCCGGGGCCGCCGGCGTATCAGGCTGAGCGCAACTGCAGCCACGCCAGCAAGGCCCACTTGCGCTCGGCTCGGCGCTTGAACTTGTGAAGCCCGCGGTAAATATCGACCGCTTCGCGGAACGCCCGCGCGGCTTCCTCGTTCCGGCCGAGCCGCTTGTGCAGCTGGCCGAGCCGGCAATAAGCTTCGCAAGAGGACGAATTGACGTCCCCGAAGCGCTGCAAATAGCCGACAGCCCGGTCCGGCGCGCTTTCGGCCAATGCTTCCCCCAGCCGCAAATACGGCTCGCCGTATTTGACGCGCGGGTTCAGCTGGAGCGCCTGCCCGATCAGCCGCTCGCCCTGCTCGAGGCGGCCGAGCTTCAGCTCGCAAAATCCGAGCTCGCAGAGAACCTCCGCCGAATCGTCCATCACGAGCCGCACCTGCTCGAGCAGCTCCTTCGCTTCGCCATAGCTGCTTCGCTCCATCAGCAGCCGCGCGAGCTCGAGCTTGGCCGAAGTGTTGTGCGGATTGAGCCTGAGCTCGTCCCTCAGCCGGCTGATGCGGCGCGCCCGGCGGACCGGCTTCAGGAAACTGGGCGTGATGCCGACAAACCGGCGATCCAGCAAATATAAGATGGCCAGCAGTACGATTACGGCCACAAGCGGATTTCCGGTAATCCACGTCAAGAGCAAAAAAACAGAAAATTTCCCCATGGTCTCCTCCTGTTCCTTTTTTTTCATCCCATCGTATAACGAAACAAAACGGCCTCGACAAAACATGTGCATATCCGGTGTATTTTACCATATGAGCTTTTTCGCTGACAAATTTCCCTGGTTACCGCTTAAGCTGCACAAGCATTAGCACCAGCACCAGCGCTTGCCGCAAATGCTTATACCGGGGTTACGAACGATTTTGCACGGCAACCCTCGTCGATTTCCTTGTGTTGCCATTTTGAGCCATCGTATAATTTTTTCCCTTTCTGTCCAATATAAAGGCATCGGTGAGGAATAGCCAAGCGGTAAGGCAACGGACTTTGACTCCGTCATCCCTAGGTTCGAATCCTAGTTCCTCAGCCATACATAATGCGGAGCGCTTTTCTGCCGGAGGATGCGGCCTCGGGACAGGAAAGTGCTTTTGCTTTGTTAACCGCTAAAATGGCCTCAAATCGCGCGAGCAAGCAGGAATCGGCGGAAGCCGTCGCGAACAAGTAAGAACAGCACACCGCCTTGCAGCGGCGGGAAGAATCAACAGGGGGCCAGACAAAATGGATAAGGCAAAAGCGCAGAAATGGAAAAAAACGAGAGAGATGGGCAAAGGCAAATACGTGATGCTGTTCGGCGTCGCCGCGTGGGGAATTACGCTGACTGTGGCGTTCACGCTGGTCGAATGGCTGACGCAGCAGACGTTTACTCCATTATGGTTTTATATCCGCTTTTTCGTATTCGGGTTCGCCGGATTTCTCATCGCCAATTTCCGTTGGGAATCCATGGAGCGTCTGTTCAAGCAGCACAATCCGTAAAGGGAGCGCAGCCTTCGCAGCCGGCGCGGGCTCGCGAGGAGCCGGCACATCAACGCGATTATGAAGATTAAAATAAGTTACTTTACTTTTATAAGTTAATATTGTATTATACATAAATGTGAGTCACATTCATGTAATAATTATTCGGAGGGATACTCAAATGAGCAATGTCCTGTTTATTAAAGCGAACGGCCGGCCTGCTTCCCAGGCGGTCAGCGTCAAGCTATACGACGCTTTCCTGCAAGCGTACAAAGAAACGCATCCGCAGGACCAAATAACGGAGCTCGATCTGTTTGCCAACCCGCTTCCGTATTACGATAACGACATGATCACCGGCATGTTCAAGCTGGGCAAAGACCTGGAGCTTACGCCGGAAGAGCGCAGCGGCGCAGAGACGGTAAAGCGCGTGCTCGACCAGTTCATGGCTGCCGACAAAGTCGTCTTCGCCTTCCCGCTCTGGAACTTTACGGTGCCCGCTCAGCTGATCACTTACCTGCACTACATTCTGCAAGCCGGGATCACGTTCCGCTATACGGCCAACGGTCCGGAAGGACTTGCCGGCAACAAGAAGGTCGCTCTGCTGAATGCGCGCGGCGGCATCTATTCCGAAGGGCCGATGGCTTCCTTGGAAATGTCGCTCAAATACGTGCAAACGATCATGGGCTTCATCGGCGTGACCAACATCGAGACAGTCGTCGTCGAAGGGCACAATCAGTTCCCGGACCGCGCCGAAGCGATCATCCAGGAAGGCCTGCAGGAAGCCGCCCGCGTCGCCCGCACGTTCTAACGTTACCGACAAAAAGCTCCGCTTAAGGCGGGGCTTTTGCTCTACTTCCCGCCCAGCGGCAAAAAGAAACCTGCAATCACTCGGACTGCAGGCCGTCAAGGGATATATATATTAAAAAGGGGGTCGATGATTAGTATATCCCCTTTTGATTAATGCCGGATGAAAAACAGATTACAGTTATGTTACATTCGATTGCGCATAATCAGCTGCGCGAAAAACAGCAACACCTCGTTGTTCACGAAAGCGATGCCGAAGCCGAACAGCCCGAACATCAGCGAAAAGCTGTCCTCCGGCGAAGAGAACACTTGCGCCCACCAGATGCCTGCAGCGGCAAATACGAGCGTATTGACAGCCGAGCCGGCAATGAAGGACGCCCCCAGCCTGCGCGTTTTCAGCATGACCCCGATTCCGACGACCCCTGTCAGAACGAAGCCGATGCCCATGATCAGCCAATAAATGCTGTCGTAGGTCATGCCCATCCCCCTTTGAACGCCTGATCGCAAAAATAAACTCTACCGTTCATCATACATTGCGGCGGACAGGCTAGGCAAGGTTTAATCATGAATAATTTTGCACAACTTGCGCCAGGCGGTTCTTTTGGGCCTGCCGGGAATAAACCGCCCTTCATTCCCCCATGCTAATACGGCAGCCTGCCGTCACGGCGCAGGCCTCAGCCACCATTATCAGGAGGGAGACATGAAGCGATGAGCACTTCGAAACGCCGCCGAGAAAACGCATGGAAAATTCGCAAGCAGACGCAGCAGCCGCACGGTAAAATCAAAGCGCTGGCCGAGTATGCCGAAGAATACGATGCGAGAGCGAACAACGAAGGGCTTGTGCAATCCTGATCGGCCGTGACCGACAAGCTGCAAGAAGCTCCACGTTCCCGGCGGGCGCGTGGAGCTTCTGAAAATTGACATGCCCGAGCGTCATTCCTGTCCACGTTCCCGGCGGGCCCGTGAAGCTTCTTCTTTAAGGGGACCGTTTCGACAGCTGCTGCTGCGCCAGGCGGATCATCTCGCGAACCATGGAGCCGCCGATTTGACCGCCGACCTTGCCTGCCTGCTCGGTAGACAAAGCGCCGTTATAGCCGGGCCGAAGCGGAATGCCGAGCGATTTCGCCACCTCGTATTTGACCAGATCCGGCCGATTCGGATCGGCGGCGTAGCCCTCCCGCTTCATCACCTCCGCCTTGAACCGCTCTATGCCTTGAGCGGCCTGGGGCACGACCAGCCGTCCGGGGCTTCTTCTTCTTGCCATGCTCATCATCCTCCTAACGTTAGCGTAACCGCCGCCGCTCCAAGTTATCCGGCCGCACGGATATTGTTGCGCAGGTCGGCGTTTCCGTGTATGATGGATGTAAATAATTTTCTTGTTACTATACGTTTTATTTAAAATTATTTTAATCATTCAGGTGATTCCGTTGTCCGCCATAACTAACGCAATTCACGAAAAGACGAGCAGTATGAACCGAAAGGAAAAAGAGCTGGCCGATTTCATTCTGGAGCATGCGCGGGAAATCGTTCATATGGGAATCACCGAGCTGGCGGAGCGCTCCGGGGCGAGCACGGCGACGATTTCCCGGTTTTGCAAGCAGCTTCATTTTTCGGGGTACGCGGAGTTTAAGGTGAAGCTGTCGGCAGAGCTGGCCGGGGAAGCCGCCGCTCCCGCTTATCAGGATATCGTCGCCGGCAGGCCGTTAACCGATATTATCGCCGCCGTCGAGTCGAACCATCTCCGCGCGATCGGCGATACGGCGCGGCTGATCGACCGGAAAGCGCTGGAACGGGCGGTTCTTGCGCTGCGTTCGGCCCGCCAGATCGGCGTCTACGGCATGGCGACCTCAGGGCTGGTCGCCCAGGACTTTCATCAGAAGCTGGTGCGAATCGGCCGAAGCGCCCATGCCTTCACGGACCATCATATGATGCTGACCTCGGCCTCCAACCTGACAGCGGACGACGCAGCGATCTGCATCTCGTACTCGGGACGGACGGCCGAGACGATCTCCGCGCTGCGCTGCGCCAGGGAAAGCGGAGCGGTGACGATATCGCTAACCAAATTCGGCTCCAACCTGCTGGCCGATCTGGCCGACATCGCTTTATTCACCTCGCCGCTGGAGGAAGGAATGCGCCGCGGGGACATGGCCTCCCGCATCACGCAGCTGTTTCTGGTCGATATTTTGTTCGTCGCCTTGATCAGCGATCAGTTCGAGGAATATGTCCCGCGTCTGGAACGCTCCTTCCAGATGGTTCGCAAGTATACTTAACTAACATCAGGAGGGATTGGCTTTGAACCTGCAAATCTTCGACTCGCCGGACCAGCTGCATGAGGCCGGAGCGGGCATTATCGGCGGCCTGCTGCAAACGAAACCGTCCGCCGTCCTCGGCCTTGCGACAGGCGGAACCCCTGTCGGCATCTATGAAGAGCTCGTAAAGGCGCATAAGCGCGGACTTGTCCGCTTCAAGGAAGCGACGACCTTCAATCTGGACGAATATGTCGGACTTCCCGGCACGCATCCCCAAAGCTACCGCTATTATATGAACGAGCACTTGTTCAGCCAAGTGGATCTCGCCCCGGAGCGTACTCACATTCCGGACGGGATGTCCCCCGACCCGCAGGAGGAATGCCGCCGCTACGACGCCCTGCTGCAGCGGGCAGGCCAGATCGATCTGCAGCTGCTCGGCATCGGCCATAACGGGCATATCGGCTTCAACGAGCCGGATCATGCGCTGATCAGCGGCACCCATGTCGTCGCGCTGCGGGAGGAGACGCGGCTGGCGAACGCGAGATTTTTCGATCGCCTTGAAGCGGTGCCGACGCACGCCTTGACGATGGGCGTCGCGACGATCCTGAAAGCCAGGACGATCGTGCTTGTCGTGAAAGGAGAAGACAAAGCGGATATCGTCCACCGCGCGCTGACGGGCCCGATCACCACAGATTGTCCGGCGTCGCTGCTGCAGACGCATCCGAACTTGACGGTGCTGATGGATGCTGAAGCGGGGAGGCGATTTCGATGAGCATCCCGACGGTGCTAATTACCCGCGTCCGCTTGGCCGCCCCCGGGGGCGTCATCGAAGACGGCTGGATCAAGCTGGCGGGAGGACGCATTGAAGCGCTCGGCTCGATGCCGGGCGCTTCGGAAGAACTTGCTGGCGAGAAAGCCGATATGCGCATCGACGGCCGCGGCGGCTGGGTGCTTCCGGGGTTTATCGATATTCACGTGCACGGGGGCTTCGGCCACGATTTCATGGATGCCGACAAGGAAGGCCTGGATGCGATCACGCGGTTTCATGCGCGCCATGGGACGACCGCGATGCTGGCGACGACCGTGACGGCGCCGAAGGACGCACTGGATAAGGTTTTGTCGCGGGTGCAGGCATACGCTCAGGCGGAGACGGAATATGCGCGGCTGCTCGGCGTTCACCTGGAAGGGCCGTTCATCAGCGCCAAATATCCCGGCGCGCAAAATCCGGCCCATATCGTCAGGCCCGACCCGGCCTGGCTGGACGATTGGCTGGCCCGCTTCCCCGGCCTGATCAGGATGCAGACGCTCGCTCCCGAAGCGGAAGGCGCCCTGGCCTACATCCGCAAGCTGAACGAAGCCGGCATCGTGGCGGCCTGCGGCCATACGGACGCTTCTTACGGCCAGCTCAGCGAAGCTGCCGATTGCGGCTTGCGCCACGCCGTCCATACATTCAACGCGATGCGTCCCGTCCATCACCGCGAGCCGGGCACCGTCGGCGCCGTGCTGACCGACGACCGGATCACGGCCGAGGTGATCGCCGACGGCCATCACGTCCACCCGGCCTGCATCCGGCTGCTCGCGCGGGCCAAAGGGCCCGACCGGCTCGTGCTCATCACCGACGCCATGTCCGCGGCCGGCCTCGGCGACGGCGATTACCGGCTCGGCGGTCTGGACGTTGCGGTGCAGGACGGAGTGGCCCGCCTGAAGGACGGCGGCAGCCTCGCCGGCAGCACGCTGACGATGATCGACGCCTTCCGCTTCGCCGTCAGGCACGCCGGGATCGGCGTAGCCGAAGCAAGCCGCATGGCCAGCGCCAATCCGGCGCGAGTCATCGGCGCCGCCCACGAAACCGGCAGCCTGAAGGCGGGCATGCGGGCCGACGTGCTGCTGCTGGACGAGGAGCTTCATCTTAATGGCGTATGGATCGGCGGAAAGCCGGCCGCGCTATAAGAAAAACATCTATCGACGTCCTTTCAAGGAGGAGCGACCGCGATTTAGAGGTAGTTTTTCTTGGTACAGAAAGTCGCACTTCTCTTAATGCTTTAGCGAAGTTAAACTTTCTGTAACGTTAATAAAAACATCTATCGACGTCCTTTCAAGGAGGGGCGACCGCGATTTAGAGGTAGTTTTTCTTGGTACAGAAAGTCGCACTTCTCTTAATGCTTTAGCCAAGTTAAACTTTCTGTAACGTTAAAACAATCGTAACCTTTGCCGTTGATGGACGCGCAAGCCGAATGGTGAACTCGCCGATGGTGAAGCTCTAGCATCGAAAATCGTGTCGCAGCCGGCGGCTCCCCTTCGCGTTAGCGCTGCTCCTCCCCGGGCACACCCAAGCACAGGAGGCGGCGAATCCTGCAAAAAATACAACATTTTTGGCATTCCTTGCGCAATCGGAAGGGTAATGTTGTATTTTGTGCAACAATTTAGGCGTGATTGGCTGCAAACCCGGGGAATAACGCCCGAAATGTTGCACTTTCTACAACAATGAGCGGCAAGTGCGGTGTTTCCCCCGTTTTTGTTGTACAAAATACAACATTTACGACACGAACCGCAGGGCATGACATTCTTCCTCGGCCTCCTTCGCATTCCAGCGGCCCTAAGCCTTCTTCCTCGGCCTCCTTTGCAGACCAATAGCTGCAAGTCATTCTTCCGTTCTCCCATCCCCGACAATGCCGCGACTTCCTTGATTCCACTCCAGCCCCAGCTGCTTATCGTACTTGCCGCAAGCGACGCGCGCCCCATGTCCGTGATGCTCCAGGACAGATTCGCTTCACCGAGTCCGGATAGCCCTATGGCCCGAATATTGATAAATTCTTATATTTCATTGAAAAACTCAATGAAAAACTTGAAAAAGCGATCGAAAGTCCTATCGTTTTTTCAAGTTTTTTTGTCGTTTATTTTAATAAGGGGTTCCATACAAATCTCCAGAAAAAATCGAACGCCCCCTTCCACATTTCGACTTTTTTAGACAAAAATTCTTGCAATTTTGAAGAAATTTTTCTTAATTCAGAACCAAATAATGATATAATGGAATCAAACATTTGAAATAATGTCGCCTGCCTTCCGCACCGTTGGTTCGGACGGCCTGTGACGAAGGGAGACGAATTTCATACGTTATCGCCATTCTTGAAATAAAGGCTTATAACTCAATGTACAGAGAGCAGGGATAGACGATGAGCAACCGTCCGAATCTTTACCCCGCCGACATTTTGAGTGTATTGAAACGTATTACCGACCCTGTCTTTGCGCTGGACCCGCATTGGACGGTTACCTATATCAACGACGAAGGCGCCGGGCTTCTCGGCAAGCCGAAAGAGGAGCTGTCCGGCCGCAATCTGTGGGAATGCATCCCCGAGGCTGTCGGCACCCGTTTCTACGAAATGGCTCAGCAATCGATCCTTGCTCAGCAAGCTTGCGATTTTACCGATTTTTTCAGGCCGCGGCAGCGGTGGCTGCATATTCGGCTGTACCCTTCATTCAGCGGCATGACCGTCCTGTGCCAAGACGCCTCCGGGTTGCGCCGGGAAGCGGCAGCCGAGCGCGAGCCGGCCGGCCGGTTTGGCAGCGGGAAGCCGGCCGAGCCGGACGCTTCTTCGCTGCACAGGCGCGAACTGCTGGCGATCGTCGGGCAGCTGGCAGCGGCCATCGCTCACGAGCTGCGCAATCCGCTGACGTCCCTGAAAGGATTTTTGCAGCTGCTCGAAGCGAAAGCTCCCCCATGCGACAAGTATTACTTCGATATTATGCAGGAAGAGCTGTCTCGCATCGAAATGCTCGCCGCAGAGTTGCTCGTGCTCGGCAAACCGCAGGCGGTGCAGTTCGAGGAAGCGGAGCCGGCGGACATCATGCGCCAGGCGCTCGCGCTGCTCGGGCCGCAGGCCGTATGCAGCAACGTCAGCATCGTTTCGCGCATCCAGCCCGACGTCCCGAACGTGCTCTGCGTCGCCGGCCAGCTCAAGCAGGTGTTCGTCCACATTATCGCCAACGCGATTGAAGCGATGCCTGACGGCGGGACGGTCGAAATATCGCTGTCCCGCAGCGACGACGGAAGCCTGCAAGCCGACATTCTCGATCAGGGCGCAGGCATTCCCGACGAGGTGCTGTGCCGGATCGGCGAACCGTTCTATACTACGAAGGACAAGGGAACCGGACTCGGATATATGGTCGCCCTCAAAATCATCGAGCTGCACCGGGGACGGCTGGAGATCGACAGTCAAAGCGGCAAAGGAACGCGCGTCAGCATCACTTTGCCCGCCGCGTCGGCGTCAGCGTCGGCGAGCCCTTAAGCGGCCGCAGCTCAGGCAGCAGGAGCAATTTGCCCTGCTGCTTTTTTGTGTGCGTGACGGTTAAAAACTTCTTGCTGGCTAACTCGCTTACCATGGCTTACCGCGGCTTGCTGAAACTTCGGCGCACGCCCGAGCAGTTATTCGATGTGACGATTCAGCCGGTCATTTTCACCCTTATGTTTACCTATATTTTTGGCGGGGCTATTTCGGGGAATGTGCTCGATTATTTGCCGGTCATTATCCCGGGCATCCTGGTTCAGACGCTCGTCACCAGCTCGATCGTCACAGGCGTGCAGCTGCGGGAAGATATGGACAAGGGGGTGTTTGACCGGTTCAAATCGCTGCCGATTGCGCGCATCTCCCCTTTGGCGGGAGCCTTGCTGGCGGACACGATCCGGTATACAATTGCCACTGTGCTGACCTTCGCCATGGGGTATATGATGGGTTACCGGCCTGGCGGCGGACTTGGGCATGTCGCGATGGCCGCGCTGCTCGTCATTGTATGCTCCTGGGCGATCAGCTGGATTTTCGCTTTTTTCGGCGTCATTGCGCGCACCGCTTCGAGCGTGCACGGTATATCGATGATTGTTCTGTTCCCGCTCACCTTCGTCTCCAATGCATTCGTGCCGGTCGAGACGATGCCCGATTGGCTCCGCTGGTTCGCCAGCGTCAATCCGGTCTCGCATCTGGTCAACGCCGTGCGCGAGCTGGCTAATGCGGGGACGATCGGCATGGACTTTGCCTATTCCTTGATTGGCGCCGCTGTTATTGTCGCTCTGTTTGCGCCGCTTACCGTCAAAGCTTATATGCGCAGAGCGTAAAGCAAGGCGCCAGCCAAACAACTTTGCCCCGGCCTGATGGCTTGACGGCAACCCGATTGGAGGAACCGGAATGACGCGCATCCTCGTCGTCGACGACGATCCGCATATTCGCGAATTGGTAGGTCATTTTTTGCGGCTGGAGGGCTTTGTCGCGCTCGAAGCTGCCGACGGGCTGGAGGCGCTGCGCGCGCTTGACGAAGCTAAAGTCGATCTCGTCATCCTCGATATTATGATGCCTGGCATGGACGGCTGGGAATTGTGCCGACAGCTGCGCGAGCAGACGGATCTGCCGCTGCTCATGCTTACGGCCAAAGGCGAGCCTTCGCAAATTGTCAAAGGCTTCGAGCTGGGGACGGACGACTACCTGGTCAAGCCGTTCGATCCGATGGTGCTTGTCGCGCGGGTCAAAGCGTTGCTCAAGCGTTACCGGATCATGACTTCGCAGACGGTGCAGATCGGCAGCGTGACTCTGCGCCGCGACACCTTCCAATGCCAGGCCGGCGATCAGGAGATTACGCTTCCGCTTAAGGAATTCGAGCTGCTGTTCAAGCTGGCCAGCTACCCTGGCAAAACCTTTACGCGCGATCACCTGATCGAGCAGATTTGGGGATACGATTACGACGGCGACGAAAGAACCGTCGACGTGCATATCAAAAGGCTGCGGGACCGCTTTCCGGAGGAGCGTCATGCCTTTCGCATTCGGACCATCCGGGGCTTGGGCTACCGCCTAGAGGTGCTGGAATGAAGCGGCTCCCGCCTTTCGCCCATTTTACGCTGAACGTCCTGCTCGTCCTGGCCGGGCTGCTCCTCAGCTGGACGGCGTCGTTCTACTTGACGGCTGCGGCATATTCGCGAATCGGCCGGGAGCCCCACGATTTGCTTGCTCTCATCATCAACGCGCTGCTCGGCTTTCTCCTGTTCGGTTTCGCGATGGCGATATTGGGGCGTTTCATCCGATCCAGGGAGCATCGTTTTTGGACGGAGCTGCTTGAAGCGATCCGGCGAATTTCGCGGGGCGATTTTCACGTCAATCTCGAGCCTCAATTCGGCGACCGAAGCGGGAAGCAGCGCAACAGGCATCCGCTGCACCAGCTGGTTGCCAGCATCAACGATATGGCGGCCAATTTGAAGGAGATGGAGGAGCTGCGGCAGGAGTTTATCTCAAACGTGTCGCACGAAATCGGCACGCCGCTCACCTCGATCAGCGGCTTCGCCAGGGCGCTCAAAAACGAGCAGCTCGAGCCTCAGCTGCGGCAGCGGTATTTAACGATTATCGAGGAGGAATGCTTGCGGCTGTCCAAGCTTGCCGACAATCTGCTCAAGCTGGCGGTTCTGGATTCGGAGCGGCATCCGTTTCAACCGGCGCCCTATCGCCTGGACAAACAGCTTGCAGCGGTCATCCTTGCCTGCGAGCCGCAATGGGCAAGCAAAAGCATCGAAATGAATGTGGAGATGGAAGAGATCACGATCGCGGCAGACGAAATGCTGCTCGGTCAGGTATGGACGAACCTTATCCATAACGCCATCAAATTCACAGCAGCGGGCGGAACAATCAGCGTGTCCGCGATGCGTCAAGGAGCATGCGCGGTCGTGCGCATCGCCGACACGGGAGCAGGCATTGCCGAAGCGGATTTGCCGCGCATTTTCGAGCGTTTCTACAAAGCGGACAAATCGCGCACCCGTTCTGCAGGCGGCAGCGGCCTAGGACTGTCCATTGCGCACAAAATTACGGAGATGCACCGCGGCTCGATCGAAGTCAGCAGCAGGCTGGGCGAGGGAACCGAATTTACGGTTTCCCTGCCGTTATAACGAAGAACGATTGCAGCCTGCGCAAGCGAACGAGCTCGCCTGCGGACTTGCCGCCGAATCAGCTCGCAGCATTCGTTGCCTGGGGCCGCGAACGTCTGCGGAACGCGCAGTGAACCAGAAGCGCCAGCGGGTGCTGGAGCAGCATCGCCACGAGTACCGGCAGGCCCGTCGCCGGCGTGAAGAAGGCGGAGGCGAGCACGACGCCGACGGTATAATTGCGAACGCCGCCGGCATAGGCCAGCGCGATATGCGTCTTGCGATCCGCCGTAAAGAGGCGCGCCACCGCATAGCTTAACGCGTAGCCGAGCGCCATCATGCCCAGCACCGAGGTGATCAGTCGCGCGGCATGTCCGGAGACGGCGTCCAGCTGGCCGGCGATCGAGGCGGCGTTCAGCAATACAATCAGGCAGAGGCACAGTTTGCCGAGCACTGAAGCGCCGGGCCTGCCCCAGCTCCACACCCGCTCCGCCTTGCCCAGCCTGGCGATCCATTCTTTGACCAGCATGCCAAGCACGGTCGGTATGAGCACAAGCTTGAGCAAGCTGAAAAACAGGCTTGCCGTATCCAGCTTCACCTGCGAGCCGAGAATGAGCGAGATCGTGAGCGGCACAATGAGCGGACTCAGCAGCGTATTCAATGTGACGAGCGACAATGCCGTTTCAAGATTGCCTTTGTTGTAGGACACCCAGAAGATCGAGGTGACGCCGAGCGGAAGCAGGGAAGCGAGCGTCATGCCTGCCGCCAAATCCGGCTGCGAGCGAAACAGGAGCGTCGCATATAGCGATGAAATCCACGGAATCGCAAGATGAATGAGCGCGAAGAAAGCGATCAACAGCACGGGCCTCCGGCCGAGCTGCGAGAGCTTGCGATAATCGGCATTCAACGCAGACAAAAACGTGAGCAGCATGAACAGCAGCGGCGTCCATCCCACCCAGCGGGATAAGGGGACGCTCATCCCCATGCCGCCGATCATCATCGCCGGCATGATAAGAAAGATCCACCGCTCGATGAATCCGTTCGTTTTCAGCAAAGCTTGCATAAGCGTATCCCCTTGTCCGGCCAGTAAGCGCCACGCATTACAGATTCAGCACGATCAGCTTCTCTTCCGTCATCTCTTCGATGGCATAAGCCGGGCCTTCCTTGCCCGTACCGCTGTTCTTGACGCCGCCATACGGCATGTGATCGACGCGATAAGCGGAAGCGTCGTTGACGATCAGCCCGCCGACCTCGATCTCCTTGGCCGCCTTCATCGCAAAATTCAGGTCTCTGGTGAACAACCCCGCCTGCAGGCCGTAGTCGGAGTCGTTCACCTTCGCAATCACTTCGTCGATCTGCGAATACGTGTCAACCGCCACGACCGGTCCGAAAATTTCTTGGCGGCATACCTTCATGTCCGGCTTGACCTCGGTCAAAATGGTCGGGTAGTACAGCGCGCCTTCGCGCTTGCCGCCCGTAACGAGCACGGCGCCCTGCTCTATCGCTTCCCGCACCCAGCTCTCTACGCGCTCCGCTTCTTTCACCGCGATCATCGGGCCGATATCCGTCCTGTCATCCCGCGGATCGCCGACGACGAACGCCTCCGTCCGCGCTTTCAGCTTGCTGACGAATTCCTCTTTGACCGACTCGTGCACATACACCCTTTGCACCGAAATGCAAACCTGACCGGCGGTATTGAAGCCTTTATTGGCCACCATCTCCACCGCGTGATCGAGATCGCAATCGAAATGCACGATATTCGCCGAGTTGTTGCCAAGCTCCAGCGATACTTTGCGGAGTCCGGCCTGCTGCTTCAGCCACAGCCCGACGCGCACGCTTCCCGTGAAGGAGAACATGTTCACCAGTGGGCTTTCGACGAGGCAGGCGCCGATGGCTGGCCCGTCTCCGGTCACCACGTTCAGCCGGCCTGCCGGCAGGCCGGCATCGGCGAACAGCTCCGCCAGCTTCAAGGCGACTACCGGTGTCAGCTCCGACGGCTTCAGCACGACGCTGTTGCCTGCCGCAAGCGCCGGACCGACCTTGTGGCACACCAGATTGAGCGGCGCATTGAACGGCGTAATCGCGGCGATGACGCCGACGGGAACGCGGATCGAGAAGGCCATCCGATTCTCGGAGCCCGGCGCGGCCTCGACGGGGACGCCCTGGCCGTGAATGCGCCGCGCTTCCTCTGCCGAGATCAACAACGTCATCGCCGCGCGGTCCACTTCGCCGAAGCAATCGCGCAGCGGCTTGCCGACTTCCGCCGCGAGCGTGTCGGCAAACTCCTGGCGACGCTCCTTAAGCAGAGCGGACGCTTTGGCCAAGATGCTGAAGCGCTCGTAAGGGGAGAGAGGCTGCTTGAACGCGTCGCGCGCGGCGGCGATGGCTTCGTGCACATGTTCTTTTTCCGCCACCGCCACGGTGTATGCCGGCTGAAGCGTATACTTGTCAAGCACATCCATCGTCTGCTTCGTCGAGACCTGCCGGCCGTTAATGTACAGACCGTATGCCGGCCTCGTCGTATTCGATCCCATGATTGATCACCTCATATACATAATAACGTTACGACCTTTACGATATGATATCGCGACGTTTTTTTCCTAAACGAAGTCTCTGGCTTTACCGGCGCTTCCGAAAACCCGGATCTTCTCCTGCACCTTCCGCATCGTCCACTCGCGCCCGCGGCCAAGCGTGACGGACAAGTGGTACTCTTCCTGATCCTGATTCAGCACCTCCAGCATGCCGAGCGTGAACGATTGGCGAAGCTCCGTATCTACGTTGATCTTCGCTACGCCCAGCTTCACCGCCTGGCGGATCTGATCGTCGGGCACATCCGAGCCGCCGTGCAGGACGATGGGGCGGCGCACCGCCGCGGCGATCTCCTGAAGCCGCCCGAACGCCAGCTTCGGCGTTTTTTTGTATATGCCGTGCGCCGTTCCGATCGATACGGCCAAATAATCGACATCGGTCGCATCGACGAATTGGACCGCCTCCTGAACGGACGTAATCATCGCGTCCTCTTCCGCGACCGTAATGTCGTCCTCGGTGCCGCCGATCTTGCCGATTTCGCCTTCCGAGCCGACGCCGAGCGCGCGGGACGCTTCAACGACTTTGCGCGTTATCGCAGCGTTGTCGGCGAACGGAAGCGCGGAGCCGTCAAACATGACCGATTGGAACCCGAGCCGGATCGCCTGCATCGTTTGCTCATATTGACGGCTGTGGTCGAGATGAATGCATACCGGCACGGTTGCCGTTTTGGCAAAAATATCGATCATCGCTTTCATCGGCTCAAGGCCCATGTATTGGATGGCCCGTTGCCCGACTTGAATCATGACCGGCGCCTGCTCGGCTTCCGCGGCCATAACAATCGCTTGAATCGTCTCGGCGTTGTGGGCGCTGAATGCGCCTACCGCATAGCCGTTCTGCCATGCTTTATCCAGCAGCTCTTTCCCCGAAATAAACGGCATGTTTTCCTCTCCATCCCATCTTGAAAATTTGGCGAAGTCCTTAGGCAAATTTTTCAACACCGCAGGTGACGACCGATGACGAAGGAAGCGATCGTCATAGGCGTCTATCGTGTAAGCTCGATATCGTAGCTGTATTGATCGCTTCTGAATTTCGTCTTCGTGAATTCGAGCGGATTCCCGTCGATGCCGTAGCTGAGCCTTGTCATCTCCAGCAGCGCCTCTCCGGCGCGGATGCCGAGCAAATCCGCTTCGTGAATCGTCGCGTTGATCGCCGATATTTTCTCCTTGGCATTCTTCAAATAAATGCCGTTCTGTTCCAAAATTTCGTAATATTTCGCCGAATTCAAATCGTGCTTCATCAGAATGCGCCCGACCTTCTCCGGCCAGCAGCTGCGCTCGACCGCAATCGGCATATCGTTGGCAAAGCGGATGCGCTCGATCAGCAGCGGCGATTCGTTATCCGGCAGTTGAAGCACCGACTTCTCATAGTTGAGCGCAGGGATAAATTCGGCTCGGATCAGTTCGGAACGCGGCACCATGCCCCGCTCGATCACTTCCTCGGCAAATCCGCGCAGCCTGCCGAGATCGCCGACGAGCTTCATCGGCAGCACGATGGTCCCTTTGCCTTGCCGCTTCTCCAGCAGCCCCTCCTGCACAAGCATCGAGATCGCCTGGCGAATCGTCGTGCGGCTGACATCGAACATCTCCATGAGCTCCGTTTCCGTCGGTATCAGCGTATGCGGGCGCCATGTCTGGTTCATGATGTTTTTGACCAGTTCGTTCTTGACCTGAATGTAAAGCGATACGTTCTTGCTCGGATCGACGGCTTCGGGTTGAAACGAGGATGTCGTCATGCCTGCTTCACTCTCCTCATCGGCGGATACTTCACCATGTCCTCTCCGATGATGGGCTCGAGCCAGGAGTAGAACTTGGTGCGATTCTCTATAAAATCATGCGGCAGCAGCCGTTCGCCGGCTTGGGCCACCTCTTCGACCGGCTTATCGATTAATTCATAATTATATCCGATCGCTTCCGTTCTTTGAATACTGACCATGACGCCGGAGCGGCCGTCTCTTACATACTCGGCCGCCTTCTTGCCAACCTCGTAAGCCTCGAGCCGGTCTTGGGCCGACACGGCGGCGCAGCAGCTGCGCTGGTTCATGCCCATGTTCTCCCATCTGGCGATAAGCCCGAGCTCGTCGCGAACGAGCCGTCCCATCTCCGCCGCGATGCCGCCGAGCACGGCGCGGTTGTGGACGACGCCGCGCATCACCACGTTCGAGCCGCTGAAGGCAAAGCCTTCGCTGACGACGACGGTCGCCATGCCGAGCTCGCGGACGCAATCGCGCACGTTCGTCAGGAACTGCTCCCTGCTCACCTTCACTTCCGGCAAATAGATGAAGTGCGGGCCGTCCAGCTCCGACGCCTTCAAATATCCGGAAGCAAGCGCCAGCCAACCGGCGTTGCGGCCCATCGTCTCGATGATCCGCACCTGCTCGAAATTGCGCATCGCCTCAAGATCCTTGCCGATATCGCGCACGGACATCGCCGCGTACCGGGCAGCGCTGGCAAAGCCGGGCGCATGGTCGGTGCCGGCCAAATCGTTGTCCACCGTCTTCGGAATTCCGACCACCTGCAGCTCGTAATTCATGGAGCGGGCGATCTCGCTCATCCGCTGCAGACCTGCCATCGTTCCGTTGCCGCCGATGAGGACAAGCGTATGAATATCCCGCTTCTGCAGGTTTGCTACCGCCCTGGCCATCCGCTCCGGCGTAAACGGATAGCGGCCCGAGCCGAGGCAGGCGCCGGGAACCCGGCGATGCCTGCGCACCCATTCATAAAGAGCGCCGTCGACCTGTTCCATGTCATCCTGAACGAGTCCCTGGTAACCGTTCGTCACGGTGAAAAGCGTGGCATCCTCGTACAGGGATTCCATCAGGCCGACCAGGCTGGCATTAAATACGGCAGTAGGTCCGCCGGCTTGCCCTACGGCGATTTTACGCATGAGTTGTTCATCCTTTCACTTAAGCGAGCACCATCGTCTGGATGCCTAACCTCCGGCCGAGCTCGACCAGCGCGTCGGAAACATCCGCATAGACAAGCGCGAAGTGGGGCTCGAATCCTTCGTGCATTAATCGGGTCAGCGTCGTCCGCACATCGGATGGCAGCCTGACTTCGACAGAAGTTCCATGGAACGACTGCGGCGAATCAAGCGCCTCGCCTTTCATCACGAGAAGGCGGTAGCCGTCCGGTCCGCAGCTGACGCGAAAGATCGTCACTCCGCCGGGCTTCAGGCCGAAGTCCATCGCGAAGCCGAGCTTCCGGTTCGGGTGCACGCCCGCGCGGGCCCCTGTCGCCGGATGCGCCAGCGAATACGCCCCTGCGCCGCAGTGCCAGAACACCACCGAATTGCGGCTTTCATCCACATGGACGAGATCGCCCAAATACGGTGCGGCTCCGCCGCTCAATTCGTGGAGAATGACCATGGACAGCGCTCCGTGGATGTCGGATTCGCACGAGGACATCACGCCGTCTTCAGTGAACTGCGACAGCGTCGAGCAAGCCGCCGCCCCGAGCTCGGTGAAAAATTCCGGCCAGCAGCGCACGGCGATCGCCCGAACGCGTTCCGCTTCAATCTGCTTCCTCACATACGTGTAAAACTGGGCGAATTTCCTCACCGTCTCGTCCGACCGGTTCAATCCGGCGACCTGCCGCTCGGCACGCTCCATAGCGGCCGTATACTCGCTCTCCGGCAGCCGTGCGCACTCCCGAAACGCCCGCTCCAGATCGAACTTGTGCAGCCGCACGCCGAACGTCCGGGCCAGCAGCGATTCATCCGCATCGGAGAAGAAGAAGCCCGGCGGATGCTCGCCAATGACGCCGATCGTCAGCTCCCGCAGCTTGCGGAGAAGGCGGTTGACGCCGAACTGCTGAACGAGACTGTTCTGCAGTTCCTCTTCCGACGGGTTGCCGAAGACGAACGAGAACGGATGCCTTAAGTTGCGGAGCACATTGCACGTGCTGTTGCCGCCGGTCAGCGAGTTAAGCCGCAGCCGGCCGCGGGTGCTCGGCTCCCGGACAGACCAGACGATATACGGGGCCTCGACGTCCTCCAGCGCGCGGCGCACAAACTCGCCGTCGGCGAAAGTGACGCTTTGATACAGCACGGCATCGACGGACGACGCGTCAATCGTCCGGAGGAAAGCGGCAAGCTCGTCAACGGAAGTCAAAATCGCATCCGGCTCAATCACCTGCTCGCAGACGCGGCTTAGCCATGCCGACGACGCTGCCCGCACCTCTTCGCCTGCCGCAAGATCGAAAGTTTTGCGGCCGATCGGCAAATACAAGATCGTTGTCGCAATCACGAGGCTCACATCCTTCTCCTTCTATTTAACCATAGATCGCTATAAATTTTAATACATTACGATGTTTTATTGAAAAACATTCACATTTTGCCCGCAGCCCTTGCCGCTGTCCGGAACAGCTCCGCATAGGCGCTGCCTGAGCGATAAAATACCGGCGGACAGCCCAAGGGCGACTCCACTTCGACATAGCCGCCACCCGCATAGCTTCGCTCCGACCACAAATGCACCCATTCATCCGGCGGCAAATACACCTTCCATGTCTCCCGCTGCGGAGAATAGACCGGGGCGACCAGCAGGTCGGGACCGTACATGTATTGGTACTGAATATCGTAGCAGACGGCATCCGCTTCGTAGTGCATGAAGAGAGGCCGTTGAACCGGAATCCCCTTCTCCGCATTGACGCGCACCAGCTCCTTCGTATATGGAGCGAGCTTGACGTATACGCGGGTCATCCGCGCCAGATGCTCCAGCGTCTCATCGTCGCTGTCGAACTGCCAGCAGTCGTCCGGACGGTTGCCTTCATGCGTCCGCATCACCGGCGTGAACGCGGCCAGCTCGGCCCAGCGCATGAACAGCTCCTTGCTTCGTTTGTTGCCGTACAGACTCGTATAACCGCCGATATCGCTGTGATGCAGTCCATTGCCCAGCATCCCGGCGGAGAGTGCCGCAGGGATAACCGAGGCCAGCCCGTCGTCCAGCGTCCAGTCGACGCTCTGATCGCCGGCCCAAAGCAGGGTGCAGTACCGTTGAATCCCGGAGTAGCCGGCCCGCATAAAGTAGACGATCTCGCCCAGCTTGCCCGCTTCGCTGACGGCCTCGTAGTTGACCTTCGCCCACAGCACCGGCCATGCGTTATGCATGAGCTTCGCCGATACGCCGTTATGCAGCACGACATCGGTCGGCAAATACTCTCCGAAATCGGCCATCCAGCCGTCCAGACCGAAGCCGATCAAATTCTCCTTGATCACGCTCTTGTACCACTTTGCCGCCGCGGGATTCGTAAAATCGACCACGCCGCAGTCGAATTCGCCGAAGTCTACGAGGTAGACATCGCCGCTTTCATTCCGCGCCAAATAGTTGTTGACCTTGGCCGTCCGGTACAAGTCTCCTTCGACCGCCACATACGGATTGATATAGCCGAGGAAGCGGATTCCCCTGGCCTTCCACTCCTGCAGCTTCGTATCGAGATGCGGGTACTCCTCCGGGTTCCAGCGCCAATTCCACATGAGCCGCTTGCCGAAGGAGGTAATTCTTTTGCCCTGCCAATCCTGACACCATACGCCTCCGACAGCGAGACCTGCGGCCAGCGCCCGTTCCAGCTTTGTCTCGGCAACCTCCGTGCCGCCTTGAATGCCGAGCCAAATGCCGTTGTAGACCCACTCCGGAAGCTCCGGCTGGCGGCCGAACTGCGCCGATATTTTCTCGGCCAGCTCGAGGAACGTCTGCGCCGCGTCAATCAGCACGTATTCCGGCACGTCCCAAATCTGCAGCTCGTGGAAGCGGTCATGGCGAAAATCAAAGTCCGCATAAGCCGTCGTTTGCACATGGCAGTAATATTTTCTGCTTGAAATATACGTTGGCTGCGGATAGTTGGTCGTATAATAGTCGCCGCCCGCCTTGTCGTTGACATCGGACATCCATGTGACATACGTCTTCTTGTTTCGGCCAACGCCGGGCTCCGAGGTCCACAGCGGAAAATGCTTGCCCCGCAGATTGAAATGCGACATCTGCTCCCCGCAGCCGTACACCTTCTCCTCCCGGTCGGCTTGAACGCGAAGCCAGATGCGGTTGAGCGGAGTCGATTCGCCCTGGGCAAAATCGATCCTCAGTTTGCCGTCCTCTTCGCGGAACGCGAGCTCGAGATAAACCGGACCGCCGGCAGCATAGGAGAAGGCCACTTTCGCGGCGGCTCCTTGCGAAGGGCGAATCTCGGCATGACGAAGGGGAGTACGCTCGGTCACATAGTCCCGAATGTCAAAATTGCCCCGGTACATCTCTATCGTTTCTTCGCCGTAACCGGCAAAGAGCATCGGCGACTGCCTGCTGTGCCTCAGCAGCAGAAGCCCGCGGTGACAGAGCGAGAAGCCGCCGTCTCCGTCGGGCGCAAGTTCAATCGCCGGCTTGTTCGGGTCGAAAGCGTCGCGCATTCCGTTCACTCCTCATTCCAGTTTTGCCTGTCATAGCGGATTTCAATATTGCTTCCCGCAATGCCCGGATAGGCTCCCCGCTCGATCAGCGCCTTGCGCTCAGGATGAGCCAGCAGCCATTTATTGCGCATGAAGAGCAGCTCGTCCTCTTCGCTCACCCACTCTACCGGCCCGGTCAGCGGTTCATTCGTTCCTCTGGTCAAAATAACGATACATTTGAACCCGTCATCCGCCAGCTTGCACGGCGCAAAATGCAGTGTCGTCTGGTACAGCTCGACGGCCGTTCCCCGCGGCAAATAGAAGCCAAGCACCTGCTCTGCCGCATATTGATTGCGGCGAATGTCCTGCACCCGGCCCAGAAGCAGCACAAGATCGGTCGCGGCAATATTGATTTCGCTGCATTTGTGGTACTCGAGCCCGTTCAGCGTCGAATTCCGGCCGTTGCAATAGCCGATCTGAATATCCATCGCGCCGTACAGGTTATTTTGCACAGCGGTTCGCACGCTCGTGTGCTCCAGCTCCGGATCGGAGGCGACATAGACATTGCCGTCCGCCGGGACATCTTTATGCTCCATCAGACCGATCAGTTCGGAAAAATCAAACCCGGCGAGCACGCGGCCAAACGGGCGAAACGCGTCGTCAAAGGCAGAATGGATCGGAATATGCGGATTGAGCGCCTGAATGCGCTGCAATCGGTTGTTTTCCACAGGATGAGACCTCCCCCCGCGCGTAGCGCTTATGCTGTCAGACAACCGTATTGTCCCATGCTTTGCGGAATACATCCAGACCGTAATCCGTAAACGGATGATAGAAGCTGCTTCTAAACACGTCGAATCCGCAAGTGACGATATGCGCGCCCGCCTTGGCCGCCTTGGCGATCTGGGCCCCGTTGCGAAGAGCGGCGACGATGATCTCGGTCTTGAAGCCATAGGTTAGGTAGATGCTCGCGATATCGGCAATATACGCTTCCGTCTCCTCCCCGCTGTTCTCCTTCCAGCCGACGAACGGCGACACGAACGCCGCCCCGCTGCGGGCCGCCTGGATCGCTTGCGAAGCGGAGAACACCAGCGTAACATTCGTCTTGATTCCTTCTGCCGCAAGCTCCTTCGCCGCGATCAGGCCGGCCTCCGTACACGGAATTTTGATCACGAAGTTGGCGGATTTCGCCGCCAGCTTTTTGCCCTCGGCGGCCATTTCCTTCGCATCGTCCAGGTGCGGGTTGATTTCGAGCGAGATCGGGAATCCTTTGACGCCGGCAAATTCGGAAGCCAGCTCATCGACCACGGTCAAGAATGGCTTGCCGCTCATCTGAATGTGCCGCGGGTTCGTCGTCAAGCCGTCAATGGCCCAGTTTTGATACGCATAGCGAATTTCATCGATTTTGGCGCTGTCCAAAAAATATTTCATTCGGTATCCCCTCCGGATGACTGTGATGTTTGCTTGATTAACCTTTGACCGATCCGGCCGTAACGCCTTCCACAAAGTAGCGTTGCAGCGCGATATAGGCGATGACCATCGGCGCGGAGGCGATGATGACGCCGGCGAAAATCAACGGAAAATTGGTCATGAACTCGCCCTGGAACTGCAATAGCGCCAGCGGCAGCGTCTTTTTGTCGCCGGAGTTGATGAGCAGCAGCGGGAACAGCAGGTCGTTCCATACCATCACGCTCAGGAAGATCGCCGAGGCGGAGATGGAAGGCATGGAGATCGGCAATACGATCTGCGCATAGGTGCGCCATTCACTGGCTCCGTCGATGGCGGCCGCTTCGATCATTTCTTTGGGCAACGACTTCATGAAACCGGACAAAATAAAAACGGACACCGGCATAAAGACCGAGATGGACACCGCGATCAGGCCGATCAGCGAATCGGTCAGATGGAGATCCGAGACGAGCGAATAGATCGGAATCATATTCACCTGCGGCGGCACGATCATGCCTGCGGAGAACAGCCCGTACAGCACCAGCGCGAGCCAGCCGGTGAAGCGATAGATCGCATAGGACAGCAGGCTGGAGAAGAACAGGATGCAGGCGATCGTTGTTATGGTAACGAGCGTGCTGTTCAGAAAGTAGCGGCCCAAATGCTGCTCGCTGAACATCTGGACGTAATTCGTCAAGGAGAACGTCTCCGGCCAACCAAGCGGATTCTCGAACAGGTCGGTCATTTGCTTGAACGAGGCCAGGATGACGATCGACACCGGCACGAGAATCAGCAGCGCAAAGCCGATCAGCGCCGTCTGCTTCAGCATCCTCCCTGCTGCGGTGTCCTTGTTCAAATGATTCATGGTCTTTCATCCTTTCATGCTGCCTGTTCGCGTGCCTACGAAGCGCGATTTCCTTTAAGAAGCTTGAACTGCCCGAACGTGATCATAGCAATAATCAGCATGAAGCCCATCGATTGCGCTGCGGCATAGCCGAATTCGGAGCTCTGGAAAGCGGTATGGTAAATATAAGTGGACAAAATCTCGGTCGAATAGACCGGCCCCCCGCCCGTGAGCGCAAAAATAAGGTCGAACGCCTTGAACGACTGAATCGTCGTATAAGCGACGACGATCGTCGCGGCCGGCGTCACCATGGGCCAGGTGACGTGCTTGAAGGCTTGCCATTTGGTCGCCCCGTCCAGATAGACCGCTTCGTACAGCTCCTCGGGAATCGACTGCAGCCCGGCAACGAAAATGACGAGCATTTGGCCCGTATGCGCCCATACTTGCACGAACACGATCGAGTAAAGCGCAAGCTCCGGATCGCCCAGCCAGTTCTGCGCCAGCGCCTCGAGCCCGATGCGGCCCAGCACATTGTTAACGACGCCGACATTCGGGTTGTACATGAAGCCCCAGATGAACGCGACGGAGATCGACGACAGAATCGTCGGGAAAAAGTACAGAGCCCGAAAGAAAATATTGGATTTTGAATTTTTGACGAGCAATATGGAAAAACCGAGCGACAGCAATGTCTGGAAAATGACGACGCCCAGCATGAACTTCAGATTGTTCGTGAGCGCCTTCATGAAGATGCTGTCATCTACCAGCATCTTTTTGTAATTTTCCAGCCCAATCCAATTTTTTGAAGAAAATCCGTCCCAATCGGTGAAGGACAGAATCAGTCCGTTGACCGTGGGATAGACGAAGAACAAGAGATACAGAAACAAGCCCGGGATGATAAAAAGATAAAGCGTTTTACTCTGCTTCATAGCTGCCCTCCGGTTCTATCGTGGGAGGGGCGCTGAAGCGCCCCGCTTAAGTAAGCTATTGCTTCTTCACATTTTGATCGACAATCTTCTGCGCATCCGCAGCGGCTTTGGCCGGGTCCATCCCCGATACGACCGCCTGAACGGAGGTAGTAACCGCTTTCTCGATTTTGGCGTCGGATATCAGGTATCGCGGCTGGAAACGCGTCTTCTTGTCGACCCACACCGCCGATTCCTGCAGCTCCGGCGTCGAGTACTGGACATCCTTGATGGTGACTAGCTGGCCGGTTCCATTCGCGTACCGTTCGGCAACCGCTTTATCGCTCAGGAAGGCAATGAATTTCTCCGCGGCTTCCTTCTTGCTCGACTTCGCATTGATGCCAAGCATGAACGTGGTCGTATGAATCCCCTCGTAGACCGCTTTGTCCCGGCTTACCGTGATCGGGGCAAGCAAACCTTGGCTGATATTCGGATTTTGCTCCTTGATGCCGGCCATCATGTAGGAGCCTGTAGCGAGCATCGCCGCTTTTTCCTGCGCGAACAACGAACCCGCGATATCTTTGTTCGTGCCAAGCGAGTCTTTCTGGAAATAGCCTTTATCGGCCAGCTCCTTGATTTGGGAAAGCGTCTTCACAAACCATTCGTCGGTCAGCTTGGCCTCGCCCTTCTCCACCTTCGCCCAGATTTGCTCATCCGTGTTGTTATTCATCATCATCGAGTTGATGAATTGGCCTGGCCCGATGTCGGCGCCCGGGAAAGCGATCGGAATGTAGCCGTTTTGCTTCAGCTTCTCATTCAGCGCCAGGAACTCATCCCAGTCTTGCGGAAGGGTTAACCCGAGTTTCTCGAAAATCCCTTTGTTGTACACCGGCTGGTTGTACACAAGCTGATAGGGAAGCGCATACTGCTTGCCGTCTTTCTGGCCTGCCTCAATAAGCGATGCGCTGTATGCGGCAATGTATTCGGAACCGGTCAAATCTTCATAAAGACCGGCTTTCGACAGCGTTTCGAACTGTGCGCCCGGATACGAGGCGAACACATCGCCGTATTTGCCGTCCATCAGCTTCGTCTGAAGATTGGCAAGGTACTGCTCGGAAGGAAATACGTTCATCTCCACCTTGATGTCGGGATTGGCTTTCTCGAAATCCTCAATCAGCTGGTCGAAGATTTTCACGTCTTCGCCGCGCCAGTGAATGAAGTTGATCGTCGTTTGCTTCTCTCCGCTGCCGCCGCCGTTACTGCTTTCCGCCCCATTGCCCGCGCTCCCTGAATTTGCGCCGCAGCCTGCCGCCATCATGGCCAGAATCACGACAAACGACGCCGAATTGACAAGCTTCTTCATACGTTTGCTTACACCCTTTCGTCTCTCGTGGTAGAAATTTCCCTTCTCTTTTTCAAAACATATTGTTATATTGCAAAAGATCATGATGTTATAATTATAGTAAATAACTAGAAACGAATTATAACATCACTACCTTTATCGTAATTATAGCTATGTTTGAATCCGTTTGCAATATGTTTTTTATTTTTTTCTGTCCGATGCCTTTACAGCAGCCATTCCGTTCCGGCTCCAGGGCCAATTCCCCGATATGTGAGACAATGATTATTGCGGTAATTCTGGAATTTTTGTAAATTCGAGGTGCGCTTTCGTTGAAAACATCTCCCGGAGCATCGGTATACACGAATTGAAAGCGCTATACATTATAGAGAAAGGATGATTTGGAATGCTGATGCGAAAGACGGAAGAGACGCCTCCTCTGAGGAAGGGAAGGAGAAAGCGAAGGACGGCCCTACTGTCTCTGCTGCTATGCTTGCTGCTGGTTCTGACAGGCGCGCCGCTGCCTTTTGGACCGGCCAGTATTGTAAACGCTAACAACTCGTACGCTCTGCAGGATGATTTTGATTCCGCGCCTAGCGGACAGCCGCCCAGCGGCTACATCGTCTCTCCTAACCCGCCTACCGCGGATAACCGGGTCACGGTAGCGCCCGCTCCCAAGCGCAGCGGCCAGGCCCTCTACATCGAAGACCGTTCTTCCAAGACCCAGACACAGCTCATTCGCAATTTGGATCAGCCGCTGACCGGCATCGTAACCGTCCAATTCGACTGGTATCACGAAGGAAACGCACGGGCTAGCTCGCTTCGCCCGATGGAAATTTTTTCCTCAACTTCGGAGTCTTCCTCAACAACGATCGTCGAGCTTCAGACCCGGGACGGCGGTCGGCATCTCGCCCAGTCCGTTCGCGGGACGCATCACCGGCTCATTACCGATTTTGCCACAGACACCTGGTATCAATTCAAAATTGTGATCAATACCGATACGAAAAAGGTCGATACGTACGTCAACGGCGTGCTGACGCTGGAGCAGGTCGACTTTGCCTCGGCTAGCGCAGGGCAGGTGCAGCGCCTTAAAATCTACTCCCAGAACAGTCCGGCGATCAGCCAATATATCGACAATCTGAGCGTCTACAGCGGCAGCGCGCCGGGTACGGACCCAGGCACGGACCCGGGCACAAATCCCCATCCGGGCTCGCCGGAGCCTGCACCGGGCGATCTGATTGTAGCCCCGAACGGGCAGGACGGAAACCCCGGCACCCTGGAGCAGCCGACCACCTTGACGGCCGCCATCACCCGCATTCAGCCTGGCCGTACGATCTACATGCGGGGAGGCACCTACAGCTACAGCGAGACAGTGCGGATCGAGCGTGGCAACAACGGGCAGGACGGAGCGCGCAAGCGGATTATGGGCTACAACGGCGAGAAGCCCGTGCTGGACTTCTCTGCGCAGGCGTTCGATCCGATGAACCGCGGCCTGCAGATCAACGGCAATTACTGGCATATCCAAGGCATCGAGGTCAAGGAAGCCGGGGATAACGGCATCTTTATCGGCGGCAGCTACAACCGGATCGAAAACGTAGAGACGCACCATAACCGGGACAGCGGCCTGCAAATTTCCCGGTACGCGTCCACCGCTACGCGGGACGAGTGGCCCAGCTACAACGAGATTATCAACGTCTATTCCCATAACAACTACGATCCGGACAATGGCGAGGATGCCGACGGCTTCGCCGCCAAGCTGACGTCCGGGCCGGGCAATGTGTTCGACGGCTGCATCGCCGCCTACAATGTCGACGACGGCTGGGATCTGTACACCAAGAGCGATACGGGCGCGATCGGTCCCGTCATTATTCGCAACAGCATCGCGCATAACAACGGTTCGACCGAAGCGGGCCACTCCACCTCCAACAGCGACGGCAACGGCTTCAAGCTGGGCGGCTCCAATATTCCGGTCAACCATATTATCGAGAACAATATTGCCTTCGGCAACAAAAAGCACGGCTTCACCTATAACAGCAATCCCGGCTCCATCCGAATGACGAACAATACGAGCTGGAATAACGGCACCCGTTCGGGCAGCAATTTTGCGTTTGACAAAGGAACGCATCTGTTCGCCAACAACTTGTCCTTCCAGGCCTCGTCCAGCGACAAGTATGCCACCAGCACGGATATCGACGGCTCCAACCTGTGGTGGCACAATAAGAAAGGCAGCGTAAACGCCAAAAACTTGAAGGTAACGGCAGCCGATTTTATCAGTCTGACGCCAAGCATTAGCCGCAGCGCCGACGGCGCGCCTGTCATCGGCGGCTTCCTGCAGCTGGCCGACAGCAGCAGCCTGAAGGGCGCCGGCACGCCGGCCGGCACGGATATCGGCGCGCGCTTCCCAAGCGGCAGCGCCGGCGTGGCGCCGCTTGCGGCAGCGGCCGCAGCGAAGCTTTTCGGCGCTGCGCCCTATCCCGGCGCCGCGCTGAGCGAGAGCCCCAGCGCGGCTGCAGGCAGCCGAGCGACGCTGCGCGAATATGATCTGACGGGCTTCGCGGCCGCCGGCACAACCGGAGGAGGCGTTCTCTCCGAGAGCGATCCGGCCTACGCCAAGGTCTATACCGCCGAGCAGCTGGGCGCCGCGCTAAAACGCAAATCGCCTGTCAAAGTGGTGGAAATCATGAACGATCTCGATCTGGGATGGAACGAGATCAGCCCGGCGGCCCGAACCGCTCCTTTCCGCCAGCATAACGCCCCCAGCACCCATCCCGTGCTGCTTGCCAGCGGCGTCAGCAAAATTGAGCTGGACGGCTTTGACGGGCTGACGATTTTCTCGCGCCATGGCGCCAAGATCAAGCATGCCGCTTTTGTCATCAAGCGCAGCAATAATATCATCATCCGCAACCTCGAATTCGACGAGCTGTGGGAATGGGATGAGCTGTCCAAGGGCGATTACGACGAGAAGGATTGGGACTATATTACGCTGGAATCATCCAGCAACATCTGGATCGACCACTGCACCTTCAATAAGGCGTACGACGGCGTGGTGGACTCCAAGAAGGGAACGAAGGGAGTGACGATCTCCTGGTCGCTGTTCCGCGGCGACGACGGCAGCGCGGACGGCTGGGTGGCGCAGCAGATTCATGCCCTTGAGGCCAACCGCAGCGCCTACCCGATGTACAATTACCTGCGCGGGCTGGGGCTGACAACGCAGGATATTATCGCCATATCCGCCGGGCAGAAGAAAGGGCATCTGGTCGGCGCAAACGAGCTGGCCGCCGATAACAGCGAGCTGACGATTACGCTGCACCATAACTATTACAAGGATGTGATGGACCGTCTGCCGCGCCTGCGCGGGGGCAATGCCCATGTGTACAATATCGTTGCCGACAGCTCGCAGGCCCATGCCGCCGCCGCTCTCCTGACGCCGAGCATGAAGAGCGCGCTCTCCGCCAAGGGCTACAAATTCGGCGTCACCAGCAACGGGGCGATCTCGACCGAGAACGGCGCGGTGCTGATCGAGGGCTCCAGCTTTGTCGATATCAAGTACCCGCTGCGCAACAATCAGAAGGACCCGTCCAAGTCTCAATATACCGGGAAGATCAAAGCCGTGAACACGCTCTATTCCATGGACGGAAGCAGCTTCAAGGGCAGCAGCGATTCGCCCGGAAGCCCGCTTTCCCCTGTACCGGCGCCGGCCCTGCCGTTCTCCTGGAACGGCTTTGCGACCCTGCCTTACAGCTATGCCGTCGCCCAGCCGGAAACGCTGTCCGCAAGACTCACCTCCGGCGAAGGAGCCGGAGCCGGCCAACTGCAATGGAGCCGGGAGCAGTGGCTGCAGACGACCGGAGGCAACCCGGTGCAGTAGCGGCTGCCGCTGCCTGCGACCTTAAGCGCGCGGCAGCGGCGTCGGATTTGCGCCGCCATAGGCCGCCAGTAGCCAGCGGCCCAGCGGCTTTAAGCCGACCAAGGCCGCCGCTCCAGCGGCTTAAGCTGCAGGAGACTGCCGCTGCCCGAGGCTTTGGCCGCCACGGGCCCCTGCTGCCAGCAGCTTTAAGCCGGCATGAGGAAGCTTCGGCCAAACGGCTTGCTCGGGCCGCCGATGAGCTATCAGGGCCGCGCCAGCGCACAAAATAAGCCTCCATCGCCACGGTGACGGAGGGCGGGGAGCATGCTCCCTGCCCTCCGTTCCTTGCGCTAGACGGGCGATGTGGAGCCGGTCAAATGGGACGCGGGATGATTTCGCTCCGCGCGGCACGATAAGAAAAACGACTATCGACGTCCTTTCAAGGATGAGCGACCGCGATTTAGAGGTAGTTTTTCTTGGTACAGAAAGTCGCACTTCGCTTTAATGCTTTAGCGAAGTTAAACTTTCTAGCAACATTAAAAAAGCGATTCCCCGCTCCCGCAGAAGACGAAGAATCGCTCGCTTTAATGGCTGCCAATCTGTTTCATCAAACCTGGATCACTTGCACCGCACGCTCGCGGATGGCCGCCAGCGCTTCGCGGTCCGCTTTATCGTCCGTAATCAGGCAGTTCACCCGCTCCCACCCGGTGACCCGGGCGAACGATTGCTGCCCGACCTTGCTGGAGTCGGCCAGCACGAACACCTCGTCGGAGATGCCGATCATCGCCTGCTTGATCAAGGCCTGCAGCTCGTTGGACTCGCTGAGTCCTTTGTCCGCATGCAGCCCTTTGCAGGAGAGGAACGCTTTATCGACGTGATACGTGCTGAGCGACCGCTCCGCCAGCGGGCCGACATACGATAGCGACCGGGGAGACAACAGACCGCCGGTGGAGATGACCTGGATCTTCTCCTTCGCGCTGAGCTCCACCGCTACCTTGATCGAATTCGTAAGCACCGTCAGCGGGATGTCGGGGATGCGCTGCGCCATATACCAGGCCGTCGAGCTGGCGTCGAGAATAATCCGGTCGTTCTCCTGGATGAAGCGAACCGCTTCGCTGGCGATCTTCCGCTTCTCTTCAGGATATGCGGTCTCCCGCTCCCGATACGGCGTCTCGACGGTTTGCTCCGTCTGTATGCTGACTGCGCCGCCGTGGCTGCGCAGCAGCTTCCCCTCGCTTTCCAGCCGGTCGAGATCCCTTCGGATCGTCTCCTCGGTTACCTCGCACAGCTCGCTAAGCTCGGTGACGCGGATACTGCCCCGCTCGTTGACTAACTGTACGATTTTGTGCCATCTTTCCGCAGCCAGCATGACGTTAGCCCATTCCTTTCCCGCCTCGATTTCAACATGTTAGATGCCGATGACCGCTGTCAAAGCTTCACGACAACAGCGTCTTGAACCGTTCGTATGCGGCGTTCCATTCGGCGGCCGCCGACGGCTCATAGGTGTTCAGCGGGAACGATTCGCGAATAATGGCTCGCGCTTCCCGCAGATCGGTGATCAAGCCCAACGCAATATATTGTACAACAACATTGCCGAGCGCACTACCCTCCGCCGGTCCGGCCCACACGGGACGCCCGAGAGCGCTGGCCGTCATGCGGCAGAGCAGCTCGTTGTGAATGCCGCCTCCGACCATATGCAGACCGGCGAACCGCTTGCCGGCCAGCTGCTCCGTCTTCTCCAGCACGGCGCGGTATTTGAGCGCCAGGCTTTCCAGCACGCAGCGGATGACCTCGCCCATGGAGTCCGGTACCGGCTGCCCGGTGCGGGCGCAGTACTCGCGCACCTGCTCCGGCATGTCCTGCGGGTTCAGGAAGCGGTCGTCGTCCGGGTCGATGAACGAGCGGAACGGCTCCGCCTGCTCCGCAGCCTTGACCAGCTCCGGGAACGTGACCGCCTGGCCCGCCTTCTCCCAGGCTCTGCGGCATTCCTGAACGATCCATAAGCCCATGATGTTCTTAAGCAGCCGGAACGTGCCGTACACGCCGCCTTCGTTCGTAAAGTTCCAGGTGAGCGCTTGGTCCGTCAGCACCGGGTGCGGAAGCTCGGTGCCGAGCAGGGACCAGGTGCCGCAGCTGAGATAGGCGAAATCGGCGTCGGACGCGGGAACGGCGACGACCGCCGAAGCGGTATCGTGCTCGCCGACGGCGATGACGGGAATCGGCGGAACGCCGAGCTCCGCGCACACCTCGGGCGTCAATCTTCCGACCTGCGTGCCCGAAGCGGTCGGCGGCAGCAGCAGCCCGGCCGGGATGCCGAGCGCCTCCAGCAGCCCCTCGTCCCACTTCCCGCTGGTCGCCTGAAGCAGCTGCGTCGTCGAAGCGTTCGTGTACTCGCTCTTCATCTCTCCGGTCAGAAAATAGCGCAGCAGATCCGGAATCATCAGCAATTTGTCGGCCTGCCGCAGCGCCTCCGAACCGGCTTGCTTCAGCGCCGCCAGCTGATAGATCGTATTGAACGGCAAAAACTGAATGCCGGTGGAAGAGAAAATGCGCTCCTTCCCGAGCCGGCCTGTCACCTGTTCCATCACGCCGTCGGTATGGTGGTCGCGGTAATGATACGGATTGCCGAGCAGTTGCCCGTCTCTGCCGATCAGGCCGAAATCGACCGCCCACGAATCGATCGCCAGGCTCTGAACATCATAGCCCTGCTGACGGGCTTTCAGAATGCCCTGCTTGACCTCGTGCAGCAGCCGCAAAATATCCCAGTGCAAGTGCTTGCCGACCTGCACCGGATCGTTCGGGAAGCGGTGAATTTCCTTAAGCTCAAGGCGCGGGAGGGCGCCGCCCTCCCTGTCCGTCAGCTCGCCGATCATCGCGCGTCCGCTGGACGCTCCGAGATCGAAGGCGAGCACGCAGGCGGTCCGGCTGCTCACCAGCTGGCACCGCCCTTGCCGCGGGGCAGAATGCTGTCTGCATATCCGCTTTCCTTGTATGCCTTCATCGGATCGGCCGGCACGCCCATTTCCTCGCGGACGGCGAGCAAGAGCGGCGTGACGTCGATCTCGTACGCTTCGCGCACCGCATTCTCGGCATCCAGCACGTCCTGGCGTTCCTGGGCCTCGCGCACCTGGTCGCGGTTGATCAGCAGCGCCTTGGCGTACTGGGTCTGCACATTCAGCACGGAGCGGATCATCGCCGGAATTTTCGGCTCGATGTTATGGCTTTGGTCGATCATGTAGGCGATATTTTCCGCCGTCTTCCGGACGCCGCTGTCCTCGTCCGCCGCCGCATCGAGAATTTGATAGAAGATCAGGAAAAGCTCGTACGGATTGTGGGAGCCTACGATCATATCGTCGTCCGCATATTTGCGGCTGTTGAAATGGAAGCCGCCAAGCTTCTTCTCATCCAGCAGGTAAGCGACGATATGCTCGACGTTCGTCCCCTGCGCGTGATGGCCGGTATCGACCAGCACCTCCGCCTGCGGGCCGAGCTTGTTCGCCATGTTGAAGGCCATGCCCCAATCCGCCAAATCCGTATGATAGAACGCCGGCTCGAAAAACTTGTATTCGATCAGCATCCGCATTTGCGGCGTCATGGCTTGGTACATCTCGCTCAGCGCCTCGTACATCCACGCCTTGCGCTTGCGGATGTCGACCTGCCCCGGGTAATTGGAGCCGTCGGCAAACCACAGGCTCAGCACGTCGGAGCCGACGGTTTTGGCGATCTCCACGCATTCGAGCAGATGCTCCGTTGCCTTGCGGCGCACCGCCGGATTCGAATTGGTCACGCTGCCGAAGATGTACTCGTCCTCCTGGAACAGGTTAGGATTCACCGCGCCGATGCTGACGCCGAGGTCGGCCGCATGCTTTTTAAGCTGAGCGTAATCGTCCACTTTGTCCCACGGAATATGAATCGCCACCGACGGGCAAATCCCCGTCAGCTTGTGCACCTGCGCCGCATCCTCGAATTTCTCGAACGGATTGCGCGGAACGCCCGCCTGCTGGAACACCTTGAAGCGGGTGCCGGAATCGCCGTAGCCCCAGGAAGGCGTCTCCACTTTGAGCGCTTTCAGTTTCGCTTTCACCTGCTCCAGATCAATGCCTCTCGCCCGCTGCTGCTCCTCGAACAGCGCATAAGCCCGGTCGAACAATGTCATGTTCGTTCACCCTTTCGTCTCGTTTGGATATGGATAGGCCATGACCGACATCAGCGCATTGGCTGCCTGGGTCGAATCGAGCCGGCTGTATTGGACGATGACCGGCACCGTGCTCTCGACCTCCATGGCGTAGGGCACGCCCTTCGGAATGCGCTCGCCGTCTTTGGACAGCCCCGCCGTGCGGATATGCATCGTGCGCCGGCCGGGGACAACCGCTTCGATGCGTTCTATCGGCGGGCGATCTTCAAAATAGACGGTGATGGACAGCGCCGCGTCCTCGTGCCCGCAGTTCAGCACGCAGATCGACTCGTGACTTTCCAGCTCCCCCGAGCTGGTCGGCGGAATATACCCGTCGGGAATAAACCACAATGTATGTCCTTTCGCTACGCTCATCGGTCGTTCCTCCTCGCAGCTATAAACTTAGGAAGCGCTGGCCGGTCAGACAGGCGCAACACCCGTCTGACAGCGATTAACGCGCGCTTATCTTATCGGGTGAACGCGGCCGGCACTCCGCCGTCCACGGTCAGCATGCAGCCGGTCGTTTTCGCCGCTTTGGACGAAGCGAAGAAAGCGATCGCCTCGGCGATATCCTGTGGGAACACGTTGACCAGCAGCGTCGTGCGCTTGCGGTAATATTCTTCCAGCTGATCCGGCTCGATGCCGTAAGCGGCTGCGCGCTCGTTGCGCCAGCTGGAGTTCCAGATCGCGGAGCCCTGCAAAATCGCGTCCGGCAGCACGGAGTTGACGCGAATGCCGTATTCGCCGCCTTCGGCCGCGATGCAGCGCGCCAGATGCACCTCGGCCGCCTTGGCGGTGCTGTACGCCGAAGCGTTCTTGCCGGCATAGACGGAGTTCTTCGAGCCGATGAAAATCATGCTGCCGCCTGTGCCTTGCCGCTTCATCAGCTTGAACGCTTCTCTGGCCACCAGGAAGTAGCCTGTTCCGAGCACGTTCATGTTCAGGTTCCATTCCTTAAGCGACGTCTCGTCGAACGGGCTCGACGTGGCCAAGCCGGCGTTGTTGACGACGATGTCGACGCCGCCGTAGGCCAGCACCGTTTCCTTGTACGCCTGCTGAACCTGCTCCTCGCTCGTCACGTCGATCTTCACGGCCAGCACACGGTTGTCGCCGTACTGGGCGTTCAATTCAGCCGCCAGCTTCTCCGCGCCCTCGATGTTCAGGTCGGCGATGACGACGTGCGCGCCCTCTTTCAGCAGCTGGCGGGTGGCCGCGCTGCCGATGCCGCCGGCGCCGCCGGTAATGAAGGCGACCTGACGGGAAAACTCCGCTTCCGCCGGAGCGAGCGTCAGCTTATACAGCTCCAGCGGCCAATATTCCACGTTGTAGGACTCGTTCTCGCTGAGCGAGACGAACTTTCCGAGGCTCGTTGCGCCGCGCATAACGGCAATCGCCCGATGATACAGGGCGCCGCTGACGCGGGACATCGCATGCGACTTGCCGGTGTTGATCATGCCGATCCCCGGGATCAGAATGACGCGCGGAGCCGCTTCGAACATCTGGTCGCCTTCGTTCTTGTTGCGCTCGAAGTAAGCGCGGTAGTCCTCCTTGTAAGCGGCGATGCCGTTCTTCACCGCTTCGACAAGCGCGTCCGCGTCGCGGGAAGACGGGTCCCAATCGACAAACAGCGGCTTCATCTTCGTATGAACGAGGTGGTCCGGGCAGGCTGCGCCGACCTGGGACAACTCGGCGGCGTCGCGGCTGCCGACGAATTGCAGCACGTCGGGCGCGTCGTCGTAAGTGACGATCATCCGCTTCTCCTTGCCCACTTCGCCGCGCACGATCGGCAACAGCTGAGCCAGCAAAGCGCGCCGCTCTTCCTCCGGCAGCGCCTCGTGCTTCGGACCGCCGTACAGCGTATCGTTGTTCACGCGGGCTTCAATGAAGTCCTCGGCCTCCTGGATGATGGCCAGCGTCTTGCGATAGCATTCCTCCGACGTCTCGCCCCAAGTGACCAGACCGTGCTTCTCCATCAGGACGAGCTCGGCGTTCGGGTTGCTGCGGACGCCTTCGGCGATCATTTTCGACAGCGTGAAGCCCGGGCGCACGTACGGAACCCAGACGAAGCGGTCGCCGTAAATTTCTTTGGCCAGCTCCCGGCCGTTGTCCGCGCAGCACAGGCTGATGATCGCGTCCGGATGCGTATGGTCGACATGCTTGAACGGCAAAAACGCGTGCAGCAGCGTCTCGATCGACGCACGCGGATGCTTGCTGTCGATCATGCAGTGCGCCAAATAGGCGACCATCTCCTCGTCCGTCATCGCTTCGCGCTCGATCAGCGGGCGAATGTCCTCCATGCGCAGGCCGGTGAAATTGCCGGCTTTCATCGTCGCCAGGTCAGAACCGCTTCCCTTGACCCACATTACCTCGACCTCACGGCCTCTGAAATCGGTTACCGTCGTCTTCATCGACGTGTTGCCGCCGCCCCAGTTCGCAACGGAGCGGTCGGTTCCGAGCAGATTGGAGCGGTATACCAGTTCGTCCAGTCCTTGCTTCAATTCTTTGGCTTTCGCTTGATCCCATAAATTCGCAGGCATACAGCACTCTCCCCAGTTGATTTTTATCCAAAAGAAATCAGTACTGGGTTCAGTATAATATATTTTTGTTTATTTTTGAATATGTATTTTTGTTTTTGTTTGACTCTTGTTCTGCCGTTACCCGGAAAAGATGAACAAAGGCGTCTGTCCGATCGTTCGGTTCGAGAATCCATGACGTACAGCCGGGAGACGAACGGCGCTGACGAATTGGCGGACGGCTTGGCCGGGCAAGCTTGGACGGACGAACTTAGACGGGCATACTTAGACGGGCATACTTAGACGGGCTAACAGAGCGATGTCCATTATGGACACACATCGTGCAATTCCTTTTACAGACTTCGTCGGTTTGGGGTTTAAAGGCTTCGGAACGCAAGGGAGGATAGAAGGGCAATGGAATTTACCGACTCTTAGGGGGCGAACCACGGTCTTAAAGCCGGTGAGCCGCTTGCCTTTCCCGAACGGCGAGCTGAGGGATTTCCCCAAAAAACTGCAGTTATTTGTGGTTGGGTTCTCCAGATTACCTATGTACTCAGCTATAATTAGAATTAACAAATTTAGGAGGGATGAACATATTGGTCATTTCCGAAAACGAGCCTCTTGCGGTTACCTTGGTCGAGGCAATCCGCACCGGCGATGTCCTGGGATTGCAGAGACTGCTCACCGAGAACCCTGGACTTGCTGCGGTGAGAATTATCGGAGGCGATACGTGCAACGGGAACGTGTCGCGTACGCTGCTGCATGTGGCTACCGACTGGCCCGGCCATTTTCCAAACGGTGCGGCGACGGTGGCCGAATTGGTCAAAGCTGGAGCTGAGGTGAACGCCCGAATCACCGGCCGCCCTCATTGTGAGACACCCCTTCATTGGGCCGCGAGCAGCGATGATATCGAGGTGCTCGACGCGCTTCTCGATGTCGGCGCTGATATTGAGGCATCCGGTGCGGTCATCGCCGGTGGAACGCCGCTGGACGATGCAGTGGCGTTTGGGCAGTGGAAGGCCGCACACCGGTTAGTTGAGCGCGGTGCAGAGTTCACGCTCTGGCACGCGGCCGCGCTTGGACTGTTGGATGATATGGAAGCCCACTTTGCCGGGAGAACACTTTCACGGCGATATCCGTGGGGAGCCAGCCACAATCCACCCCCGGATGAAGTTACCGTCGCCTTCTGGTGCGCTTGCCACGGCGGACAGCGGCACTGTGCCGAGCATTTGCTCGAACGAGGGGTCGAACTGAACTGGATTTCCGTATGGGACGGACTGACCCCTTTGGATGCGGCACAACGAAGCGCTGCCGGCGAAGTGGTTCAGTGGTTGCGCAACCAGGGTGCTAAATCCGCCAAAGAACTGCATCGTTAAGCCCCCCTCCTGTCCATCAGATGGGAACTCGGGACTTCCTATTGGCAGTAGAAGAAACAAAGAGCCGCAAAAAGAGGGACGGGCGCCTTCTTGCCTGCACTCGTCCCTCGCGTTTCAATCCACTTGCAGCAGCGCCTCCACGAACCGCTTCATTCCGGTATAGCCGGTCGTCGCAGACCATTCCCGGACGGATTCGCTCTCTCCGGCGAACACCCACTCCAGTTGCTCTCGCAGCTCCCGCCAATACGCGTCGGGTGCGGCGGCTTGCGCCTGTTCGTCGGCAAGCGCGGCCATCAGCTCCGCCCATACCGGACCGCCCGGGTTCAGTTCGCGCTCCGGATAGCGGCGCGCCAGTTCCGCCGCCCGATCGATCGAACCGTGCCGGTACAGGTGAACGGCGATGTAGCTGCCGACAAAGCGGTGCGAATCGTCCAGCTCCATCGCTTTCGCGAACAGCTCCTCCGCCTCCCGCAGCCGCCCTTGGTGCAGCAGGGAGGTAGCGTAGACGGACGACGTGTATCCGTTCACGCCTCCTTCCAGCCTCGCCAGCTCCGCGTATGCCCGGTTCGTCTCCTCCCATTTTTCCCGACTGTAATAATAGTCAAACACCCGGGACCAGGCAGACTTGGTAGGATACAGCTCCGCCATGCGCAGCAAGTACGGCAGCGCCTCGTCCTCCAGCGGACGAGGATCGTCCGAAACCGCCGCCAGCCCCTGGTACACGCGCACGATCATGCGCAAGCTGTGGCGGTCCGCCTCGTTCGCCGCGAAAGCCGCCTTGTATCCGGCCAGCGCTTCGTCCAGCCTGCCGTCCAACAGCAGCCGGTCTTCCGGGGCAAGCTCGCGCGCTTTTACGTAAAAAAACGGAAAGCGCCCGATCGTGCTCTCGTCCAGCCGGTAGCCGTTGCTGCGGGTGATCGGCCGGCCGTCGGCGTCCAACGCTTCAACGTTCCAGTAGAAACGGTTGTCCGGGTTCGCCAAACCGAGCAGCGATAGCGGGCTCGGCATATCCTTGCCGTCCTTCTCCGTGAAGGCGAGGAGAGACGCTTCGTCGTACAGCTCTTCGATCGGGACGGTCAATTCTGTCTCCCGCACTCCTTCGCGCAGCGTCATGCCGGCCGTGCCTCCTTCTCCGAGCGGGATATGAACGCCAATTCGATACGTCGCGGCTCCGTCGACCGGCTCCCACCGAAAGCGGATCTCATCGCCGGTCACCGCCTCGGAATCGACCGGGGATACGATGTCCATCAGCTTTCTTAATGTCACTTGCCGCGTCAACTGCTTGCCCGCGGCGACATCGATCCAGTCATTGCCGCCGACCGGCCACGTCCAGCCGTCGATCTGCTCGCACGTAAAGCCGAGGTACAGCGCGTAGCTGCCGGGCAGCACGCCGTCGAATCGAAATTGCCCGCTGGCGTCCGTGATTGTCTGGTACGGCTCGTTTTCCAAAACGCTGTGATACACATCGTCCCGATGGCGCAAAAAGACGCCAACGCCGACCATCGGCGAACCGTCGCCGCGAACGACTGTGCCGGATACGGCAGCCGGCTCGCCCACGGCGGCTGTTTGCCGCAACAGTTCGTCGAGTCGTCCAAGCTGCTCCAGCATGACCGACCGCATCCCGGATCCGTTCGGGTGCTGTTGGCGCAGCTGTTCCCACTGCTCCTCATGCGCCTTCCGCTGCCGCGCAACTTCCTCGCGAGCGGACGCGACATCGCCTTGCCGGACGAGCAGCTTCGCCTTCAAGGCGGCGATTTGGCCGTTCAAGTCCGCGTCGTTCGTGCTTAAATCGGCCGACAGCTCCTCCAGCAGCGCCAGCGCCTGCTCATCTTCCCCCCGATCGGCCAGCAGTGTGGCGCGCATCATTTTCAGCGACTTGGCCTCGTTCTTGCTCAGTCGCCGTTCTGCTGACGCCAGTTCCTCCAACGCCGCTTTCGGGTCACCGAGCCCAAGGTAGCACACCGCCTGCTGCACGGCGGCGCGCCGCATATAACCGTCAACAGGAGCCCGCCGCACGTAATCGGTCAAGTACGGCAGCTTTTCTTCCACGGTAAACGCGGGCGGACCGGAGTCGTCTGTCCGATACGTCGTATAGGTCGACCCGAGGCCGACGACGACGTTGTAAACCCCCAACGGTGTATCCGCGCCCGGTTCGATCATATATTCGCGGATAAGCCGCCACCGCTCCGCCGCCGGTGCTTCGTCGATCGCCCGAAACAGCGCGGGCTTGGCGTCGCCGCCGCCTTGGCGGTACCGGTATTCGGCCAGATGTGTGCTTGCCTTCGGCTGTACGAGCCCGGCGTACAGCCATACGACGGCCGATGCGGCGAGCAGCCCGACGACGAGATGCTTAACCTTGATGTTGATCGTCCGCTTCAAGTTTGGCCACCGCCCTCTCGTAATCTTCCTTCCAATACGTATTTCCGCCCGCCTCCACAAGCTTCGACCGCCGGTCGTCCGAGTTTCCCGCGTCGTTCCAGCCGATGCCGGCATCGGGCTGGCCGAGCCGCAAAACAGCCATAAGCGCGATGGCGACGACTGACACGACGGCGCCGACCGGCACGAGCGCAATGTCCAGCTCTTTGTTCCACAGCGCGGCGAGTCGGGCTTTCCATGTGCGCGGATGCGTCCGCTCCAGCACTTGCTCCGCCCGCTCGAACCGCAAAGGCTCCAGCTCTTGGCGCAGCTTTTCGTTAATCCGCTCCCGATCCGAACCCATCCTCTTCATCCTCCTCCAGCAGTTCACGCAGCATCGCTCGCCCGCGGGCCAGCCGCGACTTGACCGTGTTGTCGCTGCAACCGAGCTGCGCCGCGATGTCGGCCACTTTCCATCCGTTGAAATAATGCAATACGATCGCTTCCCGGTACTTGTAACCCAGCTTCAGAATCGCGTCGCTGAGCCGCGCAGCGCGGCAATCGGCCAGTAACCGCTCCTCCGGCCCCGGGTCGGACGACTCGTCCGGCAGCCGCTCGACATCCGCGAACGGAATGAGCCGACGCCAGCTCCAGGTTCGCAGCCGCATCCGGCATCGGTTAATGGCAATGCGGAGCAGCCAGCCGCCCAGTTTTTCGGGATCTTTCAATTGGTCGATATGGCGATACGCCTGCACGAACGTGTCCATCACCGCTTCCTCCGCCGCCTGCCGGTCCTTCAACAGCAGCCAGGCGGTGCGCAGTAAATCGTCTCCGTATCGCGACATGAGCGTCCACAACGCCTCTTCTTCTCGCTCGTTCAGGCGTCGAACGAGCTCTGCCGCATGGTCCAGACCGACACCTCCCCTTCCCACCCAATACGATGCGTCGATATACGATCCGGTTGCATGTTTCGGCATATTTTTTTCGGAACGCACCTTTCTGCATGAACCACGTACATATACGGCATTTTCCCCCACTGCTACCCGATTGTCCATATTCCTCAAAAAAGAATATCTATAATATAGGTGCATTCTTGACCTTAATTTTACTTAAGATTCAGCCGGAAACGGTATTTCCCGAGACGAACGTTTTGGCCTGTACGTCAACGGGCTTCCCTGTCGCTCACAAAGAAAAAAACCTGAGGCTACCCCCAGGTTCGTTAGATTTCTAATTGAGAAAAAAGAGCCGCGATCGCCGAAGCTTCATCGCTATATTTCGAGCTTGAACGTTTTCAGCTCGTACGGCTTGATGTCGAAGACGAACGCCCCTTCGCTCGCCGAGCCGAGCGGGCGCTCCAGCAGGTCGCACTCTGTCCAGCGGCGCACGGGAAGCCCGGCCGTCAACGTGACCCGGCCGCGTGCGCCGGCGAATTCATGCAGGCGCACGATCAGCGCGTCTTCGTCTTCGGCTTTCTTGACCGCATCGATCATGACGTGGTCCGCGGACAAGCTGAGCAGCGAGAAGCTCGCCTCGGAGCCCGTTCCCGTTCCCGCGGCGGCGTGCAGCGGATTGTTCAGCTCCCACGCTTCCTGCACGGTACGCCCCTCGTACCAGCCGCCTTCGTGCGGCAGCAGCGCGTACGTGAAATTGTGCTCTCCCCGGTCAGCCGTCGCGTCGGGCACGAGCGCGGATTTGATCAGCGTTAGCCGCATGACGTTCTCCTTGATGTCGTAGCCGTATTTGCAGTCGTTCAGCAGGCTGACGCCATAGCCTCTTTCCGACAGGTCCGCCCATTGGTGGCCGACCGTTTCGAACCGGGCGTAATC
>Ga0207865_100475_pt1 | contig 43612 bp, 34 predicted proteins | sample HigsolmetaAR204D_FD_184836 | JGI IMG/M metagenome (GOLD analysis project Ga0207865, IMG submission 184836) | Ionic liquid and high solid enriched microbial communities from the Joint BioEnergy Institute, USA - AR20-4-D (SPAdes) (version 2) ...
CTACCATTATACCACGAAAACGGGTGTAATCGTGAGAACGGAAAAGAAAACATCGTATTTTCCAAAGTATTTCGCAAAAATTGATTATCTGTCGCACGATCGTTGTGCACAGTTAATCGACAGCTTCCGACGTGCCGTTAAAGGCGGCAAGAAGCCGCAAGGTCGGCCTGACGGAGGCCAATAACGGCATTTCGTGCCGTTATTGGCCGCCCGCACGCGGTGCCGGGGCCGATTAACGGCACACTGTGCCGTTAATCGCGCGAGAATCCGCCAGGATGGTCCGACGGGGAACGTAACGAGACTGACACACCTTATTTTTCGCAAAGCATGGTGTTCCGGAAATGAAACGAAACCGAGACACGTTATTCGCGCCGGATCGGGCCAAGAATCACTTTGAACAGGCAAATAAGAACGCTCAGTTTCGTTGCCGCTTCAATTTCAATCGAGGCCAATGGCGCCAAATAACGACGCTCAGTTTCGTTAACGAACTCCGGTTGAACGCCCGCCGCAAAACCCCTCTCAGGCATCCCCGTCCACCCGGATATCGATCACCGGATCCGGTTCCAGCAGCGGCTCGCCTTCGCCCCGCTCCAGATATTCCTCATACGAGCGCCCTCGGACCACCGTGACATGCCGGCCCGTAATGTCGGTGGCCAAAAAACTTTCGATCGGCTCGACGAATCCTTCCCGCTCTTCCGCTTCGATCGTGAACTTCTCGTAATCCGCCTCCGGGTCCTCCGCAAGCGCCGGAGAATCCGACGTGCCGTACGATTCGACGATCTGCCAGGCGTCCTCGCCGTCGAAGCCGGTCCACGAGTTTTCTCCGTCAAGGCTGGTCCGCCCGAACGGGCGCTCCATGCGTTCTTCCTCGACCGGGCGTCGTTCCGACTCGATCCGCTGCGGCGTGTGGCGGACGCAATACAGCGTCTCCGGCACGGCTTCGAGGCGTTCCGGCGGAATCGGCTCGCCGCATGTCCGGCAGACGCCGTAGGTGCCGTCGTCCATCGCCCGCAAGGCCGCACGGATCCGCTGCAGTCTCAGCTCGTCGTTCTCGAGCAGCGCGAGATCTTTGCCCCGTTCGAACGTCTCGGATGCGATGTCGGCCGGATGGTTGTCGATCATGGACAATTCGCCGGTATTGCCGCGCGCTTCCTCTTCGAGGCCGCGGCTGCCGCTTTCCCTCAGCCGCTCTTCCAGCTCACCGGCTTCCGCTTCAAGCTTCTGTCTCAGCGCCGTCAAACGGCTGCCGTCCAACGCCTTCATGCGGTCAGCTCCCTTCATCGCGTAGCAGTCGGTCGTAGCTTGTGCGCGGCGGACCGTTTTTACTATGAACGGGGGATTGTAACGCGTAACAGCGCAGGTTTTTTCTTCCTGAACAGGATGTGGAGCTGGCCGGCGCAGTTGTGATACAATGATTGGGACACGCGCATTACGGGGCTTGCCGGGGAAGCATTTTCGATCTTTGGGGCGGAGGGACGCGAAAGTTGAAGCATTTGCGCTATTATGCCGTTGCGGCAGTCGTATTTCTGCTGGATCAACTGACGAAGCAGATGATTGATGCGAATGTGGCCTTGCATGAGCAGATCAGCGTCATCGGGCAATTTTTCCTCGTTACGCACGTGTTGAACGACGGGGCGGCCTTCAGCATGCTGCCGGGCGCCCGGACGTTGTTCATCGTGATCACGAGCATTGTCGCCATCGGCATCGTCTGGTATATCGAGCGCAACTGGCGAACCGGCAGACCGCTCTTGCTGACGGCGTTCGCAATGGTGCTCGGCGGGGCGCTCGGCAATTTCATCGACCGGGTGCTGTACGGCCATGTGATCGATTTTCTGCAGTTCAATTTCGGCAGCTACACGTTCCCCATCTTCAATGTCGCGGACATGGGCATCGTGATCGGCGTCGGACTCATTCTGCTCGACGCGGTGCTGGATGTCCGCAGGGAGCGGGACAAGGCAACAGGCACCCTGGAAGGAGACGAAAACGGAAAGACCCATGACATCACAAGCGGAACGGAAGCCGACGAACCCGCAAGATGAATGGACCCAGGAATGGGTCGCGACGGAAGCGGAGGCGGGCGAGCGGATTGACAAATTCGTCGCCGAATCCGCGGAGGAAGGCGTGTCGCGCACGCAGGTCCAGGATTGGATCCGCGCGGGCGCCGTCACGGTGAACGGCGCAGCTGTGAAGCCGAATTACCGGCTGGAGCCGGGCGATGTCGTCGCCGTGACGCCGCCGGAGCCCGAGGATGCGGACATCCGGCCGGAGCCGATCCCGCTCCAAGTCGTCTATGAAGACGGCGACGTCATCGTCGTCGACAAGCCGCGCGGCATGGTCGTCCATCCCGCGCACGGCCATACGTCGGGGACGCTGGTCAACGCGCTGCTCCATCATTGCCGGGATCTCTCCGGCATCAACGGAAGGCTGCGGCCCGGCATCGTCCACCGAATTGACAAGGACACATCCGGCCTGCTGATGGCCGCGAAGAACGATCTGGCGCACGTGTCGCTGTCGGAGCAGCTCAAGGCGCACACGGTCGAGCGGGCGTATATCGCGCTCGTGCACGGCAATCTGCCGCACGATCAGGGAACGATCGACGCGCCGATCGGCCGCGACCCGCACGATCGCAAGAAGTTCGCCGTGACGGCCGGCGGCAAGCCGTCCGTGACGCATTTCACGGCGGTCGAGCGGTTCGGCGATTACACGCTGGTCCGGCTGCGGCTCGAGACGGGACGCACGCACCAGATCCGCGTTCACATGAAGTACATCGGCCATCCGCTGGCCGGCGATCCCGTCTACGGCCGGGCGAAAACCGTGCCGCTGGACGGGCAGGCGTTGCACGCCGCCGTGCTCGGTTTCGTCCATCCCCGAACGGGTGAGACGCTGCGCTTCGAATCGCCGATTCCCGATGATTTTCAGCGCATTCTGGATATGCTGAGAAACAGGTAGGCGGTTCGGCGCATTGCCGCATGAGTGCAAATTTTAGAGGGATTATTCCATTACGATCCTCGCCTCTGGGCGTTATGCTGATAGACAGCATAAGCCGGGGCCGCGCGCAGTATGCGCGTTAGGATGCGGCCCGCTTGAAAGGTGATGAGCCCATGGCCAGGATCAACCCCCATTACAAAGATCTGCAAGGCAGCTATCTGTTCTCGGAAATTGCCCGCAGGCGCGCGGCATTCCTGAAGGAGCATCCGAACGCGGACATCATCAGCCTCGGCATCGGCGACGTGACGCGTCCGCTGCCCGAAGCGGCGGCCGCCGCGATGCACGCCGCGGTCGACGATCTTGCGAAGGCGGACACGTTCCGCGGCTACGGTCCCGAGCAGGGCTACGATTTCCTGCGGGAGGCGATCGCCCGCCACGATTATCAGGCGCGCGGCATCGACATCCGCCCGGAAGAAGTGTTCGTCAGCGACGGGTCGAAGTGCGACGTGGGCAACATTCAGGAGATTTTCAGCCAGGACGCCGTCGTCGCGGTGCAGGACCCGGTCTATCCGGTCTACGTGGACACGAACGTCATGGCGGGCCGGGCAGGCGCTTACGACGGGGAGACGAACCGATATCAGGGCATCGTGTACTTGACCTGCGGCCGGGAGAACGGATTCAAACCGGCGCTGCCCGAACGGAAGGTCGACCTGATCTACCTCTGTTATCCGAACAACCCCACCGGCATGACGCTGACGCGGGACGAGCTGAAGCAGTGGGTCGATTACGCGAAGCAAAACGGCAGCGTCATCCTGTACGATTCGGCGTATGAAGCGTACATCCGGGAAGAAGGCGTGCCGCACAGCATTTATGAGATCGAAGGCGCGCGGGAAGTGGCGGTCGAGTTCCGCAGCTTCTCGAAGACGGCCGGGTTCACCGGCGTGCGCTGCGCGTACACGGTGGTGCCGCGTGATCTCAAGGCGAAGGATGCGGACGGGAACGACGTCGCCATCGCCGACCTCTGGAACCGTCGGCATACGACGAAGTTCAACGGTGTCTCCTACGTGACGCAGCGCGGGGCGGCCGCGCTCTATACGCCGGAAGGGAAGGCGCAGATCGCCGCGCTGGTCGACTACTACATGGCGAACGCGAAGTTGATTCTGGAAGGGCTGAAATCGGTCGGCATCGAAGCTTACGGCGGCGTCAACGCGCCGTATATCTGGCTGAAGACGCCGGAAGGCATCGACTCGTGGGCATTCTTCGACAAATTGCTCCGGGAAGCGCACATCGTCGGCACGCCGGGCGTCGGTTTCGGACAGGCCGGACAGGGTTACTTCCGGCTGACGGCCTTCGGCAGCCGGGAAAATACAGAGCGCGCGGTCGAGCGGATCACGAGGCTCGGCTGGTGACGGGCGAGCGGGAAAGCAGCGGTGCACGGGAACACGTGCGGTCATGCCTTCCCGCTTTTTGTCGGATCCGGCTATTGACTTCCGTGGACCAAAGTGTCATAATGTTGCTAATGAATGGTTGAACCTTTAATTCAGTCCCGTGAGGCTGACAAGGTAACGGCATATCGGACAGGCACAGGCCTGACGGCGGCGCTACCCGTGCGCGCGCCGAGGGTCGTGGTGTGGTGCGGCCTGACTCCTTGCGGCTTTTCGCAAGGAGTTTTTTTGTGGGTTCAATCAGGCGGAGGTGACGGCATTGGACGACATTCGACACGTCATCATGGATGAGACCGGCATCCGGCGGGCGCTCACGCGCATCGCGCATGAAATTCTGGAGAAAAACAAAGGCATAGACGGCTGCGTGTTCGCCGGCATTCGCACCCGCGGCGTCTATCTGGCGCGGCGGGTGGCGGAGCGGGTAGCCGAGATCGAAGGCAAGCCGGTGCTCGCGTTCGATCTCGACATCACGTCGTACCGCGACGACCGGGACGGCGCGGGACAGGCCGAAGCGCCGGCCTGCGCCGGCATCGACCCGGCGGAGATCCGGGACAAGCACGTCATCCTGTTCGATGACGTGCTGTTCACGGGCCGGACGATCCGGGCGGCGATGGACGCGATCATGGATGTCGGACGTCCGCGTTCGATCCAGCTTGCGGTGCTGGTCGACCGCGGCCACCGCGAACTGCCGATCCGCCCGGACTATGTCGGCAAGAACGTGCCGACGGCGCGCTCCGAATCGATCGGCGTATCGCTCAAGGAAGTGGACGGCTCGGATATGGTGGCCATTTACGGATCAGGGAGGCGCACGCGATGACGACGGCAGCGAAACTGAGGCAGCGCAGTCTGCTCGGCGTGAAAGATCTGTCCGCGGAGGAGATCGAATCGATTCTCGACCGGGCGCAGCATTGGGAGTCCAGCGGGAAGAAGATCCATAACGCCGTGCCCGACGCGATTGTGGCGAACATGTTTTTCGAGAACAGCACGCGCACGCGGTTTTCGTTCGAAATGGCGGCGAAACGGCTCGGCGCGCAGGTGCTCAACTTCTCGGCCGCCGTCTCGAGCGTGAACAAGGGCGAGTCGATCTACGATACGGTTCGCACGCTTGAGTCGATCGGCATCGACGCCGGAATTATCCGTCTGAAGCCGATCGGCGTGCTGCCGGAGATCGCCTCTCGCGTAAGCGTGCCGCTGATCAACGCCGGCGACGGCAATAACGAGCACCCGACCCAGGCGCTGCTCGATCTGTACACGATGCGGAAACATTTCGGCTCGCTGAGAGGCCTTCGCGTCGCGATCATCGGCGACATTCTGCACAGCCGGGTCGCGCGCTCCAATCTGTGGGCGCTGCGGAAATTCGGCGCGGAAGTATGCTTCTGCGCGCCGCCGAACCTCGAGGCGCCGGAGCTTGACGCGCCGTACGTGACGATGGACGAGGCGCTCGGCGCGGACGTCATCATGATGCTGCGCGTTCAGCTCGAGCGGCACGAGTCCGGCATGATCAAGTCGGCGGAAGATTACCGGGAGCACTACGGCCTTACGGTCGAGCGCGCCGCAAGAATCAAGGGGCACGCGATCATCATGCACCCGGCGCCGGTCAACCGCGGCGTCGAGATCGACGACGAACTGGTCGAGCATCCGCAGTCGCGCATTTTCCAGCAGATGGCGAACGGCGTGCCGATCCGGATGGCCGTCATCGAGCGGGCGCTGCGCGGATAGAACGGAAGTCCAAGAAGCAGGCGGCGCGGAGAATCCGGCCGCGCGTCCGGCGCGAAGGCCGGGCGCACAAGCGAAGGGAGAGCGATCTTGAGCCATGACGTTATGGATTGTGAACGGCAAAATCTGGGACGATGAAGCCGGCGATCTCGTGACGGCCCACCTCCGCGTCGAGGACGGCGCGATCGCCGCGATCGAGCGGGGCGGCAAGCCGGACACGGCCGGCGCCGAGACGATTGACGCTTCCGGCCTGCTTGTGTCGGCCGGCTTTATCGACATGCACGTCCATCTGCGCGACCCGGGCTTCACGCACAAGGAGGATATCGCCAGCGGCACGCGTTCGGCCGCGCGCGGCGGGTTCACGACGATCGCCTGCATGCCGAACACCCGGCCCGTCACGGACACGCCGGAGACGGTGCGGTACATCCTGGACAAGGCGGCCCGCGAAGGCGTCGTCAACGTGCTGCCGATTGCCGCGATCACGAAGAATGAGCTCGGCCGCGAGCTGACCGACTTCGCCGCGCTGAAGGAGGCGGGCGCGATCGGGTTCTCGGACGACGGCGTCGGCGTGCAGAACGCGCAGATGATGAAGGAAGCGATGCTGCGCGCCCGCGAGCTGGACCTGCCGATCATCGCGCACTGCGAGGATGACTCGCTCGTGCAGGGCGCCTGGGTGACCGAGGGCGAATTCAGCCGCAGGCACGGCCTGAAAGGCATCCCGAACGAGTCTGAGGCGATTCACGTCGGACGGGACGTGCTGCTGGCGGAAGCGACCGGCGCACACTACCACGTCTGCCACGTCAGCACGGAGCAGTCGGTGCGGCTCATCCGGCTGGCGAAATCGATCGGGGTCCGCGTGACCGCGGAAGTGTGCCCGCACCATCTGGTGCTGTCGGATGAAGACATTCCCGGCATGGATCCGAACTGGAAAATGAACCCGCCGCTTCGGACGCCCCGCGACGTGCAGGCGGTCATCGAGGCGCTGGAGGACGGCACGATCGACATGATCGTCACCGACCACGCGCCGCACGCCGAAGAGGAGAAAGCGAAAGGCGTCGATCTCGCGCCGTTCGGCATCGTCGGATTCGAGACGGCGTTCCCGCTGCTCTACACGAAGTTCGTCAAGACCGGCAGATGGAGCCTCGGCTTCCTGCTGCGCCGGATGACGAGCGATCCGGCCCGGGTATTCGGCCTGAAGGCCGGCCGGCTGGAAGCCGGCGCGCCCGCCGATCTGACGCTGATTGACTTGAGCAGCGAGCAGACGGTTGATCCGGCCAGTTTCAAGTCGAAGAGCCGCAATACGCCGTTTGCCGGCTGGCGCCTTCAGGGCTGGCCGGTCCGCACGATCGTCGCCGGCCGCACGGTCTGGCAGGCGGACTGACGGCTCAGGCGAACGGATTACATATACGTCATTCAGGGAGTGATACGGATGCAGGCAAGATTGTTGTTGGAGGACGGCACGCTGTTCACCGGCCGCTCGTTCGGGGCGGAAGGGGCCGTCATCGGCGAAGTGGTGTTCAATACCGGCATCACCGGTTATCAGGAAGTTTTGTCCGATCCGTCCTATTGCGGGCAGATCGTGACGATGACCTATCCGCTCATCGGCAATTACGGCGTCACGCGCAACGACTTCGAAAGCATCATCCCCTACGTCCACGGCTTCGTCGTGCGCCGGCATGAGCCGGTTCCGAGCAACTGGCGCGCCGAGACTCCGCTCGACGTCTTGCTGAAGGAAGCGGGCATTCCGGGCATCTCCGAAGTCGACACCCGGATGCTGACCCGCATCATCCGTCATCACGGCACGATGAAGGGGATCATTACCACCGGCAGCGAGCCTGTCGAAGAACTGATGGAGCGCCTTCAGGCGACGCCGATCATGCGCGATCAGGTGGCGCGCACGTCGACGAAGAGCTTCATCAATGTGCCGGGCGGCGGAGAACGGATCGTGCTGATGGACTTCGGCGCGAAGAGCGGCATCCTGCGCGAGCTGACCCGGCGCGGCTGCGACGTCATGGTCGTGCCGTACGACACGACGGCCGAACAGATCCGCCGTCTCAATCCGGACGGCATCCAACTCTCGAACGGACCGGGCGACCCGAAGGATGTCGGCGTTGCGGTAAATACGATTCGCGAGCTGCTCGGCGAATATCCGATCTTCGGCATCTGCCTCGGCCATCAGCTGCTGGCGCTCGCCTGCGGCGCCGACACGGAGAAGCTGAAGTTCGGCCACCGCGGCGGCAACCATCCGGTAAAGGATCTCGTAAACGGCCGCTGCTACATCACGTCGCAAAACCACGGCTACACCGTGCGTGAAGACTCCATCGCCGGCACCGGCCTCGAAATTACGCACATCAACAACAATGACAAGACGATTGAAGGCCTCCGCCATACGAAATATCCGGCTTTCTCCGTCCAGTACCATCCGGAGGCGTCGCCGGGACCGTTCGATTCGAGCTACCTGTTCGACGACTTCCTCGCCATGATCCGCGAGCACAAGCGCCTGAACCCGCGCAAGCCGCGTCAGATCCATCTGGCGGAGACGCTGAAAGGAGAACTGCTGCATGCCCAGAAATAACGATCTGAAAAAAATTCTCGTCATCGGCTCCGGTCCGATCGTTATCGGCCAGGCGGCGGAATTCGACTACGCCGGCACGCAGGCTTGCCAGGCGCTCAGGGAAGAGGGCTACGAAGTCGTCCTGATCAACAGCAACCCGGCCACGATCATGACGGACACGAACATGGCCGACAAAGTGTACATCGAACCGATCACGCTCGATTTCGTCACGCAGGTGATCCGCCGGGAACGCCCGGACGGCCTCCTGCCGACGCTCGGCGGGCAGACCGGGCTCAATATGGCGGTCGAGCTGGCGCGCGCGGGCGTGCTGGAGCGCGAAAACGTGAAGCTCCTCGGCACGCAGCTCGAGTCGATCGAGAAGGCGGAGGACCGCGACCTGTTCCGCGAACTGATGCGCGAATTGAACCAGCCGGTTCCCGAGAGCACGATCGTGACGAGCGTCGAGGAAGCGATCGAATTCGCGAACAGCATCGGCTATCCGATCATCGTCCGGCCGGCCTACACGCTCGGCGGCACCGGCGGCGGCATCTGCGCGAACGAGGAAGAGCTGCGTGAAATTGTCGCGGCGGGCATCCGCTACAGCCCGATCGGCCAGTGCCTCATCGAGAAGAGCATCGCCGGCATGAAAGAGATCGAATACGAGGTCATGCGCGACTCGAACGACAACTGCATCGTCGTCTGCAACATGGAGAACGTCGACCCGGTCGGCGTCCATACCGGCGACAGCATCGTCGTGGCGCCGAGCCAGACGCTGTCCGACCGCGAGTACCAGATGCTGCGTTCGGCGGCGCTCAGCATCATCCGCGCGCTCAAGATCGAAGGCGGCTGCAACGTGCAGTTCGCGCTTGATCCGTACAGCTACCAATATTACGTCATCGAGGTCAACCCGCGGGTCAGCCGCTCGTCGGCGCTCGCGTCGAAGGCGACCGGTTATCCGATCGCCAAGATGGCGGCGAAGATCGCGGTCGGCTACACGCTCGACGAGATCATCAACCCGGTGACGGGCCAGACCTACGCGATGTTCGAGCCGACGATCGACTATATCGTGACGAAGATTCCGCGCTGGCCGTTCGACAAGTTCACCACCGCCAACCGGAAGCTCGGCACGCAGATGAAGGCGACCGGCGAAGTGATGGCGATCGGCCGCACCTTCGAGGAATCGATGCACAAGGCGATCCGCTCGCTCGAGATCGGCGCGCACCGTTTCCATCTGAAAGGCATCGAACAGGTCGATGACGAGACGCTGCGCCAGCGGCTCATCACGCCGGACGACGAGCGCATCTTCCTCGTGGCCGAGGCGTTCCGCCGCGGCTGGAAGCTGCAGGACATCCAGGACCTGACGAAGATCGACTGGTGGTTCCTGGACAAGATCGAAGGCATCGTCGCGTTCGAACAGCGGATCAAGTCCGAACCGGCACTGACGAAGGAGACGCTGTACGAAGCGAAGCGGCTCGGTTTCGCCGACCGGTCGATCGCGGAGCTCCGGCGCGAGGCGAACCCGTCCGACCCGCACGCCGACGAGGCGTCGGTCCGGGCGTTCAGGCTTGAGCTCGGCATCAAGCCGGTGTACAAAATGGTCGACACCTGCGCGGCCGAATTCGAAGCGACGACGCCGTACTACTACTCGACCTACGAGACCGAGAACGAGTCGGTGCAGACGGACAAGCCGAAGGTCGTCGTGCTCGGCTCCGGCCCGATCCGGATCGGACAAGGCATCGAGTTCGACTATTCGACCGTCCACGCAGTCTGGGCGATCCGCAAGGCCGGGTATGAAGCGGTCATCATCAATAACAATCCGGAGACGGTGTCGACGGACTTCTCGACGTCCGACCGGCTGTACTTCGAGCCGCTGTTCTTCGAGGATGTCATGAACGTCATCGAGCAGGAGCAGCCGGTCGGCGTCATCGTCCAGTTCGGCGGACAGACGGCAATCAATCTGGCCGCGCCGCTGGCCAAGGCCGGCGTGCGCATCCTCGGTTCGGATCTCGAGAGCATCGACCAGGCGGAAGACCGAAAGAAATTCGAAGCGCTGCTTCGCAAGCTGGGCATCGCCCAGCCGAAGGGCAGCACGGTCACGTCGGTCGAGGAAGCGGTCGAGACGGCGCGCAGCCTCGGCTATCCGGTGCTCGTCCGTCCGTCCTACGTGCTCGGCGGCCGGGCGATGGAAATCGTCTATTCCGACGAAGAACTGCTCGGCTACATGGAGCAGGCCGTCAAGATCAATCCGGAGCATCCGGTGCTGATCGACCGGTACATGCAGGGCAAGGAAGCGGAAGTCGACGCGATCAGCGACGGCGAGACGGTGCTCATCCCCGGCATCATGGAGCACGTCGAGCGGGCCGGCGTCCACTCGGGCGACTCGATCGCGGTCTACCCGCCCCAGTCGCTGTCGGAAGAGGTCAAGCGCCAGATCGTCGACATCACGATCCGCATCGCGAAGGAACTGCGGGTGGTCGGCACGATCAACATCCAGTTCGTCATTCACCAGGATCAGGTCTACGTCATCGAAGTCAACCCGCGCTCGTCGCGGACGGTGCCTTTCCTCAGCAAGGTGACGAACGTGCCGATGGCGAACCTGGCGACGCAGGCGATCCTCGGCAAGAAGCTCGCCGACCTCGGCTACAAGGAAGGGCTCTGGCCCGAAGACAAGCACGTCTCGGTGAAGGTGCCGGTGTTCTCCTTCGCCAAGCTGCGGCGCGTCGACCCGACGCTCACGCCGGAGATGAAATCGACGGGCGAAGTGATGGGCCGCGACGAGCTGTATGCGAAGGCGCTGTACAAAGGGCTGATCGGCGCGGGCATGCGCATTCCGCCGACCGGTTCGATCATCGCGACGGTCGCCGACAAGGACAAGGAAGAAGCGACGCAAATTCTGCGCGGATTCTACGATCTCGGCTACAGCATCATCGCGACGGGCGGCACCGCCGATGCGCTGGAGCGCGCCGGCCTGTACGTGACGCGGGTGAACAAGCTGAGCGAAGGGTCGCCGAACATCCTTGACCTGATCCGCAGCGGCAAGGCGCAGTTCGTCGTGAACACGCTGACGAAAGGCCGCACGCCCGAACGCGACGGCTTCCGCATCCGGCGTGAAGCGGTCGAGAACGGCGTCGTCTGCTTGACGTCGCTCGACACGGTGCGGGCGCTGCTGGAAATGCTGCAGGCTCTCAGCTTCGCATCCCGGCCGATGCCGGTGCTTCAGCAGCAGTAACACGTCCGAACGGGAGGCGGTACGCTTGACATTGACGCGGGAAGAAGCGGCAGGGCGCATCATGGTGGCGCTGGACCGCCCGGATGAAGCCGCCGCGGAATCGCTGATCCGGGCGCTTGAAGGCATTCCGTGCTGGCTGAAGGTCGGCATGGAGCTGTTCTACGCGGCCGGCCCGGCGTTCGTCGCCGGACTGAAAGACCGGGGGTACCGCGTCTTCCTCGACGTGAAGATGCACGATATCCCGAATACGGTGAAGGGCGGCGCGGCCAGCGTGACGCGGCTCGGCGTCGACCTGTTCAACGTTCACGCGGCGGGCGGCGTCCGGATGATGGAAGCGGCGCTGGAAGGCGCCGAAGCCGCCTCGGGCGGCCGGCCGCGGCCGCGGGTCATCGCGGTGACGCAGCTGACGAGCACGAGCCAGGCGGTGCTGAACGACGAGATCGGCATTCCGGGCACGGCGGAAGAAGCGGTCGTCCGCTACGCGCGGCTGGCGCGGCGGGCCGGGCTGGACGGCGTCGTCGCGTCCGCCCGGGAAGTGCGCGCGGTGAAAGCGGCGTGCGGCGGCGGGTTTCTCGCCGTCACGCCCGGCATCCGGCCGGCATCCGCTTCGGCCGATGACCAGGAGCGGATCATGACGCCGCGGGAAGCGCTGGACGCGGGAGCGGACTTCCTCGTCATCGGCCGGCCGATCACGGCGGCGCCCGATCCGCGGGAAGCGTTCGAATCCATTGTGAGGGAGTTGACGCACGGATGACCCGACAAACGGCCAACGGCGCGGAGCTGTCCCGTGAAATCGCCCGCCGGCTGCTGGCGATCCACGCGGTTGAGCTTCGCCCGAACGATCCGTTTACCTGGTCGTCGGGCCTGAAGTCGCCGATCTATTGCGACAACCGGCTGACGATGTCCTATCCCGAGGTGCGCGGCCTGATCGCGGACGGATTCGCCTCGATCATCCGGGAACGGTATCCCGTATGCGAAGCGGTCGCCGGCATCGCGACGGGCGGCATTCCGCACGCCGCATGGACGGCGGAGCGGCTCGGACTGCCGATGCTCTACGTGCGGGACAAGGCCAAAGGCCACGGCAAGACGAATCAGATCGAGGGCGCATTCCGGCCCGGCCAGAAAGTCGTGCTGATCGAAGACCTCGTGTCGACCGGCGGCAGCTCGCTGCGGGCGGCCGTGGCCGTGCGCGACGCCGGTTGCGAGGTGCTCGGCACGATCGCGATATTCACGTACGAGTTCCCGCAGGCGGAAGCCGCGTTCGCCGAACAGGGCATTCCGCTTCAGACGCTGTCGTCCTACAGCGTGCTGCTGGAAGCGGCGCTGGAAGCGGGAAGCATCACGGAGGAAGACGCCGCGCTGCTCCGCGGCTGGAAGAACGATCCGGAAGGCTACAGCAGACGTTTCGCATAACGCATAAAGCGGCATAAACGCAAAAAGCCCGGCGCTTCAGGCGCTGGGTTTTTTTTCGCAATCGGGAGGGCGGCGGCCGTGTCGGGGAGAATCGCTGATAGAATGCCTTATTTTATGCCCGAGATGGTGTAGTTGTCCATGATGTACCGTTGGAACAGCAGGAAGACGATGATGATCGGCACGACCATGACGGCGGAGCCGGCCATCTGCAAGCCGTAGTTGCTGCTGTACTGCCCTTTCAGCAGCTGCAGGCCGACGGAAAGCGTGTAATATTTCGCGTCGTTGGCGATGATGAGCGGCCAGAGGAAGCTGTTCCATCCGGCAATGAACGTCAGAATGCCCTGTACGGCAAGCACCGAGACGGAGATCGGAAGCACGATCTGCAGGAAGATGCGGAACTCGCCCGCTCCGTCCAGCCGCGTCGCTTCCAGCAATTCGTCGGGAATCGTCGACATGAACTGCCGGAACAGGAAGATCGCGAACGCGCCGACGAGCGACGGGAGCACGATGCCGGTCATCGTATTCGTCAGCCCCATTTTGTTCAGGATGAGGTAGACCGGGATCATCGTCACCTGGCCCGGAATCATCAGCGTGGCGAGCACGAGGTAAAACAGCGGCTCCCTGCCTTTGAATTTGTACTTCGCGAACCCGTACCCGGCCATCGCGTTGAGCAGCATCCCGAGGAAGGAGAAGAACACGATGATGAGCGTGTTCCGCAGATAAACGCCGAAGTTCATTCGCTCGAACAGTTCGAAATAGTGCTCCAGGGTGAACGTCTCCGGCCACAGCGTCGGGGGGAAGCGGGCAAATTCCGGTTCCGGCTTGAAGGCGGAGAGGATCATCCACAGGAACGGCAGCACCATCAGAAACCCTCCGACGGTCAGCAAAATGCCTGCGAGCCATTGCATCGTTTTCTGTTTTATCGTCATGGCACCCATCCCCCCGATTTCAGTCTTCCTTGCGCTGCAGCCTGAACTGCAGCAGCGTCAGCGTGATGATGGCGAAGAACAGGATGAAGGAACCGGCAGCCGCATATCCGAATTCACTGAATTGGAAGCCGTTCTTGTAGACGAACAGCGCGACGGACATCGTGCCTTCCAGCGGGCCGCCGTCGGTCATGACGAACGGTTCCTCGAAGAACTGCAGCCAGCCGATCAGCGTCGTGACCGAGACAAAGAAAATCGCAAACCGGAGCAGCGGCACGGTGATGTGCCGGATTTGCTTCCACGTCCCGGCGCCGTCGAGCTGGGCCGCTTCGTAGTACGATTTCGGAATGCCCTTGATCGCGGCGAGGAAGATCAGCATATTCAGGCCGATGGCCCGCCACAGCGCAAGAATGATCAGCGAGATTTTGGCCGTCACCGGATCTTGCAGCCAGCGGACATCGGGCAGGCCGAAGAAGTTCAACACGGTGTTGAACAAGCCCAGCGACGGGTTGTACAAATAGCTCCACACAACGGCCACCGCCACCACGTTCGTGACAGACGGCATGTAGAACGCGGCGCGGAAAATATCGAACACGCGGGATTTGCCGAAGTTGATGAGCAGCGCGATCGCTAGGGAGAACAGAATGACGAACGGTACGCCGAACACGACGTAAAAGAGCGTGTTGCCGATCGCTTTCAGAAATGAGCCGTCCCGCAGAATTTCCGTGTAGTTGGCCAGTCCGACAAAATGGATATTGGCATAATCCGCGAGTCCCGCCAGATCCATGTCGGTGAAGCTGATAAGGAGCGCGATCAGGATCGGCAGCAGCGAGAACAGAAAGAGCAGAATCAAAGCCGGAGCAATGAAGAAGTAAGGTGCGCTTCTCGTCGTGAACATTTTCATGCGTGAGCACTTCCTTTGCCGAACGTGTAAGAGAAAGCCTGCCGGCTGTATGCGGTTGCCGGCAGGCCGCGGTCCACGCTTATTCGCTCAAGATTTGCTCGGCTTTCGCGTTGAACGCATCCAGCTCCGCCTGGATGTCGGCATTGGCGCGGACGATCCGCTCGAACGAATCCAGGTACGTTTGCGCGATTTTCTCCCATTGGACGATCATCGGCATATGCTCCGAATGGCGGAGCTGCTCCTGGATCGCCTGATATTTCGGATCTTCCTTGAGCAGCGGAGCGTCCCATGCCGCAATGTTGGCCGGCAGCGACTTGGTGAGCTCGTTCCACTTCATTTGCGTTTCCTTCTTGCTCATGTACTGGATGAACGCCAGCGCTTCTTCCGGATGTTTCGTGTATTCGAAGACCGCCAGGTTCGACCCGCCGAGGACGGACAGGTTGTTCTCCTTCGCCGGAAGCGGGGCGACCGCCCATTTGCCTTCCAGATCCGGCGCCTGCGACTGAATCGCGTTGATCATCCACGGACCGCTGATGAACATCGGCACGATGCCTTCGCCCGCAAACGCTTGAACCGTATCGAGGCCGAGGTCCAGCGGAGCGGAGCCGTCATCGAAGAAGCCTTTCAAATATTCGACGGCTTCCTTGAATTCCGGCTGGTTGAACAGCGGCTTGCAGCGCAGCCTGGAACGGGAGGCGGAGCGGTACCGGGAATTTCTGTCGTCCGTCATGCGCGGATTCCGCCTCGCGGTACGCGGCGAAGAAACGCCGGAGATGCGTGGTGCGGGACATCTTGAAAATCGTCTTCTCCCACCAGTACGAAGACGATGGCGACTGGCCGCAATGGTTCATGTTCGATCGGTATGCGCCGATCCAGCAGGAGGAAAGCCACGGCGACATCATCGTCTGGCCGCTGAAGGTGCTCGGCGACTACCTGCTCGCGACGGGCGATGCCTCGATTCTGGACGATCGGGTTCCGTACACCGTGCGGGGGACGTTCGTGTTCACCGAGGGGAAAGTTTCGATCCGGGACCATGTCCGCAAAGCGGTCGGACATCTGCATCGTCATTTCCTGCACGGGACGCGCCTGTCCTCTTACGGCGACGGCGACTGGGACGACACGCTGCAGCCGGCGAACCGGCAGCTCAAAACGGTACATGGTCAGCAGCTGGACGGTGGCGCTCACCTATCAGGCGATCCGTCAACTGTCGGAGGGACTGCCGGCGGACGAGCGGGAATGGGCGGAGGAGCTCGCCGCCCTGGCGGACGGCATCCGCGAAGATTTCCATCGCGTGATCATGCGGACGGACGTCGTGCCCGGCTTCATTTATATGGAGCGGCCGGATGAAGCGGAACTGATGCTGCATCCGACAGACCGGAAAACCGGCATCCGGTACCGCCTGCTGCCGATGCAGCAAAGCATCATTTCGGAGCTCTTCACCCGCGAGCAAGCGGAGTCCCATTACGGGATCATCAAAGAAAAGCTGTACCACCCGGACGGCGTGCGGCTGATGGACCGCCCGGCGAATTATGACGGCGGCAACAGCAAACATTTCAAAAGAGCCGAGCAGGCGGCGAACTTCGGCCGGGAAATCGGGCAGCAGTATGTGCATGCGCACATCCGGTTCGTCGAGGCCATGGCGAAGCTGGGGTATGCGGAGGAAGCGTGGAGCGGCCTGCTGAAGATCAATCCGGTCGGTCTGCAAAGCGCCGTGCCGAATGCGGAACTTCGGCAAAGCAACGTTTACTTCAGCAGCTCCGACGGAAAGTTCAACACCCGCTATGAAGCCGAGCGGCGGTTCGAGGAGCTGCGCACCGGCCGGGCGGCGGTGAAGGGCGGATGGCGGATCTACTCCAGCGGCCCCGGCATCTATCTCAATCAACTGATTGCGAACTGCCTGGGCATTCGGCAGGTGATGGGCGATCTGGTGATCGATCCGGTGCTGCCCGGCCATCTGGACGGACTTGAGTTTGATTTCGTCTGGATGGAGACGCCGGTCCGGTTCGTCTACCATCTGAAATCGGGCAGCCGCCGGGTGGTCGTCAACGGCCGCGAAGTGCCCGCGCTGCCGATCGCCGGGATGTACCGTGAAGGCGGCCTTCGCATCGCCAAGGAGGAATTTGCCAAAGCCCGATCGAATGAAAGGAACAGGGTCGAGATTTTCATCTGATTCACGGAGGCGGATGAACAAGGAGTGCAAAAGCCTTGGTGAGCATAAAAGACATTGCCAAAAAAGCGGGGGTTTCCATCTCCACCGTATCCTACGCGCTCAACGGCAGCCCGAAGGTGACGGAGGAGACCCGGCAAAAAATTCTGGCGGTCGCCGAAGAGCTGAAATATGTGCCCAATGCGGCCGCCAGAACGCTCAAAACGCGGGAGACGAAGGTGATCGGGCTCTATCTGACCGATTTCGGCGGCGCCTTCTACGGCGATTTGCTGCAAGGCGTGAAAGAGGTTCTCAACCAGAAGGGGTACGATCTGATCGTCTGCAGCGGCAAGCGGTCCCACCGGTTTCTGCCGGAGCGGACAATCGACGGCGCAATCGTGCTCGACGCGACGTTCTCGGACAAAGAGCTGCTGAAATATGCGGAAATGGGAAAAAAGATCGTCGTACTGGACCGGGAACTCAATCACCCGAACATCAATCACGTCTTTCTGGACAACAAGGCGGGGGCGACGCTGGCGATGGAGTATCTGTGGGAGAACGGCCATCGCCGGATCTATGTCGTCACCGGACCGAAGGCGTCTTACGACTCGAATCAGCGGCTGAAGGCCGTCCGGCAGTTCGCCGAGCGGCATGAGCTGGACGTGAAGGAAGTCGAAGGGCGGTTCACGAAGGAGTCCGGCGAGCTGGCGGCGGAACGGATTTTTCAAGAGTATGAGGAACCGACGGCGGTGTTTTGCCTCAATGACGAGATGGCCGTAGGGTTGTATATGTATTTTCGCAAAACGGATCTGGTGATCGGCCGCCACATCCACATCATCGGATTTGACAACATCGAGCTGGCGGAATACATCAGCCCGCGGCTTGCGACCATCGATTATTCGAAGCGGAAATGGGGTGCCCTGGCGTCCGAACAGCTGCTGAAAATGCTGAGCGGCAAAAGCGTGGAACACGAAAGGATATACGTCAAACTGATCCCGGGCGAATCCGTGGGCAGTCTCTCGAATCGATGAAGATTCGGAGACTGCCATTCTTTTTTTGCTCGAGCAGGGAACCCGCCGATGGCATGACAATAACGCAAACAACATAACGTTATCATAACAAAACTTGAACAAATCTGTTTTTCATTTGCTTATGGCAGGCAATTTGTTATGATAGTTATGTAAGCGCATGCATCACGGGAACCGACTGATGACCGGAGAAGCAGTTTTGATGAAATGGTGACCATGACGAAGGAGTGGATCGGCTTGAACAAAGCGGAACAGGCCCGGGGGCCGCTGCTTGAAGCCCGCGGCGTCACGCGGGTGTTCGGAAAGGGCGGCAACCGGGTGTATGCGCTGCGCGGCGCATCGCTTGCCGTCGGCGAAGGCCGGCTGGTCGCGCTGAAAGGCCGTTCCGGCTCGGGCAAAACGACGCTTCTCAATATCATGGCCGCGCTGGATACGCCGACCGAAGGGACCGTCCTCTACGGCGGCAGGGATGCCGGCCGCATGTCGGAACGGGAGAAGAACGAACTGCGCAAGCGCGAGATCGGCCTCATTTTCCAGTCGTTCGCCCTCGTGCCGTACATGACCGCGTTCGAGAACGTCGAGTTCGGACTGCGCATCGCGGAAGTACCGGCGGCCGAAAGGCGCAAGCGGGCGGAAGAAGCGCTCAAGTTCGTCGGCCTGGCCGGCCGGATGCACCATATGCCGCAGGAACTGTCGGGCGGCGAACAGCAGCGGACGGCGATCGCGCGCGCCATCGCGCACAAGCCGAGACTGATCCTGGCCGACGAACCGACCGCCGAACTGGATTCGCGCATGGGCCGGCAGGTCATCGGCGTATTCCGCGAACTGGTCAGGAACGAAGGCGTGACGATTGTGCTGACGACCCACGACCCGAACATCATGGAAATGGTCGACGACGTTTACGCACTGGAGGATGGTAGAGTTGAACTGGAACGCGTCAACGGGGGCTAAACTTCGTCCGGCGGCGCTCGCGGGCCTGCTGGCGGCCGGCGCGGCGCTCGGCGGATGCAGCCTGCTGCCGAAAGATCCCGAACCGCTCAAGCCTCCGCTTGTCAAGCCGGCGCAGGCCGAGATCCGGACCGTGGAAGCGTCGCTGGGCACCATTGTCCGGCAGGTGACGGGATCCGGAACGTTCGTGCCGACCGAGGTGCAATACTATCAGTTCAAGGAAGGCGGCGTCCTCGAGACCGTCCATGTCCGCGCCGGCCAGGAGGTGAAGCGGGGCGATCTGCTCGTCACCCTGGAGAACAAGGGCATCGACATTGAACTGCTGCAGCGCGAGCTCGAGTACGAGAAGAAGAAGCTTGCCTTCGAAGAGGCGCTCAAGAGCGGCAACGAGCGCGAGGCGAACATCGCCCGGATCGAATTCGAGATCGCGCGGCGGCAGTTCGACCAGACGAAGGAGAAAGCGGAAAACGCGGTGCTCAAGGCCGAGCGGGAAGGCATCGTCTCCTATGCGACGGATCTGCAGCCCGGCGATTATGTTGACGGAGGCCGCGTGCTCGCGGCGGTGGCTTCCCCGGCCGGCATGCGGCTTGCGCTGCAGACCGCGGCCAATCCGGTGCTGGCCGATATCCGCATCGGGATGGAAGCGGAGGTGACTTACAAGGGGCGGATCTATACGGGCACCGTGACGCAGACGCCGTCCACGGCGCCGCCGACGGACGACGACCGGCTGCGCGAGGAATATGCGCGCACGCTGTACATCGAGCTCGACGAGCTGCCGGAAGACGCGTCGTTCGGCTCCATTGCCGACGTCAAGATCGTTGCCGCGCGCCGCGACAATGTCGTCGTGGTGCCGAAGGGGGCCGTGCGGACCTACTTCGGCAGAACGTTTGTTCAGGTTCTGGACGGGGAACGGCGCAGGGAAGTCGATGTCGAGACCGGCATCGAGAATGCGACGGAATACGAAATCGTGCAAGGCGTGGAACCGGGCATGCTGCTCATCCTCCAGTAAACGCCGCGGATGAACGATCTGCCAGAAGAAATGAGGGAGTCCCGACATGTCCGTACTCATCATGCTGCTGCGCAAGATGGCGCGCAACCGATGGCTTGTCGGCAGCCTGCTGGCGGGGATGTTGTGCTGCATCGCGCTCACGTCCAGCATGCCGCTGTACAAGAACGCGGTTCTCCGCTACATGCTCGTCCAGGATCTGGACCGCAGCTACGCGCATACCGGCTATCATCCCGGCGTCATCTCGATCGACATCGGCATGCGGACCGACGACCGCAAGGCGCAGAAGACGATCGTCGAGCGGTATGAATCCTATTGGGATGCGGTCATTGTCCGCAATGACAGGCTGAATGTTCAACTTGATCAAAGGGTGATGGAGACCGTCCGGTTCGCGCTGACGCCTGTCGACCCGACGCGCATCGATCCGGATCCGAAACGCTCCGCGAAATTCGCGGCCCGCAGCGGTCTCGAAGACAAGGTGCGCATCGTCGACGGCCGCCTGCCGGAGAAGCGGCAGCCGGTGAACGGCGTCTACGAAGTCATGCTGACCGACGCGGCGCTCTCCGAACTGAACATGCTGCTCGGCCAGGAATTCCGGATCGAGGATCCCCGGGTCAGCCGCGGCGACATCGTGATCAGACCGGTCGCCGTCATTGCGGAACACGATCTGAACGACCCGTACTGGAGCCGGTCGAATCTGCAGCAGGAGCGCAACACGCTGTTTCTGGCGGAAGAAGTGTTCCGCGGCAGTTTTCCGGCGGACGGGCCGATCGTCTACGGGAAGGTCGGTGCGCTGGCCGTCACGGACTACACCGCGTACGACACCGGAACCGCGGCGTTCTTGCTGAACCTGAAAGAGAAAATGGCGGCCGACATGATGGGGAATTTCAATTATTCCGTCAGCACCTCGGTGTGGATCCCCGGCAGCGACGCCATGACGGCCTATGCCGACCGCGAGATGACGCTGCGGAACCTGCTCTTGTCGCTGAATGTACCGCTGCTCATCCTGATCGGCTTCTACCTCTACATGGTGTCCGGCATGCTCATCGAGCGGCAGCAGGCGGAAATCGCGGTGCTCCGAAGCCGGGGAGCTTCGCGGCTGCATATCATCGCCATCTATGCCATGGAGTTCGGCCTGCTGACCGCTGCCGCCCTGGCCGCCGGGCCCTGGATCGGCGCCGCATTCACGCGGGTGCTCGGGTCGACCGGCACGTTCCTGAACTTCGTCGACCGCGGCGCGCTGAGCGTCGAGATGACCGCCGAGAGCTGGCTGTACGCGGGAATGGCCGCCGTCTTCGCATGGGGCGTCAATCTGACGCCGGTCCTGACCGCGACCCGTGTGACGATCGTCGACCAGAAGCGGGCAAGGGCGCGCGAGGGCAAGCGGCCGGCCTGGATGACGTTCGGGCTGGATGTCATCCTGATCGGCCTCGCGTTCTACGGCTACTGGCTGTTCACCGAGCGGATGAAAGATCTTGTGAAACTCGGCCTGGACGGGAAGTCGCTGTCGGCCGATCCGCTGCTGTACACCGTGCCAACCCTGTTCGTGCTCGGCGCCGGGCTGCTGCTGATCCGGATTTATCCGCTGCTCGTCGCGCTCATCTACCGGATCGGGCGCAAAGCCTGGCCGCCGCAGCTCTATTCGACGCTGCTCCTGGTCAGCCGGCGCAACCGCGTCTATCACGGACTGATGCTGTTCCTCGTCCTGACCATCGGCACGGGAGTCTACAACGCCAACGCGGCCCGGACGATCAACGTCAACATGGAGGACCAGGTCTGGTACGCGGGCGGCGCGGACATCGTGCTGCGCCAGCATTGGGTGAACGATGCGCCCTTATCGACGCCTGGTGCCGGTCCGTCGGGGCCGGCGGTCGTCTCGTCCAGGATCAACTACCTGGAGCCGCCGTTCGAGTTGATCGAGAGCCTGCCCGGCGTCCGCCGGGCGGCGAAGGTGTTCAAGCGGGAAGACGCGGACGCCTGGTTCGGCACGAAGAGCGGCAAAGTGACGCTGATGGGCATCGAGACGGACGCCTTCGGCGAGACGGCCTGGATGAAGGACGGTCTGTTGCCCCATCATTTTTACGAATATTTGAACCTGATCGCGCCGGACCCGCGGGCGGTGCTGGTCTCCCGGACGGCGGCGGAATATTTCGGCCTTACGTCCGGAGACCCGATCGACATCGGCTGGGAAGGCCGCCGGCCGACGCGGCTGACGGTGTACGGCGTCGTCGATTACTTCCCGTCGTTCAATCCGAATCCGACGGCCGCGCAGGGCAGGCCGTCCGGCCAGGCGCCGATGCTGGTCGTCGCGCATCTCGACACGATCCAGCAATCCATCGGGCTGGAGCCTTACGACGTCTGGGTGAAGCTGGAGGAAGGCGCGGACCGGCAGGCGCTGCTCGATGCGATTACCGAGCGGAACATCCGGCTCGAGAAGTTCGAGGATACGGTCGGCGCGGTCGCACAGAGCCGGCTCGATCCGTTCCGCATGGCGGTCAACGGTGTCATGAGCCTCGGCTTTATCGTATCGCTGATCGTCAGCTTCATCGGCTTCATGCTGTTCTGGCTGCTGTCCCTGCAGGGGCGGATGCTGCAGCTCGGCATCTATCGGGCGATGGGCATTTCGTTCCGCCAGCTGCTCGGTATGCTGGTCGTCGAACAGCTCCTCACGACCGGCGCCGGCTTCCTGATCGGTCTCGGGACGGGACTCGCGGCCGGAAGGATCTTCGTGCCGCTGCTTAAGCTTTCGTTCGATCCGGGCAAAATCGTGCCGCCGTTCGAGGTCGTAGCGGACCATTCCGACATCATCCGGCTGGCGATCGTGACGGCGGTCATGCTTGCCGCGGCGCTTCTGATTCTCGTCTGGCTGCTGAAGCGGATGAACATCCACCAGGCGGTCAAACTCGGGGAGGATTGATCCGATGATCAGTTGCGAGAATCTGGTGAAGATTTACAAGACGGCCGATATTGAAGTCGTGGCGCTCCAGGGGCTCAATCTGCAGGTCGAACAGGGCGAGATGATGGCAATCATCGGCAACTCCGGCAGCGGCAAGTCGACGCTGCTGAACATGCTGGGCGGACTGGATCGCCCGTCTGCGGGAAAGCTGCATGTCGACGGCAAGGACATGCTGAAGCTGACGGACAAGGAGCTGACCCGCTACAAGCGGGAGACGGTCGGTTTCATCTGGCAGAACAAGGCGCGCAACCTGATTCCCTATCTGACGGCGCGGGAAAACGTCGAAATCCCGATGTTGCTGCACGACCGGAAGCAGAAGCGGATGCGCGCGATGGAACTGCTTGATGCGGTGGGACTCGGCCATCGGGCGAACAACCGCCTGGAGCAGCTGTCGGGAGGCGAGCAGCAGCGGGTCGCGATCGCCATCGCCCTGGCCAACCGGTCAAAACTGCTGCTGGCGGACGAACCGACGGGCGCGCTCGATACCCGGACGTCCGCGCAGATCATGGAACTGCTGCGCAAGCTGAACGCCGAGCTCGGGCTGACGATCGTCATCGTTACCCATGACCTCAGCCTGGCGAAGCAGGTGAAACGGGTGGTTGCGATTCGCGACGGGCGGACGTCATCCGAGATGATCCTCCGGCAGAGCGGGGACGCCGGAGCGGGCGTCGGGGCGGACGACGCCTTCGACACCCATATTGAATACGCCGTCATGGACCGTTCGGGCCGCATCCAGGTCCCCGAGCATTACCTGGAAGCGGTCGGCGCAAAGGACGCCGACAAGGTGCTGCTCAGGCTCGAGAACGACCGGATTGTGCTGCTGCCCGCGGATGCGGGAAATAAGGAACAGTGAGACGAAAATTGGTATAATGATAGGAGCAATCCAGATTCGACACGAAATTTCGGGGAATGAATGGGAATGGATGAGGGAAGATGAAACGGAGAGTGACGATCCAGGAGATTGCCGATCTCGCCGGTGTTTCGAAATTTGCGGTATCGCGGGCGCTTACGGGCAAAAGCGGCGTCAGTGCGGCGACCCGGGAGATGATTTTGAAGGCGGCGGGAGAGCTAGGTTACTTCAAGAACAACGAACCGAAGCGGTTCTCCGGGGAATTGCACGATGAAGTCGACCGCAAATGGACGGGGACGATTGTCATTCTGTTTCCGAACATCCGGTACCAGAACAAGGAGTCCGTTTACTGGGGGCCGGTGTTCGAAGGCATTTCGTCCCGGCTCAACCAGAAAGGCATCGACATCCTGACGCTTACCGAACCGTCGCGGGACAATATTTTCTCGCTGGTCAAGCCGGAAGCGATCCAGGGCATCATCACGATCGGCACGATCTCGACGCCGATTCTGCTGGAAATCCGCCGTCTGAACATTCCGGTCGTCATGGTCGACCACGCCGACCCGGCGTTCCACTGCGACACCGTCTTCACGGACAATTACAACTGCATGAAGGATCTGACGACCAAGCTGATCGGCAAAGGATATCGGCGCTTCCAGTTTGTCGGCACGATCAACGATGCGCAGAGCTACTTCGAGCGCTGGCTGGCGTTCCGGGCGACGCTGGAAAGCTACGGCATCGAGCACAAGCAGGATCCCGCACTGATCAGTCCTGATGCGAGCGAGCGGCTGTACAAGCTGATTCCCGAGCTGCCGCTTGACGAATTGCCGGAAGTATTCGTCTGCGTTAACGACACGATCGCCGAGTTCATGATCGATGAACTGCGCAAACGCGGCTTCGACGTGCCGCGCGACTGCGCGGTAACGGGATTCGACAACACGAACACGACGCACCCGATCTACGCCACGGTGAATGTCAACAAAGAATTGCTCGGCATGCGCGCCGTCGACCAGATGCTGTGGCGTATTCTGAATCGGGATTCGGCCGTCGAGCGGAAGCTGCTGTACGGCGATGTCATCATCCGCGAATCCCACGCTTATACCGGAAACCATTCGCCGGGTTCCTGACGGGGCGGCGCGCCGTTCCGGCAGCGTGACGGATGCAGTGTGCGCGTAACATTTTCGACGGATGGCCCGGGGCGGGCGATGCAATCAGGCGGTTCTTCCGAAGCGGCATGCGGCAGCGCCGTTTCGGAAGAACCGCCTGATGTTGTTTGACTAACAAACAAGCATGCACAACAAAACAAAACCAAACAAAATTAAAAAATAATTGACGCAACAAACCAAATAAATATTGACTGAATATACTTGCGGTGATATGATTGTTTTGCAATAAATCCGAATATAGGTTGCGGTGGTGATGGGCAGCTGTAGTGTCGGGCGTTTTGTTGTAAACGTTTCCTCGGGGGATTGGCCGATGTCGATCGGCCGCTCAAGTGCCGTCAATCGGCGCTTACAGAGCAACTCGATCTTGAATTGGGAGGTTTGGCGATGAAAAAAATGAAAGTGCTTTCGCTGTTGCTTGTCGCGGTCATGCTGGTTCTGGCAGCGTGCGGCGGCGGGGGCAAAAAAAGCAACAACGAAAGCGGCGGCAGCGCAAACAGCGGTACGCAGACCGAAAACAGCGGCTCCAACAGCGGCGGCAGGGCAAACAATGGCAGCTCGGAGCAGCCCGCGGATGAGCCGGAGCCGGTCGACCTCGGCGGCCGCACGATCCGCGTAGCCGCATGGTGGGACCCGAAACCGGCGGGCAACACGGTCGATGAGCAGGCGCGTCTCGACAAGATTGCCGAACTGGAAGAGAAATACAACTTCACGTTTGAATGGATCAACATTCCGTTTGAAGAATACATGGACAAACTGACGACGTCCACGCTCGCGGGCGAGCCGTTCGCCGACATCGCGATCATGGAAGTCAAGCGGTCCATCCCGGTCATCAAGCAAGGCCTGGTGCTCCCGCTCAGCGAATTCACCAGCGCAACGGATGACATCAACAACGAACAACGCCTGATGAGGAAGCTGGCGCCGATCGGCGGCGTTGAGTATGCTTTCGGCGAACCGGGCGTTTCGATCGTCGGCATGTACTACAACCGCGACCTCGTGAAGCGGCTCGGCGTGAAAGATCCGCAAGAACTTTACAATGCCGGCCAATGGAACTGGGAAACGTTCCTGCAGCTGGCGAAGGATGCAACGCGCGACACGGACAACGACGGCACGCTCGACACGTTCGGCTATGCCGGCTGGGCGGCTGACGCAGCCCGCCACTTCGGCGCAACGAACGGCGCGCTGTTCGTCAACGAAGACCTGACGCTCGGCATGACGGATCCGAAGATGATCGAAGCACTGGAATTCGTCAATCGCCTGTACAACGTCGAGAATGTCGTCAAGGTCAAGACGGGCAACAAGATGGACTGGAACGAAACGAACACGTTCAAGGACGGCGACGTCCTCATGTCGGTCAACTATGACTGGAACATGGGCGACCTGACCTTCGAAGTCGGTGTCGTGCCGAACCCGGCCGGCCCGCAATCCGACGGCAAGACCACGTATGCGAACACGGCCCAGAACGCCTGGTTCATGCTCAAGGGCGTCAAGGATCCGCAAATCGTCTACTCGATCTTCGAGCAAAGCTTCGACTTCGAGTCGACGGCCGAATATCTCGGTCAAGACTGGCTGGAGTCCCGCTTCAAGACGCAGGAGGATATCGACATGGCGCTGCAGCATATCAACGGAACGGGTCGTCTCTCGCTCGAAGAAGGCATCCCCGACTTCCCGTTCTACGCCATCATGGATGAAATCATCATGCAGAACCAATCGGTATCCGCCACCATCGAGAAGTACAGACAGGACGCGGAAGCTGCGCTTGAGAAGGTAAGATAACAACCGGCATTTGCCGGTAATCGATGGAGGAAGGGGTGTACCGCGCAACATGGTGCACCTCTTCTTGTTATTATTTTTAGGTTCCTTGTGCAAAAATATCGGGCATCCAGACCGCGCGCCAACCGTTGCGCTCCGCTTGAAAAAACAAGCGTGGTTCAACGCTTGATTCCGCGTCATTCTAAGAATACATCTGCCTTCCCCCAACAGCGGAATACATTCCGAATGGAAAACAACACCAAACAAAACACTAAAATATATTGAATTATAATTGACTGTTGTTTTGTTCGATGATACGATTGTTATGTAATTGAGGCATCGTCGGAAGAGGGGCGTTGCGCTCATGTGCGGCGGACGAGCAAGCCAGCTTGCGGGTTCGCCGTTTGTTTGAAAGATAAGCATGGATCGGCTGGCTTGTCTTTCGACGCAAAACGGATGCGGCCGTCCGCGGGACGGCGAAAGCCGTTTTACTGAATTGGGAGGGCTGACCTTGAAGGGGATACCACGGCTGAGAAACATCGCAATATCCGCTTTGTGTGTCGTGACGGCGTTCGGACTGCTGCCGCCCGGTCCGCTTGTCAAGGCCGACACCGCCGCGGATGGCAATCTGTCGACCGTCCTGGCATCCGATGTCAACGATCTGTACGATCTCGTCGACGGTCGAATCGAATACAAAGATTATCTGGTCCAATATGAAAACGCTGCACTTCCGGACAGGGAGATCGTGATCGACGCCGCCCGGTATCAGGCGGTTCACGGAGAAGGCTTCGAAGTGCTTGACGGATTCGAGGGACAGGAAGGCGCTTCGCTGCTCACCGGCGAACAGGGCCAGGTGGACTGGACCGTCGACATTCCGGAGAGCGGGCTTTACCATGTTTCGATTTTGTACTATCCGATCGAAGGGAAAAGCTCCAGCATCGAACGGATGCTGTTGATCGACGGCGAGGTGCCGTTCCAGGAAGCCGCCTATCTGCAGTTCGACCGGATCTGGGACAATCAGTACGACGAAGTGAAGCGCGACAACCGCGGCAACGACCTTCGTCCGCAGCAGATCGAGAAGCCCGAATGGCGGGAGATGCTGTTCAAGGATTATGAAGGCTACTACGAGCAGCCGTTCCAGTTCTATTTCTCGGCCGGTCGTCATACGATCTCGCTCGTCTCGTCGCGCGAGCCGATGGTCATCCGCCAGCTGAAGCTGTTCCAATACAAGCCGCCGGCCCCCTATGCCGAGGTCATCGAACAATTTCGCGCGGAGGGACTCAAGGAAACATCGGGCTTCCTGCTCACCGTCCAGGGCGAGGATGCGACAGCCAAATCATCGCCGACGCTCTACCCCCAGACCGAGCGTTCGACCTCCGCGGTCACGCCGTACAGCCCGTCGAAAGTGCGCATCAACACGATCGGCGGCTACAACTGGCGCATACCGGGGCAATGGATCGAATGGGAAGTGGAAGTTCCCGAGACCGGCCTGTACAAAATCGCGTTCAAATCGCAGCAAAATTTTGTCCGCGGCATCTATTCGACGCGCCGGCTGTATGTGAACGGCGAAATTCCGTTCCGGGAGGCGGACCGCATCGCGTTCAAATACAAGAGCGGTTATCGGATCGACGTCGTCGGCGAAGGAAAAGAAGCGTACCTCGTCAAGCTGAACAAGGGGAAGAACACGATCCGGCTCGAGAATACGCTTGGCGAATTCGCCACGCTCATCCGTGAAGTCGAGGAGAGTCTGTTCAACCTGAACAGCATGTACCGGAAGATCCTGATGATCACCGGCTCTTCTCCGGACCAGTTCCGTGACTACCGGGTTCACATCCAGATTCCGAACCTGCTCGAGACATTCCAATACGAGCATGACCGGCTGAAGCGGATCAGCGACGAGCTGCGCCGGCTGTCCGGCGGCAGCGGCAACTCCGAGGCGATGCTGAAGACGATGTACCATCAGCTCGAAGAGATGATCGAAGACCCGGACACGATTCCGCGGCGGCTGGTCGCTTTCAAGCAGAACACCGGCGGACTCGGCACCTGGCTGCTGACCGCGCGGGAGATGCCGCTCGAGATCGACGAGCTCTACGTCGCTTCGCCCGATGTCAAATTCCCGAAGGCGGGAAGCGGATGGTTCAGCGAGCTCAGGCACCAGGTCATGACGTTCGCATACTCGTTCATCATCGACTACAACACGATCGGCAACGTCGTCGACGAGAAAGCCCGGCGCACGATCACCGTCTGGATCGGCAGCGGCCGCGACCAGGCGAACACGCTGAAGCAGATGATCGACGAAACGTTCACGCCGCAGACGGGCATCAACGTCAACCTGCAGCTCGTGCAGATGCAGAACCTGCTGCCGGCCACGCTGGCGGGCCAGGGGCCGGATGTCGCGATGCAGATCGCGAGCGACATCCCGGTCAACTACGCGATGCGCAACGCGACGGTCGATCTGACCCAATTCCCGGACTTCGAAGAAGTGGCAGCCCGTTTCCGGCCAAGCGCGCTCGTGCCGTACACGTATGAAGGCGGCGTGTATGCGCTTCCGGAGACGCAGACCTTCCCGATGCTGTTCTACCGGAAGGACATCCTGAAGGAACTGGGGCTTGAAGTGCCCGAAACCTGGGAAGATGTCACCGCCTTGCTGGCCGTCCTGAACAAGAACAACATGCAGTTCGGGCTGCCGCTCGTCATCACGCCGTCCTATCCCGGCGAGAACCTGCCGCCGAACCCGCTGTTCGCGGCGCTGCTCATGCAGAACGGCGGAGAATTCTACCGCGACGGAGGCCGGGCGTCGGGGCTCGATTCGCCGGTCGCCATCGAGACGTTCAAGATGTGGACGGAGTTCTATACCGACTACAAGCTGGAGCGCGAGTTCGATTTCGCGAACCGGTTCCGGACCGGCGAGATGCCGATCGGCATCTGGGACTATACGATCTACAACCAGCTCACCGTCTTCGCGCCGGAAATCCGCGGCATGTGGGGATTCGCGCCGGTTCCGGGCACGGTGCAGGAGGACGGCACGGTCCGCCACGACGTGACGAGCACCGGCGTCGGCACGATCATGCTGAAGAGCGCGAAGGACAAGGAAGCGGCCTGGGCGTTCATGAAATGGTGGACGTCCGCCGAGACGCAGACGAAATTCGGCCGCGAGATGGAAGCCCTGATGGGCGCCGCGGCGCGGTATCCGACGGCCAACATCGAGGCGCTCGACAGCCTGCCCTGGCCGGTGCAGGATTATACGAACCTGAAGGAGCAATTCCAGTGGGTGCAGGGCATCCCGGAAGTGCCCGGCGGGTATTTCACCGGACGCCATCTGATCAACGCGTTCTACCGGGTCGTCGTCAACGGCAACAACGAGCCGCGGGAGACGATCATCGAATACGCGGAATACATTCACGACGAGATTCGCGCGAAGCGCAAAGAATTCGGCCTGCCGGAATAAGAGGAGGGACTGAACGTGTCGAATATCGCCATTGAACCACAAGCACCGGCAGGCACCGGCAGGCAGACGCGCCTGCGCACATGGTGGGCGACCCGGAAACGGGAGATGAAGCTGCACAAGCATTCGTACATTCTGATGGCGCCCTACATGCTGCTGTTCTTTTCGTTCACGGTGCTGCCGGTCTTCATGTCGCTGCTGATCAGCTTCACCTATTTCAACATGCTCGAATTTCCGCGGTTCATCGGCTGGCAGAACTATGCGCGGCTGTTCCTTGAGGACGACGTGTTCCTGATCGCCGTCAAGAACACGCTGCTGTTCGCCGCCATCACCGGCCCTGTCAGCTATATGGCCTGCTTCATCTTCGCCTGGATCATCAACGAGCTCGGGCCGAAACTCAGGGCGTTCATGACGCTCGTCTTCTACGCCCCGTCGATTTCCGGGAACGTCTATTTCATCTGGCAGATCATTTTCTCCGGGGACCGGTACGGCATCGCGAACGCCTGGCTGATCAAGCTGGGGATCATTCTTGAACCGATCCAGTGGCTCAAGACGGAAAAGTATATTTTGCCCATCCTCATTCTCGTTCAGCTGTGGCTCAGCCTCGGCACCGGATTCCTGGCGTTCATCGCCGGCCTGCAGACGGTCGACAAGACGCTGTACGAGGCGGGCGCCGTCGACGGCGTCAAGAACCGCTGGCAGGAGCTGTGGTACATCACGCTGCCGTCCATGCGCCCGCAGCTCATGTTCGGCGCCGTCATCCAGCTGACGACGTCGCTGGCCGTCGCCGACGTGTCGATCAACATCGCCGGGTTTCCGAGCGTCAACTACGCGGCCGAGACGATCGTCACGCACCTCATCGACTTCGGCACGATCCGGTTCGAGATGGGCTTCGCTTCCGCGATTGCGACCGTCCTGTTCATCCTGATGGTCGGCACCAACCTGATCGTCCAACGACTTCTCAGGAAGGTGGGGCAATAAACGCATGAACATGATTCTTTCCTTGCGCCGCAGAAAACGCGTCAACCGGTCCTTCCTGGGAAGCTTCATGCTGTTCCTGTTCCTGGCGGTGTTCGGCGCGTTCATGGCGCTGCCGCTGGTCTTTGCGATCAACGCGGCGTTCAAGCCGCTGGACGAAATTTTCCTGTTCCCGCCGCGGCTGTTCGTCCGCAACCCTACGTTCGACAACTTCATCGATCTGGTCGAACTGCTCGGCAACTCGTGGGTGCCGTTCACGCGGTACATTTTCAACACCGTGTTCATCACGGGCATGGGCGTGCTGGGACACGTCATTTTCGCCTCGGCGGCCGCCTATCCGCTGGCCAAGCACAAATTCCCGGGGCGGAACGTGCTGTTCCAGATCGTCGTCCTGTCGCTCATGTTCTCGCCGGCGGTCACATCGATTCCGAACTACATGATCATGTCGTGGCTCGGTTTCGTCGACACGTACTGGGCGGTCATCCTGCCGGCGTTCGCCTACTCGCTCGGGCTCTATCTGATGAAGCAGTTCATGGAGCAGATTCCCGACGCGCTGCTGGAGGCGGCGAAAATTGACGGTGCCAGCGAGTACCGCATCTTCTGGTCAATCGTCATGCCGAACGTGAAGCCGGCCTGGCTGACGCTCATCATCCTCGTCTTCCAGATTCTGTGGGGGACGGACGGCAACGGCTTCATCTACAGCGAGCAGCTCAAGACGCTCCACTTCGCTTCGAACCAGATCATCCAGGGCGGAATCGCGCGCGCGGGTGTGGGGGCCGCGGTCGCACTCATCCTGATGAGCGTGCCGATCACGATATTCATTTTCTCGCAGAGCCGCATCATCGAGACGATGGCGACGTCCGGCATGAAGGACTAAGGGGGGATCGACGCGTGAGAATGAAGAAAGCGCTTCTGCTAGCGGCGATCATTTCCCTGCTGGTATTGACCGCCGCGCCCGCCGCCCAGGCGGCGGCGCCTTACGAGGCGTACACCTACAACTATTACCGGGATGCCGTGGCGCTGCCCGCGCCGTTCCTGCCGGAGCGGACCGTGGACGGCTTGCAGCTCGGCGTCGGCGATTTCAAGATGCCGAACGACATCTATGTGACGAAGGACGGCATCGTCTACATCCTGGACAGCGGCAACAACCGCATCATCGTGCTGGATGAAAACTGGAACGTTACCCGCATCATCGACGGGTTCGACAACAACGGAACGTCCGACACCTTCGGCAATCCGAACGGCATTTTCGTGGCGGAAGACGGTGAGATCTACATTGCGGACACGGACAAACGGCGCGTCGTCGTGCTGACGGAAGACGGAAAGCTTGTCAAGATCGTCCAGAATCCGCAATCCGAAGTATTGCCCGACAACTTCGAGTTCGCGCCGCTCCGGGTGACGGCGGACCAGGCGGACCGGATTTTCGTCATCGCGCGCGGCGTGTACGAGGGCATCATGCAGTTCGACGAGAAGGGCGAATTCCTCGGGTACGTCGGCACAATCAAGGTTCAGCCCAGCGCGGCCGACCGGCTGTGGCGCTGGCTGGCGACGGACGCCCAGAAGGCGCAGATGGTGCTGTTCATTCCGACGGAGTTCTCCAGCCTGGATATCGACCACAAGGGATTCGTGTACGCGACGAACATCGACGTCGGTTCGACAGAAACGATCAAGCGGATCAATCCGCTCGGTCAGGACGTCATCAAACGGTTCGGCCATTATCCGAACGTCGGCGACATTCGCTACCGGATCTATGGCAACAATTCGGGTCCGTCCAAGCTGACCGACATCAAGGTGATCGGCGACGGCATGTATGTCGTGCTGGATTCGAACCGGGCGCGCCTGTTCACCTACAATGACGAGGGCGAACTGCTCTACGCTTTCGGCGGCCGCGGCACCCAGCTCGGCGTCTTCAACACGCCGGTCGCCGTGGAATGGCAGAAGGACAAACTGCTCGTTCTCGACCGCGGCAAGAACAACATTGTCGTCTTCAAGCCGACCAGGTTCGGCCGGCTGGTCCATGAAGCGACCGCGCTCCATTACAACGGCAACACCGAGGCTGCGGTCGAGCTGTGGAAAGAAGTGCTGCGCCTCAATTCGAACTATGACATCGCTTATCTCGGCATCGGCAAATCGCTGCTCATGGCGAAGGAGAACAAGGAAGCGATGGAATATTTCAAGCTGGGCATGTCGCGCAAATATTATTCCATCGCCTTCAAGCGATACCGCAGGGAAGTGATGCAGGAGCATTTCGGCACGTTCATGACGACGGTCATCGTTCTGATCGCCGCGTTCGTCGCCTTCCGCATCGCGAGGAGAGTCCGGCTGGGAAGGAGTGCGGGTCATGAAGCATGACTGGATCAAGTTCCCGTTCCACATCATCTTCCACCCGTATGACGGGTTCTGGGATCTGAAATACGAGAACAAGGGCAGACTGCGCGTCGCGATGACGATCCTGCTGCTGATGGTCGTCGCCACGTCGCTCATGAATCAGTTCGCCGGTTTTCTCGTCAATTTCAACGATCCGCGCTACCTGAACACGCTGTACGATCTGATGTACACGGTGCTGCCGTTCATCCTGTTCTGCGTCGCCAACTGGTCGGTAACGACGCTCATGGAAGGCGAGGGCAAGTTCAGGGAGATCGTCATCGCGACGGCCTACGCGCTGCTGCCGATGATTCTCATCAACCTGCCGCTGACCTTCATCAGCCGGTTCATGACCAATGAGGAGACGGCGTTCTATTGGATGTTGAACACCTTCGGCGCCATCTGGTTCCTCTACCTGCTGTTCGTCGGCAACATGACGATTCACCAGTATACGGCGGCCAAGGCGGTCATCACCCTCATCCTGACCGTCATTGCGATGGGGATCATCGTCTTTCTCGGCGCGCTGGCGCTTACGATCAGCATGGATATGTACTGGTTCGTCTACGACATTTATCGTGAACTCATATTCCGCTAGAAGGGGGCCGCACCAGTGAACAGACGCAAGAAGTGGTACGCGGTGCTGGCCTTCGTCCTCGTCGCCGGTATCGCAGCCACGACGTATTACATTGCAACGAAAGGCGCTCCAGCGGTTGACGTCTCCCGCTATGCGACGGCTTCCGCGGAGATGCTGCAGGCGTCCGAACTCAAGTTTCTCGCGGACAGCCGGAACGCCGTTCCGGGCATGAAGCTGGTCGCGGAGACGGATGCCCTGGCGCTGTATTACCACGAGGAGACGACCGAGATCGCCGTGCTGGACAAACGGAGCGGCAAAGTGTGGCGGAGCAATCCGGAGGACCTGGACAGCGATCCGATCGCCTCGCCCTATGAGAAGGAAGCGCTCGCCTCGCAGGTGACGGTGAACTACCGGGATGACATCGGAACGCTCGGCACGTTCACCAACTACGCGATGAGCGTCACGAACGGGCAATTCACGACGGAGAGCATCGAGAACGGGCTGAGGATCACCTACGTTCTCGGCGACGCCGAAGCCGGCATCGACGCGCTGCCGAAGCGGATCAGCAAAGCCCGGTTCGAAGAGAAGATCATGAGCAAAGTCGACGAACAGGCGCAGGCGGTGCTCCGCCGGGCCTACGCCGCGACCAAGTCCGATCCCGAAGTGCTGGAGCGGCTCGATTCGTATGTCGAGCGTCCGCTCGTCCTCACCCGGGTGCTGGCCGCTTTCGAGCAGGCCGGGTATACCGAAGAGGACCTGGCGTACGACAACGAGGAGAACGGCATCGGCGGCGCCCTGACCGAGAAGCCGAGCTTTACGGTCGTCGTCGAATACCGGCTCGAGGGCGACTCGCTGGTCGTGTACGTGCCGGGCAGCAAGATCGAAGAAGCGGAAGGCTTCAAAATCCGGAACATCGAGCTGCTTGAATTTTTCGGCGCGGCCGGTCCGGATGAACAGGGCTACATGTTCGTACCGGACGGATCGGGCGGCCTGATCTATCTGAACAACGGCAAGAAGAACGCCGAAGTGTACAGCCAGCGCATCTATGGTGACGACATGAACAACAACGCCTGGAGTCGGAAACAGATCGCGGAATCCGCGCGGCTTCCGGTGTTCGGCCTCAAATCCGGGGACCATGCCTGGTTCGCCGAGATCGAGCTCGGCGATGCGATTGCGAGTGTCACGGCGGACATCAGCGGCCGTCAGAACAGCTTCAACAACATCTACGCCAGCTTCATAATCCGCGGTGAAGACTGGCTCGAACTGTACAAAGGTTCTCGGGGCGTCGAGGAGATCCAGCTGCTCACGGAAGACCGCTATACCGGGGATCTGCAGATCCGCTACAGTTTCCTTTCGGGAACGGATGCCACCTATTCCGGCATGGCGAAGCTGTACCGCGAACGCCTTCGGGCGGCCGGCAAGTTGAAGCCATTGCAGGCGGAAGGCGATCTGCCGTTCTATGTCGACGTGCTCGGCGCCATTGACAAGCGCAAATCGTTCCTCGGCGTGCCGTACAAAGGGATTGTGGCCATGACGACGATCGAGGAAGCCGGCGAAATCGCGCACGCGCTCGAATCCCGCGGCATCCGCAACGTGCGGATGCGGTATCTCGGCTGGTTCAACGGCGGTCTCAGCCATACGCTTCCGTCCAAGGTGGATATGGTGGGCAAGCTCGGCAGCAGGAAAGACCTGCGGAACCTCGCGGACCGGCTCGAGTCGATGGGCGGCGGGCTCTACCCGGACGTCGCGCTGCAGCATGTGCTGAGGGACAACTTCACGTTCAGACCTGCGGCGGACGCGGCGCGCTTCGTGACGCGGGAGCAGGCGTGGCGTCATCCTTACGACCGCGCCCTGAACCGGATGAACCCTCTCCTCGGCGATTACTGGCTGCTGTCGCCGGCCAAGCTGCCGCACTTCGTCGACAAGTTTATGAAAGGATACGACAAGTACGGCATTGACGCGGTATCGCTGCGGGATCTCGGCGACCTCGTTCACGCGGACTATCGGGTAAGACGCGTTGTCTTCCGCGAGAACGCCAAGAACATCGCCGCCGAGCAGCTCGCGAAGCTGAGCGAGCGCTACGGAGACGTACTGATCACCGGCGGCAACGCGTACGCGCTGCCTTACGCGGACCAGATCGTGAACGTGCCGATGGAAACGAGCAACTTCAACATCGTGGACGAAACGGTGCCGTTCTATCAGATGGTGCTGCACGGGTCCATCGAGTACGGCGGTTCGCCGATCAATCTGCACGACGAGCAGGATACGCGCGAGCATCTGCTCCGTCTGGCTGAATACGGCGCGGCCCCGCATTTCCTGTGGTCGCACGAATCGTCGTCTGAACTGAAATTTACGCGCTACGACTACATGTTCTCGACGCAGTATACCGACTGGATCGACGAGGCAGCCGACTTGTACGCGCGGCTGAACGACGCACTGGCGGGCCTTCGGACACAGACGATCGAAGAGCATATCCGCCACCGGGACGGAGTCGTCGAAGTCCGCTACTCGGACGGCACGGCGATCTTCGTTAACTACACCGATGAACCGGTGACGGTGGGCGGCGTCAAGATCGAGGCGAAAAACTTCACGGTGGGCGGTGATTCCCGATGATCAAGAAACGATTGACCTTGTCGCAGAAGCGATCGCTTCTCGGGATCTTCTTCATCCTGCCGTGGCTGATCGGCTTCCTCTTCCTGTTCCTGACGCCGCTTCTCGAGTCGATCCGCTTCAGCTTCAGCGAACTGAAAGTGTCGCCGAACGGGTTCACGCTCGAATTCATCGGCATCGAGAACTTCAGGTTCGCGCTCGCGGTCGACCCGGATTTCAACCGGGTGCTGACGCAGTCCATACTGGAAATGGTTTATGACGTGCCGATGATCCTGTTCTTCAGCCTGTTCACGGCAACGCTGCTCAACCAGAAGTTCCGGGGCAGGTCGGTCGCCAGGGCCGTATTCTTCCTGCCGGTCATCCTGGCGTCCGGCGCCGTCGCCGCGGCGCAGCAATCCGGTCTGATCCAGCTCACCGGCAGCTCCGAGATTGCGCAGGAGCTGGCCCAGCAGCAGTCTGGATTCGACCCGATGATGGTCGTCCGGATGCTGGGCAATGCCGGCATACCGCTCTGGTTCGTCGAGTATATCGCGGAAGCGATCAACCGGATTTATGAGATCATCAGCAGCTCCGGCGTTCAGATTCTGATTTTCCTCGCCGCGCTGCAATCGGTGCCGTCTTCGATGTATGAAGTGGCGAAGATCGACGGCGCGACGGCGTATGAATCGTTCTGGAAGATTACGTTCCCGATGGTCAGCCCGCTCATCCTGACGAACGTCATCTATACGATCATCGACTCGTTCGCCGACAGCCCGGTAACGGAGCGGATCTATCAGACGGCGTTCCAGTCGCAGAATTTCGGCCTCAGCGCGGCCATGGCGTGGCTGTACACGATTGCCGTCAGTCTGCTGCTGGTCATCATCGGCATTCTGATCTCGCGAAGAGTCTTCTACCACAACTGACGGACGAAAGGAGGGAACGGATCATGGATGCGAAACTGCTCAAGAACGAAGCGATCGTGCTGCGGTATCAGCGGGTGAGGAACAAGTCGATGGCGTGGCTGTGGTCGATTTTCCGGCTCGTCCTCATCATCGGCATCGGCTTCATCATCATCCGGCCGATCCTGACGCAGATTTCCGTGGCGTTCAAAAGTCCGGAGGACATTTACAACCCGACGATCTATCTTGTTCCCGTCCATTTCACGATGGAGAACGTGAAGTACGCGATGGACATTCTCAATTATTGGCCGCTGCTGCAAAACACGCTGCTGTTTGTCATCGTGACCACGATCATGTCGGCGGCATCCTGCGCGTTGGCCGGCTACGGATTCGCACGGTTCAAGTTTCCGGGGAGCAATGTGCTGTTTGCGCTCGTCGTGCTGACGATCCTCATCCCGGCGAGCACGCTCATGGTGCCGATGTATCTGCATTTCCGGAACTTCGACGTGTTAGGGCTCGTCACGCTGTTCACGGGCAAGGAAGGCCTCAACCTGCTGAACACCTACTGGCCTTCCATCATCACATCGGCGCTGGGCGTCGGCCTGAAATCGGGTCTCTACATTTATATATTCCGGCAGTTCTTCCGCGGGCTGCCGAAGGAGATCGAGGAAGCGGCGCTGATCGACGGGGCGGGCGGCATCCGCACGTTCCTGACGATCATGCTGCCGAACGCGATTCCGCCGATCATCACCGTGATGCTGTTCGCTTTCGTCTGGCAGTACAACGATACGTTCTACGCTTCGCTGTTCATGAGCAACAGCGAGCTGATGGCGAACGCAGTCGCGGCCCTGCCGGCGAACGTGAACAAGTTCCTGCCGGAACTGCTCGGCCTGGTCGGAACGGAGGCGAGGGCGGATCCGAACCATGTGGCGATGATCGTCGATACCGGCATTCTGATGGCGATCGCGCCGCTCATCATCATGTATTTGTTCGTGCAGCGCTACTTCGTGGAGAGCGTCGAGCGCACCGGTGTCGTCGGCTGACCGGCCGGAGGATGCCGCTGCGGACTGTCGGTTCCGGGCGCGGATCAAGCCGCGCCCGGAGCGTTTTTGCACATGAAGAACGTCAAGGAGGCGCCGAAGGATGAATGAGCATCTGCAAGGCCGGCTGAACGTCGAACCGACGCTGGTAAGTCCCCGTGCGTCGGAGAATGCCAGGCGCCTGATGGCGTATCTGTGCGATCTGTACGGCCGGCGGATGCTGACGGGGCAGCAATACGGCATTGACGAGACGCCGGAGATGGATGTCATTTTCCGCGCGACGGGCAAATATCCGGCCGTGGGCGGGTTCGATTTCATGAACGACTCGCCGTCACGGATCGAGCGGGGAACGGTCGGAACGGATACCGTACGCGCGATCGACTGGTGGAGGCAGGGCGGCATCGTGACGTTCTGCTGGCATTGGAATGCGCCGGCGGATCTGATCGACGAGCCGCCGGACCGGGGCTGGCACCGCGGGTTCTATACGGAAGCGACGACCTTCGACATCGAGGCGGCGCTGCGCGACGACTCGTCCGAGGCGTTCGGCCTCCTCATGCGCGACATCGATGCGATCGCCGCCCGGCTCAAGCAGCTGCGGGACGAGGGCATCCCCGTCCTCTGGCGGCCGCTCCACGAGGCTTCCGGCGGCTGGTTCTGGTGGGGAGCGAAGGGACCGGAACCGTGCATCAAGCTGTGGCGCATCCTGTTCGATCAGCTGACGCGGAAACATGCGCTTGACAATCTGATCTGGGTATGGAACGGCCAGCACAAGGACTGGTATCCGGGCGACGCCTTCGTGGACATCATCGGCGAAGACATTTACCCGCCGGAACGGACGTATGTCTCGCACATCGACCGCTTCAAGCAGGCGCTGGGATATACGGCGAAAAACAAAATCATCGCGCTGACGGAGAACGGACCGCTGCCCGATCCGGACCGGATGATCGCCGACGGCGCGCCGTGGGCGTGGAACTGCACCTGGTACGGTTCTTTCGTCTGCGAGAAGCGGGAAGACGGAGCGTGGGTTGTCGGTGAACAGTACACCGAACGGTGGATGCTGAAAAGATTTTACGATCACCCGTTCACGGTGACGCGGGACGAACTGCCGGATCTGACGCGCTACCCGCTGCCGGAGGAAAGGGAGAACGGTGAGAAGGCATGATGTGATAATCGCACGGGTTGACCGGCTCGGTCTTGTGACCGAGCCGGTTTTCCTTTTCCGGACCGTGAGGCAAGGATCGGCGATTCAGACTTCAGACGATGAAGAATTTAAGAACTTGCTTCAAATCTGCAAGCGAGGGCAAGTGATATGATCATTTCAATATTATACACTAACAAAATTGATGGATGGACAATAATATGTTATTATTAATTCGCATAACAAACCTAACAATAACGTGGTGTTGAAGACGAAGGGGATCGTACAAGCGCATTTTCGCGACCGGAGACATGTCGCAAGAGGCAACGCGAATAAACGGTATTTCGTCGAGAGCATAGAACGCACGGGTGTCACAGGCTGAGCCGCGCGTTGCTTTGCAACGGAAAATGAGAACCACATCACGCGTACCTGATGGAGTTGATCCGACATGAATGCATCGCGGGCGAGATTGGTCTTGATTCTGATTGTCGTACTGATATCCGCCGCATTGATGTATGTCCTCCTGACGCAGAGAGGGGAATTCAGAATCAACCAAAGCATTGCAGAAGTGAGACTCGAAGCGGAAGACGGTATCCTGTCCGGGAACGCCAATGTGGAACATGACGAGAGTTCGACGAGCAAGGCAGAAGGATATTCGGGAAGAGGATATGTCGCCATCCGGAATGAGGGGACAATCACCCTGACGCACCACGCGTCCCGAGCCGGGCTGTACGAGGCCATTCTCGGCTACAATGCCGCAAATGGTCCGAAGAATACGTTTTTGACCGTCAATGGTGTCAATACCGCCGAAGTTACGTTGAAGCATGATGTGGCCGAAGGGTATCAGGGTTTTGAAGAGATTTCCATCGGCAACGTGTTCCTTCATGAGGGGGAGAACACCATCGTTGTCAATAAGGGCTGGGGCTGGTTCAATCTCGATTACATCATTTTGCGGCCATCAACGGTGAAAGACGGAGATCATCGAGTGGAGAAGAACCTTTCAAATCCGAACGCAAGCCGTGAAGCCCGGGCATTGATGAACTACCTGGTGGATACATACGGCAAGGGCATCATTTCCGGTCAGACGGAGTTGATCAACGCGGCGTGGATTTACAGCAAAACCGGAAAATTCCCTGCGATTCTCGGGCTTGACATGATGGATTATTCGCCAACCCGCGTCGAGAATGGGACCAAAGGCAAAGCGGTTGACGAGGCGCTGGAGTGGGGGGCGAAGAACGGGATCGTCACCATCCACTGGCATTGGAACGCGCCGAAAGATTTGATAAACCATTCGGAACATCCGTGGTGGAGAGGATTTTACGCGGATGCGACAACTTATGACTTTGCCTATGCGCTGGCAAATCCCGATTCGGAAGACTACAGGGTGCTCATTCGCGACATTGACGTGATTTCGGAGCAGTTGAAACGGTTGCGTGACGCGAAGATTCCGGTGCTCTGGAGACCGCTGCACGAAGCGGACGGCGGTTGGTTCTGGTGGGGAGCCAAAGGACCCGAACCGTACAAGAAACTGTACCGCCTCTTATATGATCGGATGACCAATCATCACGGTCTGAACAACCTGATCTGGGTATGGAACTCCGAGGAACCGGACTGGTATCCGGGCGATGACGTGGTCGATATCCTGTCGACGGACTATTACGCACCGCCGGGTGACTACAACCCGCTGTCCGTGAAATACGAACATCTGGTCCAACTGCGGGATGACACGAAAATGGTTGCGCTGGCCGAGAACGGACCGATTCCGGATCCGGATCTACTGCAGGCTTACCGCGCGAATTGGCTGTATTTCGTGACCTGGACGGGCGACTATATCCAGGACGGCATCAGCAATACACCGGAGCATCTGCAGAAGGTTTATGGCAGCGACTACGTGATCACGCGAGATAAACTTCCCGATAACCTGTACTCCTACGGGTTGCCGGATCCTACCGCCTGAAAAGTCCGTTCGAAGGCAATGAAGCGGTGTGGATGTTCTTTTCGGAGGATCAGGCCGAAGCGCTTGTGTACTATTTCCGGGTGAAAGGGAGATGCGGCATGGCGCATGAGGTGATCCGGCATCGTGCCGGGCTGATGAGGCTGCGGGAGGCGATCCGCGCCGGGAGGGCGGTGATCGGATTCATCGGCGGCTCCATCACCGATGGCCGGCCGCGGCACAATTGGCCGGAGCCGGTCGTCGCCTGGCTGGTCGACCGCTATCCGGAAACGCGGTTCGTCGTCGAGAACGCCGCGATCGGCGCGACGGGCAGCGACCTTGCGGTGCTGAGAGCACGGCGCGATCTGATCGACCGCGGCTGCGACATCGTCTTCATCGAATTCGCGGTCAACGACAACGGCGTGCCGGCGGACCGGCGGATGCGGACGCGGGAGGGGCTCGTCCGCAAGCTGCTGGAAGGCGAAGGCCGGGATCTCGTCTTCATCTACACGTTCTGCCAGGACATGTACGAGGCGATGGCCGAGGGACGAATGCCGCCTTCGATCGCGGAGTTCGAGCAACTCGCGGACCATTACGGCGCCGGGTCGGTCTGGGTCGGACTGCACGCGCTGGATCAGGTGCGCCGCGGCCTGATGCGCTGGGAGGAATGGCTGCCGGACGGCCTTCACCCGACGAGCCGCGGCAGTTACGCCTATGCCGAAGCGGTCATCCGATATTTGGAGGAGGAGCTCCGGCGGCAGCCCGACGAGGCATGGGCGGCGGCGCGGGTCAAGGCGATGGCGCGGCCGCTGCGTCCGGATCATTGGGGAGGCGCCGTTGCGCTGCCGCTGGAGGCGATCCGGACCCGAGGGCCGTGGACGATCCGTCGCTGGCTGCATCACGCTTGGATTGATCAGGTGCTCGAGACGGCCGCCGTCGGCGCCGGGCTCGAGCTTGATTTCGACGGGCGCGGCATCGCGCTCGGCTTCGATTTCGGCAAGGCGTCCGCCGAATTCCGGTGGCGCATCGACGGTGGCGAGTGGCGGACGGAGGAGCGCGAACGGCCGGACTGGGTCGGCCCGGACGGGTGGTTCCGGCTGTCCGTGCTGACGGAGAGCCTTGCGCCCGGTCCGCACCGGCTGGAGCTGGAAGTGATCCACGGCGGGCGTCCGGATTGCGCAGGGACGAATTTCCGGCTGGCGCTCGCCGCCGCAATCCGATAATGGCATCACCGGCTCGGTCTCAAGACCGAGCCGGTTTTCCTTTTCCGGACCGTGGCGGCAGGGATTGGCGCGGGGGTATAGTGGAGGCGTACGGCGGGATTCTTTTCAGACGGGAGAGATGACGGGATGCAGGTGTTGGATGTCTCGCAGGTGTCGAAGTCGTTCGGCGCCGTGCAAGCGGTCAGAGAGGTGAGCTTCGCCGTGGACAAGGGCGAAGTGTTTACGATCATCGGCCCGAACGGGGCCGGCAAGACGACCCCGAGTTCGACAGTTACTAGGTAAATGAAATACCCGCTATCCCTTGCGCTGTCTGGGTTGACGGGCATTTTTCTTAAGAAATGCGTGTATCTATGCTTTGGGTTGTATCTTTAGGAACTTTGGTGGAGCCTCAATCCCAAGCGTATCAAAGGTTTTTCGTTGTTTGGGTGTCAATTCCGTGCTCTGGTAGACGTCTCCGTTATTTGATGA
>Ga0207865_100480_pt1 | contig 43537 bp, 39 predicted proteins | sample HigsolmetaAR204D_FD_184836 | JGI IMG/M metagenome (GOLD analysis project Ga0207865, IMG submission 184836) | Ionic liquid and high solid enriched microbial communities from the Joint BioEnergy Institute, USA - AR20-4-D (SPAdes) (version 2) ...
AAGGGTTGATCGACGAAATTGGCGAAACACAAACAATTAATGGAATATCCGTTACGTTAAATGAGGTTCTATATGATCAAAGCAATATTACAATCGGCCTCATTATTGAGTCTGAAAGGGAATTGGGTGAACATTATTTCGGTTCAGGCATGGATATTACGATTAATGGAAAATTGCCTAAAGTAGTTACAGGTTCTTATGGAGAAGAAATGATTTCATCAACCACTCGTACAGCCATTCAAATGATCGGCATTACCGAAGAGATGCCTGACCAATTTGAACTGGGGCTAACCCTTAAGGGAGAAAAAGGGGAAAAATGGCACTTCTCAACGCCAATCAAAAAAATAAAAGACATAAAAACAATTCCTGTTCAACATGAACAAACAGTAGATGGCATACAACTCAAGGTAACGGAAGTGTCCATAAGCAAAACAGGTGTCAGTGTATCTTTTGAGAGTGCTGAAAAAGTGGACGATTTTGATAAAACGAGAGGAAATTATATCGATTTGCAAGTAGTTGACCAAGATGGCAACAAAATTAAAAATCTTTCCGGAGCAGTGATAGGGGAAAGAATGAAAGATACCATCGTGTATAAAAGTAAAAAGCAATTTGACCCAATTGACTCAAAGGTGACGGAATTGACCATTACCCCATATTTGGAGATTCCATCGAGTGGTGGCGGGGTAGATGAAAACGGTCAATATATCGAAAAGGATTATAGTGGGCTAAAAGAGGTTAAGTTTGAACCATTTACAGTGAAAATACCTTAATGATTGAAAAGGGCATCCTGAATTTATAGACGTCCTTTTTGGTTATAGCCCAGTTTGGGCAAATCACCAATTTAATAATGGAGTAGTTAATACTTCTAATTTTGCAATATCAGTAAATATCGTCACCAATACGGTTAATAAAAATATGTTCACCACCCCAAATTTCAAAATGAATGATAATATACTTTTTGAGGTGAACAAATTGAATCTTCCACAAACCTTTCAAGAAAAAATGAAAAACTTATTGCAAGAAGAATATGATGCCTTTATTCGAAGCTATGAAGAAGAGAAGAATCAGGGCTTGCGAATAAACACGCTAAAAATTTCAATAGATGAATTCTTACAAATGAATCCTTTTACAACCGAGAAAATACCTTGGGTGAAGGAAGGCTATTTTTATCCTGGCAATGAACGGCCAGGAAAACACCCTTACCATGAAGCGGGGTTGTATTATATCCAAGAGCCAAGTGCGATGGCGGTGGGGGAGTTTGTCGACCCGAAGCCGGGGGAGATCATTCTTGATTTGTGTGCGGCGCCGGGGGGGAAAACAACCCATCTCGCATCCAAAATGGATGGGGAAGGGCTCTTGGTTTCCAATGAAATCCATCCGCAGCGGGCGAAAATTTTATCCCAAAACGTGGAGCGGATGGGGATCAAAAATGCCATTGTGACCAATGAAACGCCGGAACGACTGGCTGCACGGTTCCGAGGCTTTTTTGACCGGATTTTGGTTGACGCCCCTTGTTCCGGGGAAGGGATGTTCCGGAAAGATGAAGAAGCCCGCTTGCACTGGAGTCCGGAAAACGTGGCCCTTTGCGCAAGCCGGCAAGACGGGATTCTTGATCATGCCCAAAGCATGTTGAAGCCGGGAGGACGGCTTGTCTATTCCACTTGCACCTTTTCTCCGGAAGAAAATGAAGGCACGATCAGCCGATTCCTTGAAAAGTATCCGCACTTTGAGATTGAGCAGGTTGAAGTGTATGAAGGTTTCAACCACGGAAGAGCCGATTGGGTGGAAAATGCGGCGCCAAACATTGAACGGACGATCCGCATTTGGCCCCATCGCGTGAAAGGGGAAGGGCATTACATTGCGGTGCTGAAAAAGAATGACGGGGAAGAGCCGCCTCGCTTCAAATATGCAAAACAAAAACTGGATCCGAAAATGTTGAAAGCCTATCAGCAATTTGCCGGTGAAACGCTGAATATTTCACCTTCCGGATATTTCATCGCTTTCAACGACCAACTCTATGTTTTGCCTAAAGAAGTGCCATCTTTGGAGAAATTGAAAGTGCTCCGTCCAGGCCTGCATTTGGGAACATTCAAAAAGAACCGCTTTGAGCCTTCCCACGCCCTTGCCCTGGCTTTAAGCAAAGAGGAAGCCAAAAACGTGATGGATCTTTCCGCAGGTTCGGATGAAATCATTGCCTATCTAAAAGGGGAAGTTTTGCAAGCAAATGGTTCAAAGGGTTGGCACTTGATCACCGTCGACGGCTACTCCATCGGTTGGGGGAAACTGGCAGGGAATATGATGAAAAACCACTATCCCAAAGGATTGCGTTGGATGGGGAATGAGTAGACTAAACCGGGTTTCCCATCCGGATTAAAAATTGAAAATCCTGTTACAGGCAGCAACATATTCAATTTTTCACATACATTAGAATTAACCTCTTGAGGCTGCAATTGCGGCTTTGGGAGGTGTTTTTATTTGGTAAAAGACTTTAAAAAATGGTTAAACAGACACTGATTATTTTGTAGAATTAATTACAGAAAAGGGGTGTATTTCCTAAAATTTTGATTCATTCATCATGTTAAGGGGGATTAATATGCAAAAGATCAATATTTCCATTATAGTGCTCAGTATTTCCATTCTATTGGCTGCATGGATGGTATCAAATGCAATTAAAAATTATATGCATCTTAATGCCGGTTTTCCATCAGTTGTCGAAACTCATAATAATGACAAATATGAGTTGATTGTAAACGATGGTTGGCTTTATCTTTATGACAAATCCGATGGCCAAATTTATAAAAAGCCGGATACATCTGATAGCTCATGGGAAACAGTCAAGTATTATACAGAAGACTAGGAATGATTGCTGTTTATATTTAATGATATAAAAAAGCCACAACATCACCTTTTCGATTGACCGGAAACAGCAGGTTCAGAAAAGGTGTGTTGTGTCATTGGTTTTCAATTCATCTGAACTTCCATCTTCTTTTCCTCTGCCGGCGCTTCATTTATCGGCACCGCATCTTCTACCACAACCGGTTTTTCTTCCTCAGCCGGTTTTTCCTCTTCAATCGGCTCAGCTTCTTCAGGCGGTTTTGTTTCCGTATTACCATTTGGCGCTGGTTGGTTATGTTGAGCACCTTCATTTTTCGGTGGATTGGATGGATTTGAACCGCCATGATTGGATGCGCCATTGGAAGGAGCATTACTGCTGGAAGTCTTTTCCGCTTCAGGTGGATGTTCCGGTGGGGTATTGCCCTGGGATTCAGTTGTTGCTTCTTTTGAAACGGGCACCGCCTTTGCCGCTTTTTCCCGCTTGATTTTTTCTTGTTTAACCAGCAATTTTTTTCCATCCATTTGGTGGGCGATTTGTATCTCGTAAAAAATTTCAGGCACCAATTCTTTGATCCAGCCGCTTCTTGCTTCTTTTGACACTTCGCCTGTGCTTGGATTTTTGTACATCCAGGCCAACCGTTTCTGGCTGAAGCCGATATCCTTTAATCCTTTATGGATCTGCTCCGAATACTCCTTCCAAATGTGACGGGATGGATCATAATTCGGTCCCATCGGTTTCGGAATATCATATCCGGTCCAGACAACGGTTGAGTGATAAGGGGTAACCCCCGCAAACCATTTATCATGATAATCATTGGTTGTACCGGTTTTGGCAGCCGTCGTCATGCCGCTTAAACCAAATCCGTAAGCTGTGCCGTTCGGCTGATTCACCACATCTTTCAAAATCTCCAGCATCAGATTGGCGGCTCCGGCATCATAGATTTTTTTCGTTTTGCGTTCATTTTGATATAGGACTTCATCGTGTACGATATCCACTATTTTTTCGATGCCTGTCGGTTTGATGAAATTGCCGTCATTGGCCAATGTCGCATAGGCGCTTGCCATTTCCAGCGTATTGGTTCCGTATGTGAATCCGCCATAAGCGATTCCCACATGATCATCTTCCGGAACGAGACCGGAGAATTCCATTTTGCGCAAATAAGCCAACATCTTCTTAGGTCCCATTTCCATTCCCAATTGATAGGGGATGGTGTTGACGGAGCGGGCTACAGCTTCTCGCAATGTCATATAACCCGCATAAGTTCCGGTTGCATTCTGTGGACCGTTATCCATTTTTTGATCATTCATGACAGAAGACGCCAACCGGTTCCCTTGAAACACCGGTGTATAGACAATGATCGGTTTGATGGTCGATCCCGGCTGACGATAAGATAAAAACGCCCGGTTGTAGCTGTTCGGAACGTCTTCCTGTGTACGGCCGCCGACAATGGCGAGCACATCGCCCGTTTTGTTTTCAATGGTCACGGCTGAACCTTGCATTTCGAAAATGCCGGTTTCCGGATTTTTGGATGTAAATGGGGCAAGGTGTGTATTAATCGTTTCCTGCAACAGCTTTTGTTTCTGTGAATCGATCGTCGTATAAATCTCATAACCGCCGTTCCGGATTTTTTGATTCCATTCCAAAAAACGCTCATTATAGTCTTTCATATATTTTTCGCGTTCCGCATGGCTGTCAAACCAGTACTGAAATTTGAACCCTTCCTTTTCCATCATGATTTTTGCCGCACTGCTCAATGCAAAAGAGACTTCATAGGTTTCCGGTTCCATGATTTTTTCAGGCATATTCAATTTGATTTCTTCTGATATGGCTTTCGAATACTGTTTCTCATCTATCATTTCATATTCCAACATTTTTTTCAGAATTAAATCGCGTCTTTTCAGCGTATTTTCCATATGATGAACCGGATTATATTTGGACGGATTGTTCGGAATGGCGGTTAAAAAGGCGATTTCGGATAAAGTCAAATCTTTGACCGATTTGTTGAAGTATGTTTTTGCCGCCGTTTCGATCCCGTATGCGCCGTTTGCATAGTTGATATTGTTCAAGTAAAACTCCAAAATTTGCTCTTTATCAAATTTTTTCTCCAGTTTTGCCGCGATTAAAATTTCCATGATTTTGCGTTTATATGTTTTCTCAAGGGATAAAAATTCCAGTTTCACCAGCTGCTGCGTGATGGTGCTGCCGCCTTGCGTGATGGCGCCCTTATTTTTTACCAATTCCACACCTGCGCGGAGAATCGCCTTCAAGTCGTATCCTTTGTGTTCATAGAATCGGATGTCTTCGATTGCGATTGTTGCATCTTGCACCGTTTTCGGGACATTTTCTATTTCGATATAGTCATAATCGTGGGGCGCCACTGTGGCAATGACATTTCCATCCCTGTCAAAAATGACCGTCTCTTCTTTGTTTTTGAATGTATTTTCTGTCGTGTTTTCCACTTTTTCACTTGCTTCATTCATCATGGAAAGTACATCGTCTTTATAAGTTAATGCGATGATTAGTGCTATTAAAATGAATAGTGCTGTTCCCAATAGGGAGATTTGAAGGGATCGGATCATCAACCTTTTCAATTGTTCATTTTCTCTTAATTTTTGATAAAGTTCCGGTAGTTTGCGTTTCAAATTACCTTGCTCCTTTCGCAATTTGAAACTTTCTACCCCCAGTTTTTTTAGATTTTCATATTTTTATACTTCCAATCTAAAAATTATTTTTTTTGATGAACATCCAATCTTTGAATCAAGGGTTCTCACGTACAGATGCTATGTATATTCTTTGAAAATCGGTTTATCACAATCCTGTTTGATGTTTAACAGAAAATACAAAAACCGTCATGGACACAAAAACTGACAACATGATTCTTCTGAAAACTGGCTATTTCGATTTTTTTCCATTCTGTTACAATGATTAAAACTTAGTAAACAAATAAGAATTTAAGAATAAAGGGGAATGGAGAATGAAGGCAAAAAAACTTTTGGCGATTGTGCTTGCTTCCGCAGCGCTTCTCGCTGCTTGCGGGGACACGACGGAAACGGGAACTGAACCGGCAAAACAAGAAACTGAATCCAAAGAAGTCAAAAAAGTGAAAGTCGCGTTTTCCCAAGATGGAAGACCGATGACGTATGTGGATGAAAATGGCGAACCGGCCGGCTATGATGTGGATGCGATGCGCCTTGTCGATGAGTACTTGGAAGACTACGAATTTGAATTTATCCCGACAAGCTCTGAAGATATTTTTATCGGCGTTGAGCAGGGAAAATATGATGTCGGGGTGAAAAACGCCTTTTATACGGAAGAGCGTACAAAAAGCTTCCTTTATCCAAAAGAATTTTTGGGGCTCAGCAGTGTGGGGTTTGTGTTGAAAGCCGATAAAGCGGATATCCATAGTTTGAGCGATTTTGCTTCCGCAGGATATACCCTTGCGCCAATCGCTGCAAGCAGTGCCCAATATACATTGGTTGATGAATATAATAAAGCCAACCCGAACAACCAAGTGAAACTGAAAGCAGGGGATGAGTTCAACCTGGATGTGGTGCAATGGGTGAATGAAGGACGGGTCGATGGAGGAATTATCATCGAAGCCATGTACAATGCGCAAGTGGCCGATGAAAATGGGCCATACCACCAATTCAAAGATGATCTCGTCTACAATGAATTTGCCGTAATCAAAACGTGGCCGCTTTTCAACAAGAAAAACACAGAGCTTGCTGCAGCATATGACGAAGCGATGAAGGAGATCAAAAAGACGGACAAATTGAACAAATTAATGGAACAATATTATGGCAAAGATTTGTTCCCGCTGCTTGAAGCAAGCCAATGATATTTTGATGGCACGCAGTTTCGTGCCATTTTTTTATGGAAGGAATCACCTGTCATGGCCACAAAATTTCAGCTTGTTCATGATAAAATAGATGTAAAGAATAATATGGAAAAGAAGGTGTCGGTATGAAAGAGGCGTTGTTGATTGTGGATATGAGCAATGACTTTGTGGCGGATGACGGCAGTTTGACAGCGGGAAAACCAGCACAGGAAATTGTCCCATATATTGTGGAAAAAGCAAATGAATTTTTGGAGAAGGATCATATTGTTGTTTTTGCCATGGATGCCCATCAAGAAAACGACCCGCATTTTGAATTATGGCCTCCCCACAATGTGGTGGGCACAAAGGGACAGCAGTTGTACGGAGAGCTATATACCTGGTATGAAGCCCATAAAGACCATCCCAATGTCATCATGCAGCCGAAAGAAAATTACAATGCGTTCTTCAACACAGGGCTTGCGGACAAGTTGCGTTCCCGTGGTGTTGTGAAGGTTCATGTGTGCGGCGTATGCACGGACATTTGCGACTTTTTGACGGTTGCAGGGGCTGATGCGGAAGGGTTCAAAACGGCCGTTCATAAGCGGGGCGTTGCGACATTTACGGATCAAGGCGATTCGTTTATTGAACATATGAAAAGATGCTTCTTTACGGAAGTGGTGGAGTAGACAAACCTCCGAAGCTTGAATGCTTCGGAGGTTTTTTACATAAATATTGGTACCCTAGGAAACAATTATATATATATCTATCTACCTTAAAGGAATAAAATTGACTAGTAATTAAGTTGTGGTTGTGATATGTTCATCCCCATTTATTGGAGTGGTTGTTTGTTGAGAAAAGGAATGATCTTCATCATCCTTGTATCAATTGTTTCAATGTCCTTTTTTGGCATCCGGTTTATGGAAAATAAAGAAACTATTGATATGAAGGAAGAATTGGCAGCCGAACAATTTATCAAAAAGCATCTTTACGAAGAAAACGGCCTGATCAAAACCGATTTGAAAGGACAATCGAATGTCTATTTGGCTGAAACGACCGGATTGTGGATGGAATATTTGGTGAAGAAAGATGATTATCTTGAGTTCAAAAAACAGGCAAAAGTATTAAAACTTTTCAAAGAAGATAGTCAGTTGATTTCATGGAAAATTGACAGAAATAGGAAAGCACCTGCGAATGCCTTGATCGATGATTTGAGAATCATTCAGGCGCTTGAAGAAGCGTCGGATCGATGGGGGATTCCGAAATATAGAAAAATGGCGCGTCAAATGGGGAAGGATATTGTCCGCTACAACATGGAAAATGATTATTTTATTGACCATGCGGATATAAAAACAAAGCATAAGGCGGATTTTATCACATTAAGTTATTTAAATCCAAAAGCGATCCATTTTTTTCTGGAAGAAGAATTGATCGATGAATCCCAGTACCTGTTGAATCGGGAGGTTCTCGTCAATGCGCCGGTATCAAAAAACGGATTTTTCCCTATCACCTATTATCCTTCAAGGAATGAATATGAATTTGAGCGAGAAGTGAATTTGATTAATCAATATTACATCGGCTATTACCGCGCTTTATGGGGTGGCGATGTTTCTTCTTTGATCCGGTTCACAAAAGAATCTTTGGAAAAGTATGGAGGCGTTCTTTATGGAAGATTTTCCAGTGAAACGAAGGAGCCGGCTGTGGAATATGAAGGGGCTTCCGTTTATGCCCTGGCGATTTTAATGTGTTTGCAAGCCGGTGAAGATGATTTGGCAAGACAGCTGTTTTACAAAATGAAAGAGTTGCAAGTACTTGATGCTTCCACGGAATATTACGGGGGATATATCAACTTGGACAGCCTTGAAACCCATACGTTTGACAACCTTTTACCTTTAATTGCAGAGAGGGAGGCCATTGATGAAGGGGTTTTTTACTAGAAAAGCATACATATCTTTGAAAATCTTTTTTCTCATTGTCAGTAGTCATTTAATGCTCATTTATCTATGGCCGAAGGGGAATTCAAGTAAGCTGCCATTTTTAACTTATCTGGTGATTACTTTATGTTCCCTGTTTTTTGGCACGCTGGCCAGTTTAATCATCACGTTGATTTTTATCTTTTTTTTGGGCTCGTTTTATATGTTTGACAGCATGCATATAGTGAATTCAGCTTTTATTGAAAGATTTTTGCATCCCCAAACTTTTCTCATTTATGGTTTCGGTTTGCTGATTACAAGTATGCTTGGCGGCAATATTCAACATGAAATCCGGAGAATGGTGAATCAAATCGATCTGTTAAAGCAAGAGGTGGAACAATTTGTGGCGATTGATACGGAAACTTTTTTCGATAATGCACAAAGAATGGAAATTGAATTGCAGAGAGAAATGAAACGGATCGACCGCTACGGAGGGAAATTCACTGTACTGTTTTTTGAATTGGATTATTATAAAGAGTTTTTAAAGGCTTACGGGCAAGAGGAGATGGAACATTTATTAAAGACGATAGGAGAAAAGGTAAGTAATAATTTGCGTTTATCTGATAAAAAGTTTCGATATAGCGAAAACAAATTTGCCTTTTTTTTAATTGAAACGCCGAAAGAGCACGTTGATATTGTGGCGGAAAAGTTGGCGAATTGTTTAAAAATCCATCAATTGAAGAACGGTAAAACTGTTACATTGAATTTCCATGTCAGTTATGGGGAGTACAACAGTGAAATGAAAGAAATCAATTACAAAAATTTCATTGAAGAAATAGAACGGGAGACGGTCTTTTATGACCTTTGACAGACGTGTGTTGTACTGTGCCACGTTTATGGTTTTGCTACTCATTTTCAATCCTCTGACGGCTTTTGCGGAAGGCCGATTCACTTCATTGGATGAAAGAAAAGTGACGTTGATTTATTACGGTTCGGATGAAGGGTCGATGAAAAATGTGCATTTTCTTGATGGCACATTAAGCGGATTGTTTGAACATGTAGAGCTTGTCAATTTGGATGATGTGAACGCAGAGAAGCTCAGGAATTCAGAAATCATTGTTTTTTATTCGGCCTATGAAATCGATGACCAAAAGAAATTAAACCTTTTTTCCGATTATGAAGGATTTGTTTTGGGGATCGGTGACGGAGCTTTACATCTACCGCAATTTTCTGATTGGACCATTTCAGGAAAACAATCCGTTTTTTCCATAGGGGAAAAAACGTTGGAGCGCCCAATGGAAATTTTAAAAATTGAACCTGCAGAACAGATGGAAGTGATCGAATGGGGGCAAAAGTTTGAGGAACGGTTTCCCGTCATTTTAAAGAATTCGGCGAAAGGGTTTGTGGATTTTAATACGTTTGATTCGGAACGGAGATTTATTTTCTCGAAAAGTTTATTCAGCCTTTTTCAGTTGGAGGAACCCGAAATTCATCCGGCTTATATAAGACTGGAGGATATATCCCCGGTATCCGATCCGAAGCAGGTTTCAGAGACGGCCGCTTATTTATTGGATAAAGGCATTCCGGTGTATTTAGTCATTATTCCTGTATACATCAATCCTGAAACGGGAAAAAAAGTCACCCTTGATGATGCCCCGGATTTGAAAAAGGTGCTGGAGCAGTTGGTGAGCCGAGGCGCTTATGTCATTTCCCACGGTTATACCCATACATATCATTCTACTGAAACGGGTGAAGGATTTGAGTTTTGGGATTCGGTCATGAATCAGCCGATTACAGCTTTAGCTGCTGACGAATCGGTGGCAAAGATCAAGTCGCGTGATGAATTTTCGAGTTTGGAAGAATATGGGGAATATTTGCGTTCGTTGCAACAGATTGAAAGTCAATATACGAAAAATAAATTGGAAAATTCCATCCATTCTTTGACGAATTGGGGGCTTCCACCCACGGCTTTTGAGGCACCACATTATGCAATGAGTTCAAATGGTTATCGGGTGGCATCCCAATATTTCTCGGCCATTTTTGGACAAATGCAAGTTTCTGATACGGACTGGAAAGTGATGACCGCCCCTTTATTTATCAGTTCTCCGGCGATTTTAAACGGTATGACATTATATCCGGAAACGATCGGGTACGTAAATCCGGATAGCTTAGATCCGATTGGTGAAGTGGAAGAAGTATTGGATGAAGTGGCGGAAGTTCCGGGGGCGGTCATTGGCGGAATATATCACCCCTATTTGGGAATGGAGTATTTGGAGGAGTTTGTAAGTTTATTTGAAAAAGTGCCAAATCTACAGTGGATTGAATTGGATCAATATCCTCATTCAGTTCAAACGGATTACGTTCAAATAAGTATGCCTGGGGATGGGCGCATTTTGGTCAAGGAAGAATTCCCGTGGCAAACCAAAATCACGAATTATTTCAAGGACAATCCGGTAGAAGCTTTGCTTTGGGTGATCGTAGCCGTTACGGGAATATTTTTGAGCATTTTTATAGTGTATATCTTCTTTTTAAGAATCCGTTACCGGAAACAGCTGTTTGAGGAGAGAAACTGATGGCAAATTATTTATTTTATATATCACTCGCATTTATTTGGATCATGCTGCTTTACCATATGTTTTTGGCCCAGGGCGGGTACAGGCATTTTAAAACTTTTGAAAAAGTGATCCCCAAATGGGAACAAAAAATGAACGAAATGGACTTGCCGACAGTAAATGTGTTCATACCTGCGCATAATGAAGAAGTGGTGATTAAACAAACGTTGACGGCGATGTCCAGATTATATTATCCAAAAGACAAATTGGAAGTCATTTTGATTGCGGATAATTGCAGCGACCGAACGAAAGAAATAGGGGAGGAGTTTGCGGCGCAATTCCCCTTCATCCGGGTTGTTGAAACGGTGGGCGAATATAAGGGAAGAGGAAAATCCAGTGCATTGAATTTTGCATTAAAAGAATCAAAGGGAGAAATCATTGTTGTTTATGATGCGGACAACACGCCGGAGAGAAAAGCGGTATGGAATTTGGTGATGGGGCTTGTCAATGACGAAGGTGCCGCCGCGGTTGTAGGGAAGTTCCGGGTCATCAATGCGGCCAGCACATGGCTTACAAAGTTTATTAATATTGAAACCATCACTTTTCAATGGTTGGCCCAAGCAGGGAGATATTTTTGGTTCAAAATCGCAACCATTCCCGGAACCAATTTCGCCATTCGCAGAAGCATCCTGGATCAGCTGAATGGGTGGGATACCTCCGCATTGACGGAAGATACGGAATTGACCATTCGAATCTATAACCTTGGTTACTATATCCGGTTTTTCCCTGCCGCTGTCACGTGGGAGCAAGAGCCGGAAACCTTTAAAGTATGGTGGCGGCAGCGGACGCGATGGGCGAGGGGAAATCAATATGTTGTACTGAAATTTTTAAAAAATCTGTTGCGCTTGAACAGCCGAAAGATGATGTTCGACCTTTTTTACTTCTTTTTCACCTACTTCATTTTTTTCTTTGGTGTCATTTTATCCAATGCAATATTCGTCGTGAATTTATTTCACGAATTGGATTTGCAAATCGGTTCAGTCGCCCTCGTGCTTTGGGGAATGGCCACTTTGCTATTTTTGACGGAAATTATGATTGCCTTGAGTATTGAAAAGAATCAGTTAACGGCAGGAAATATCTTCTATACCCTGCTCATGTATTTCACCTACTCGCAAATGTGGATTGTACTGGTAATCAATGCACTATTTTTGGAACTAAAACGGATCATTAGAAAAGAGGAATCTGTTTGGTATAAAACGGAACGGTTCTCTGTAAATAAAAAGGAGGAAAAGACGGTTTGAATAGAGCTCTACATTGGATAATTCTTCTCGGGTCCTTTTTCATTTTTTTCTCTATTCATATAAACGAAACCCAGGCTGTAGAACTTCAGGGGATCCCTATTGAATTATCCGGAGAAACCAAAGCAGTTTTGACAGATACGCCTATTGAGCTTTTTGGTCCCACTGCCGAAACCAATTTCTACTACAATATTTATTCAAAATTGGAAGAGCGAGATTATTATGTTCAATTTGAAGTTTCGAATTCAGAGTTATTGATTGAGCCATCCACACTGACCATCAAAATTGATGGCGAACCGGTCCAGTCGGTATCTCTTGCAGGGACCACTTCACAAACAATAAAAGTAAATTTGAACCATGCCGCATTAGAAGAAGGGACGCATACAATCACCGTTGTTTTTTCCGGCAATATTGCCGCCGGGGTCTGTTTGCCTCAAAATACAACCGGGAATTGGGTGAAGATTCTTCCATCTTCTTTTATCAACTTATATCCGTATAATAATCAGCATGGTCTCAGTTTAAAAGACTATCCTGAACGGTATTTGGGCTCTGAAAGTCAGGAAGTATCGGTTATTATTCCGACGAAACCGTCTACGGAAACATTGCAAAGTGCATTAATGGTGGCCAACTATTTATCCGGGTTATCCTCTCAGGATCATATTTCCATAGTAAACGAAGATGAGGTGGAAAAAATCACCGGCAATATGGTGGTTGTGGGAGGCGTAGAGGAGTTCCAAGCCGGATGGATGAGAGAATTGCTGCAAGCAAATGGCAAGGAGCCGGGGGAACATTCACTCTACATTTCCCAGCTTCCTTTGACCCAAAACAATCATGCGATTACGGCCTTATTGATTTTAGCCAAACAGCCTGAAGAGATTTTAAACAAAATTTCGATCCTTACAAATGATTACTATATTGAGCAGTTATCAGGGGAATCGATTGAAATTGAACAGTTGCCGGAGATGATTGAAGAAAATGATGAAATTACGTTAAGCAGCTTTGGACTGGATGACCTATTATTGGACAGTAATGATTCAAAATCGCAAACATACTTTTATTATTTGCCTGTAGATAAGAAATCTGTAAGCCAGCCATCTTTGGAATTGAAATTAAAGAAAACGCAATCGATTAAAAACGCCAAATCCGCTGAAGAATTATCGATATCAGACACGCAAGTGGAGTTGATAGTCTACATTAACGACATCCCTCATTCCATTGATATCAACTCTTTGAAGGAAGACAAGGAGGGGAATATCACAGTCCGTTTGCCTTTTGATAAAAACATATTAAACGATAACCGATTAATTTCCATTCAGTTTGAAGCGACAGGTTTACGTGTGGAAAATCCATGCGCCGCAACGGATCAGAACCGCTGGATTTATTTGTTTGCCGACAGTGCATTCCATTTTCCAATGAAATCCTCAAATCAGGATATGGATGCGGAACTGTTCTTTAACAGTTTCCCAGTTCCTTTTTCGGATAAAAACAAGGACTTATTGATTGTGCTGCCGGACGAGGAAATTCCCAACAAAGATTTGCAAAATTTGTTCAGCGTTTTAACGTTGAATGGCAAGCTGCCTTCCATCCGGCTGCTTTCTTCTTCAGAAGTGACAGAGGACTTGTTGAATCAGGGGAACGTGATCTTTATTGGTTCTGTCAGTCAACATGACGTATTAAAAAAAGTGGTTGACCGGCTGATCGTCAATTATGAAAATTTAAAACCGCAATTAAGCCGGGCCGGTTTTATTGAGGAAAGCGTGGAGTATTACAGCTTCATGCAAAAAAATCCATGGAATGACGATCATTATATGGCAGTATTCGATCATCTCAAAGATACCGATCATTATTTCAGTTTGGATTTTCTGCAATTTTTATCCGGCTCCAATAACGCCGCTTCCATCGCTGTGCAAACAGGACCGGGTTCTTATTTTACAAATGCACAATTATTAAAAAATGAGGCCGGCCAACAAACGGAGGAGCCGGCGCAATCAAATGAACGGATCATTTGGATTTCCAGCTTCATTGCATTAACCGTCATTTTAGTAATCCTCATCCTGTTTTATTTGAAAAAACGGAAATATTCATAACGCCCGCCTTTGTTGGGAACGGATTGCAAAAATATAAATATTGGCAGAAAGCCGAGGTTGACTTCATCACCTCGGCTTTTTGTTTATCCAAATAATCCCACTTGCCGTCTCAATGGTCTCATTCTAAAATAAGTTATAGAACATTTGTTCTGTTCATATAATAGAAGTGCGGAGGTGGTTGGCATGCGCATAAGCGAACTGAACTACACGAACTTCAGCCCCGAAGAATTGCATCGGCTTCTTCCGGAACGCTCGATCATTTGCATTGATATGCGCTGCTTTTATGCCAGCTGCATGGCGATGCTTCACAATCTGAATCCAATGGAAGTGCCCATTGCGGTTGTAGGAAACTTTGAGCAAAAGGGAAGCATCGTGCTTGCTGCATCACCGCCGATGAAGAAACGCTTTGGCATCAAAACGGGCTCCCGCCTTTATGAAATCCCAAAACATCCGGACATTCGGCTGTTTGAACCAAAAATGGAATTTTTCGTGCAAATGTCTATGGAGATTACCAATTTAATCAATCAATTCGTACCGAAAGAAGCGATTCACGTCTACAGCATTGATGAAAGCTTTGTCGACTTGACGGGCACCGAAAAACTTTGGGGTCCTCCTGAAAGAACAGCGAAATATATTCAAGAAAGGATCTATAGCCAATTCCAAATTCCAAGCGCGGTGGGGATGGGGCCGAATATGCTCATGGCAAAGTTGGCTCTTGATTTGGAAGCGAAGAAAACCGACTTTGCCCACTGGACTTATGAAGATGTTCCGAAAAAGTTGTGGCCTGTTGCGCCCCTTTCCGACATGTGGGGGATTGGGCGACGCATGGAACGCACGCTGAACAATATGGGCATTTTCAAAGTGGGGGACTTGGCCCGAACCGATTTGCAACTGCTGGAAAAACGCTTCGGCATTTTAGGAAATCAATTGTACTACCACGCGTGGGGAATTGATTTATCTCCCCTTGGCGCCCCTCTTGCGGAAGGGCAAATCAGCTTCGGAAAAGGGCAGGTGCTCATGCGGGATTATCGGACCCGCAGCGAAATCCTTGCCGTCATTTTGGAAATGTGCGAAGATGTGGCGCGCCGGGCAAGGGAAGCTTATCAGGCGGGAAGAACGATTTCCCTCGGTGTAAGCTACAGCAAAGATGCCTTTGGGGGAGGGTTTCATCACTCCCGGACGATTGATGAACCGACGAATGATACGATGAAAATTTATGAAGTGTGCAAAGGGCTGCTTGATGAATTTTATGCGGAACGGCCGGTACGGAAACTTTCCATCAGCCTCTCCAAACTGGAAACGGAACGCTCGATGCAATTGAGTTTTTTCGATCAGCAAAAATGGAGAAGGAGAAAACTCGGTGCAGCGATGGATGCTTTGCGCTCCAAATGGGGGCCAACCGCCGTGCTTCGCGCAGTTTCTTATACGGAAGCGGGAACGGCTCTTGAGCGGGCGCAACTCTTGGGTGGACATAAGAAATAAGGGAGAGGGAAACTCCTTGCCGGAAAACGAAAACTTCATCCAGCCACCTCCAAAGTTCTGCGAAATCAAAGAGGTGAAGAAAATGATCCGAGACCGCGGAAATATCAAATGGAATGCGATGATGCTTCCGGAACATGTGAAAATGCTCCGGGAATGGAGGGAAAAAGACCGGTGCGAAGAAAAGCCGGTTCTTGATGAATGGGCATTGCAAGATTTGAATGAACAGCTCCTCATTGCCTGCACCAATCACTATGAAGTGGAATTGAACATTTGGCAAAACCATCGCACCTCCAAAGTGGCAGGGAAGATAGCCAAACTTGATGACAAACGGCGCATCTGCACATTGGAAGATGGCCGCTCCTTCTCCTTTGAATCCATCTACGGCATTACCATCATGGAATAAAAAATAAAAATCCCCCTCTGGTCGAATGAATAGCCCGCCGGAAAGCACTGGCATATAAATAGGTTACAACATAATCTATATTGTTCGCGCAGTGGTCTTGAATTCACAAGAGGAGGGGCGAGATGAAGAGAATACTTGTCACAGGCGCGCTTGGACAGATTGGTTCGGAACTGGTGAGAAAGCTCCGGTTTGAATACGGAAAAGATAATGTGCTGGCGACGGATATCCGGGAGGACAAAAACCATGACGGTCCCTTTGAAGTGCTGGATGTGCTCGATGCATTAAAAATGTACGAAGTGGCGAAAAAATTTAATGCGGATACGATGATTCATTTGGCCGCATTGCTTTCCGCAACGGCTGAAATCAAACCCATTCTTGCATGGGAATTGAACATGGGCGGTTTGTTGAATGCATTGGAAGTATCAAAAGAATTAAATATGCAGCTCTTTAATCCGAGTTCCATTGCCGTCTTCGGGCCCACAACGCCGAAAATCAATACACCGCAAGAAACATTACAACGGCCTACAACGATGTATGGCGTGAACAAAGTGGCGGGAGAATTGTTATGCGATTATTACCATTTGCGCTATGGCGTGGATGTGAGGGGGCTTCGTTTCCCAGGGTTGATTTCACCGGGGACGCCGCCTGGTGGGGGAACGACGGATTATGCGGTGGAAATTTATCATAAAGCGGTGAATGAAGGAAGTTACACTTCTTATATTGCAGAAGGGACTTATATGGATATGATGTATATGCCGGATGCATTGAACGCCATCGTTGATTTAATGGAAGCCGACCCCGCCAAATTGACCGTGCGCAATGCCTACAATGTTTCCGCCATGAGTTTCGACCCGTCGGAAATTGCGGCGGAAATCAAAAAACATATCCCGCACTTTGAAATCAAATACGATGTCGATCCCGTTCGGCAAAGCATTGCGGAAAGCTGGCCCAATTCCATCGATTCATCCCGGGCCATCGCGGATTGGGGATTCAAAGCGAGGTATGATTTAGAAGCGATGACGATTGACATGCTCGATAAAATCGGCGGAGGCATTACGAGCAAAACACCGCTTTAAAGGACGATGATCATAAAAAAGAGCGCAATAAAAAAAGGGGAGGTTCACAGCAGGAACGTCCCCTTTTCTCATCTTATTTATTTTTGAGCAATTCAAATACTTGTTGCACGTCTTTGTCGCCGCGGCCGGAGATATTGACGATAATGGTATCTTCAGGTGATAAAGTTGGTGCAAGCTTCAATGCATGCGCGACTGCGTGGGAACTTTCAAGGGCGGGAATAATGCCTTCTGTTCTTGATAACACTTGGAATGCATCCAGCACTTCTTCGTTTGTGACAGTGACATATTCTCCGCGGCCTGTTTCATGCAAGTAAGCATGCAGCGGTCCCACACCCGGGTAGTCCAAGCCGGCAGCGATGCAGTCTGTTTCGAGCAAGTTGCCTTCTTCATCTTGAAGGACGTAGCTTTTGAAACCGTGAAGGACGCCTGGAGTCCCTTTGGTAAGCGTTGCGGCGCCTGCAGGTTCCACACCGATTAAGCGCACACTTTCATCGTTGATATAATGCGCGAAAGCACCAGCCGCATTACTGCCGCCACCAACTGCCGCCACAACCGCTGTCGGAAGTTTTCCTTCTTTTTCTAAGTGTTGTGCGCGGCTTTCCCGGCTGATCACGGATTGGAAATGTTCAACGATTTCAGGATATGGAGTAGGGCCAACTGCTGAACCTAGCAAATAGAAAGTATGATCATGGTTTTTCACTAAATCAAGGAATGCTTCATCCACCGCTTCTTTCAATAAGCCGTTTCCTTTATCGACAGCAACCACTTTTGCGCCGAGAAGCTCCATGCGGAACACATTCAACGCTTGGCGTTTCGTATCTTTTGCCCCCATGTAGATTGTGCATTCCATTCCAAACATCGCAGCCGCCGTCGCAGTGGCAACCCCGTGTTGGCCTGCTCCCGTTTCAGCGATGATTCTTTTTGCCCCCATGCGTTTGGCAAGCAGAATTTGGCCGAGTACGTTGTTCAATTTATGGGATCCTGTATGGTTCAAATCTTCCCGTTTTAAGTAAATTTTTGCTCCGCCCAATTTTTCTGTTAAATTTTTGGCGAAATAAAGAGGGGTTTCACGGCCGGCATATTCTTTCAAGTAATAATTGAGTTCTTCATTGAAAGCCGGGTCGTCTTTGACTTTTGCAAATTCTTCCGCAATTTTCTCCAGCACTTTTTGCACTTCTTCTGGAACGAAGCTGCCGCCATAGTTTCCGTAGTAACCGTTTTGAATTAAAGTTTGATTCATGTTTTCCAACTCCTTTTTTATATTATTGTCAGATAAGTCATGAAATTCAATAGGGAAAATATAAGAAGGCTGTCGATAATGCCACAAAACCTGTCAATAATGCCACAAAACATGGCAATATCGTCACAAAAAGTGTCAATATTGCCATAAAAACCGCCAATCATTAAGCCAGAGGAACCGTCTTCGAAGCTTTCACCAAGTGTTCAATCGTATCCCAATCATCTTTGGTCAAACAGTCGACAATCTTGCTTCCCACGATGACGCCACTTGCAAAGGAGCCGAATTGCTTCACGTGTTCAGGAGTGGAGATGCCGAAACCCGCCAACACCGGGGTATCGGTATAGCTCTGGATTTTTTTGAAATGGCTCTCCAAATCTCCTTCGAAAGTGGAGCGGGCGCCGGTGATTCCGTTGACCGTCACCGCATAAATGAATCCTTCGCTCGCTTTGGTCAATTTTTCGATCCGCTCCGGCGTACTTGTCAATGAAACAAGCTGCACTAAATCGATGCCGGCTGCCTTCAAGGAAGGATGGACAAGGCCGCTTTCCTCCAGGGGCATATCCGGAATGATAACGCCACGAATCCCTGCATCATAAGCATCTTTTGCGAACTCGCCAATTCCGTAGGCCAAAACCGGATTTAAATATGTCATCGCCACCAATGGAACGGTAATTTCCTCTGCAAAAGCGGCAAGGGTTTCAAGCACTTTTCTTAATGTCACGCCTTTCGCCAATGCCCGCATGCCAGCCTCTTCAATCGTCGGTCCATCCGCGACCGGATCGGTGAAAGGGATGCCCACTTCAATGGCCGTGACGCCGAGTTCCTGCAATTTCAAGATGGTGGGTTTCAACTTTTCAAGTCCACCATCACCGGCCATAATGTAGGGAATAAACGCTTTATGGCCTTGGCGGGTTGTTTCTAAAATCGCTTCTGTAATTCGGCTCATGCCAAGTCACCTCCAAAGGCATCGTAGATTGTGTGCACATCTTTATCACCGCGGCCGGATAAACAAACGACGATGATTTGATCTTTATCCATCGTTTTAGCCAGTTCCGTTGCATAGTGAACGGCATGGGCGCTCTCAAGGGCAGGGAGGATTCCTTCTGTCCGGCATAGAAGTTTCACTGCCGCAAGGGCTTCTTCATCCGTTGCCATCACGTATTTTGCGCGGCCGGTTTCATGCAGATAGCAATGTTCCGGGCCGACCCCGGGATAGTCAAGGCCCGCTGAGATGGAGTAGGCTTCCTGCACAAATCCGTTGTCATCCTGCAATAAGTACATATAAGCCCCGTGCAGTACGCCCGTTTTCCCGCCGTTGATGGCGGCTGCGTGTTTGCCGGTTTCAAACCCTTTTCCTGCAGCTTCCACACCGTACAAGGCAACTTCTTGATCTTCCACAAAAGGATGGAACATGCCGATGGAGTTGCTGCCGCCGCCGATGCAGGCCACAACCGCATCCGGAAGGCGGTTTTCCTTTTCTAAAATTTGTTTTTTCGTTTCATCCCCGATGACTCTCTGAAAATCGCGAACGATGGTAGGGAAGGGATGTGGTCCCATGGCGGAACCTAAGATGTAATGGGTTGTTTCCACGTTTGTCACCCAGTAGCGCAAGGCTTCGTTCACCGCATCTTTCAGCGTTCTGGATCCTTTTTCAACCGCAACCACTTTTGTGCCCAACAGTTCCATTCGGAATACGTTCAGCGCCTGGCGTTTCACATCTTCAGCCCCCATGAAGACGACGCATTCCATACCAAGCAGGGCGCAGGCGGTTGCCGTTGCCACACCGTGTTGGCCGGCACCTGTTTCCGCCACGATTTTCGTCTTGCCCATTTTTTTGGCGAGCAATGCCTGGCCGAGGGCGTTGTTGATTTTATGTGCGCCGGTATGGTTTAAATCTTCCCGTTTTAAATAAATTTTGGCGCCGCCGCAATGTTCCGTCAGCCGTTCCGCAAAGTAGAGGGGTGTCTCCCGGCCGACATAGTCTTTTAAATAATAGCGGAGTTCCTGTTGGAAGGACTCGTCATGTTTATAATGTTCATAGGCTTCTTCCAGTTCTTGTAAAGCGGTCATCAATGTTTCCGGAACAAATTGTCCGCCGAAACGGCCGAATTTGCCTTTGATTGTAGTCGTCATGTCAGTTAGCTCCTTTTACGGTTTGTTGTGAAGTTTTTACGGCTTGGATGAAGGATTGGATCAGTTCGCCGTTTTTTTCGCCATTTTGCTCAACACCGCTCGATACATCCACAGCGGAAGGCCGGACGGTGGCGATGGCTTTTTGCACGTTTGAAGCATTAAGCCCACCTGCCAAAATCACTTTCTCCCTTGGGATGGAAAGTTGATCCAAAAGCGACCAGTCAAATACTTTTCCGCTTCCGCCTGCGTAGTCCGTTCCGGGTGCATCGAACAAATAGTAATCTACGTTAAACTTGCCGGCTTTCTTCACATCTTCCTCATCCCGAATGGAAAAGGCTTTGATGGAAGGGTAGCCCAATTGTTCAATAAAGGCCGGATCTTCATTGCCATGATATTGCACATAATCGAGCGGTACGTTTTCAAAAGCCTCTCTCACTTCGTTCTCAGTGGGATTGACGAAGACGCCCACTTTTTTCACGTGGTTCGGCACCAGTTTCGCCAGTTTCCGGGCTTTTTCAATGGAAATTTGCCGCTTGCTCGGCGCAAACACAAAGCCTACAAAATCAGCTCCCGCATTGACGGCACAAAGTACATGCACCGCTTCTTTCAACCCGCAAATTTTCACCTTCGTCATCGCTCTACATCCTCTAACGCCGGAAGTTGGATTTGAAACGATCTTAACGTGTCTTCCGGATTTCCGCTTCTCATCAATGATTCACCGACGAGGATTCCCCGCGCACCGGCGTTCGCCACCCGCTCAGCATCCGCTGTTTCAAAAATGCCGCTTTCACTGATGAAGGCGATGTCCGGATAACGGTTGATGGTTTCTGCAAGCTTTTCCGTTTGGGCCAAATCCACATGGAATGTTTTTAAATCCCTGTTGTTGACGCCAAGAAGTTTTGGTTGAATGCGGAGGGCACGCTCCAATTCTTCTTCGTTGTGCACTTCCACCAGAACTTCAAGACCCAGGTTTGTTGCGTACTCATGCAATCCGGCCAACGTTTCGTCATCCAAAGCGGCTGCAATCAGAAGAATGACGGATGCACCGGCATGAAGGGCATAGTCGATCTGAACTTTATCGATGATGAAATCTTTATTTAAGATAGGGAGATGGACGTTTCTTGCAATGTCCGCCAAATCCTCAAAAGAACCTTTGAAATATTTTTCTTCCGTCAATACCGAAATGCAGGCGGCCCCTGCCTTTTCGTAGCGCTTCGCCTGTTCCACCGGGTCCACATCCGCATTGATGATGCCTTTGGAAGGGGAGGCGCGCTTCATTTCAGCGATAATTTGCAAAGTGTCCGATTTTCTGAGTGTCTCGTACAACGATGGCCGCTTTTTGATTGGCGCGTTCAAGTCGGGCGTTGTTCTTTTCAATTGAGGCAGGATGGATTTTTTATGTTCAATAATCGTATCTAAAATCGTCATCAGAATGTTTGCTCCTTTATGATGTTTTGGCTGAATTCAACGACTGCTTCAAGTTTCTCGTAAGCGCGTCCGGATTCGATGGCATCGCGGGCCATGCAGACGCCATCTTTCAGAGAATCAACGGCGCCATAAGCGAAGAAACCGAGCGCCGCATTCAAAACGACTGCATCATAATAAGGCGTGCGTTTTCCTCTTAATAAATCTTTTAAAATTTCCGCATTTTCTTCCGGCGTACCGCCACGGAGATGGGTGATGGATGCAGGTTGCAATCCCAATTCTTCAATGTTGATCGCCAATGGTTTAATTTCCCCATTCAGAAGCAGCACGGAGCGGTTCCGATGATCGAGGGAAGCTTCATCCATCCCTTCCGATCCCGATACAACAATTGCGCGTTTCCGTCCTAAAATGCGCAACACTTCCGCATAGTGTTCGACAAAATCCGGCCGGTTAATGCCGACGAGCTGACTGTCCAAGTCCACGGGATTTGTCAATGGACCGACCAGGTTAAAAATTGTCGGTTTTCCGATGGCCCGCCGAACTTCACCGATGCGTTTCAATTTCGGATGAACGGCAGGGGCGTAAAGAAAAACGATGCCTTCCCGCTTCAACAATTGGACGGATTCTTCGACTGTAAAATCTGTATGGATGCCCAATGCCTGAAGAACATCGGCGCTGCCGGAAGAGCTGGAAATTTTACGGTTGCCGTGTTTTGCCACTTTCACGCTGCTGCTTGCCAACACAAAAGCGGAAGTGGTGCTGATGTTGAAAGTTTGCAGACCATCGCCGCCGGTACCGCAATTGTCTATATAAGTCCCTTCCGGAACAGGAATTTTGATTGCATTGGATCTCATCACGATGGAAAGGGCGGCAACTTCTTCGGCTGTTTCTCCTTTTTCGCGGAGGGCCAGCAAAAATTCCGCAATGGCTTCTTTTGGCGTTTCGTCGTCAAAGATGATTTCCACCGCTTGAATCATTTCATCGTAGGGCAAATTTTCCTTTTGCTGAACTCGTTTTGTAAAAGCTTGAATGTTCATTCTATCATCCTCCAAATTTGATAAATTTGAAGTTTAGATAGAATAGCCGCAATAAAAAAACCTCTGCAAACGGGCGTGAAATCCCATTTGCAGAGGACGACCGTGCTGCCGCGTTGCCACCTCTGTTGAAGTAACACTACTTCCACCTCAGTGTGCCCAGCTGTGTGGGGCACTTCCCGATAACGAGGGAAAGACGTCAACCACTTGCGCAGTTGCTCTCGTAAGGCCCATTCACGAATGGCATGCGCCAGTTTTCACCGTCCACTGGCTCTCTTAAGCGATGCACAGTTCGTTACTTTTCCTTACTCATCAATTTTGGCTCGGCTATTCTCTACTAAACTCAGGCTCAACTCAACTCGTTGCGGTGCTGTGCTTCCACAGCCTTTCTCCGCCACGAACAATTTAATTGATGACTATTTTATTCAGAAATTGTATGAATGTCAATAATATTCACGCAATTTCATGAAAAAGAAACACAAAACCCGGGGCATATCCCTGCACCCCGGGTTGATATCACTTATCGATCAGATGTTTGAAATCCAATCGTTTGTCCAGCAATTTCATGATTGGTATGCCAATTAACAATACAACTGCCTCCCCGACGGCTGTAGTCAGCCATGAAAGCCAGAACGGTAACTCCAACGCCAATTTCAATTCCAAGGCGATGATCCACATCATGAAGGTGAAGACAAATGAGTTGATCAACATGCGGACAACGACGTTTTTCACAAATTTGCCCACGATGATCAAAATCGTCAAACAAATAACGGAGTGGGCCACCCCGAACACCAAATCAAACCAGCCAAGGGGTGAAAACAGATTTGAGATGAACACCCCCAAAACAACCCCTAACATATAGCGGGGGTTGAAAGCGATCAAATGGTTGAAGATTTCGGCTATGCGAAATTGGATATCGCCGAAGCTCAAAAAAGACAGCGTATAGGTTACGGCAATATAAAGTGCGGCAATAATCGCGGTTACTGCCATGAATTTTGGTTTCATTATTTTTCACTCCTTAGTTTTTTATCGTGGGATTTCGCGAACCACGGTGTGTTGAACACACAAAAAACATTATATTACATTCGGGAGAAAGAAGCAAATTGAGTGTTGGAATAATTTACCTTATATATAGGTGCTTTTTATCATAAAAAATTTTACGGTTATTTCACAAAATATTCATTATTTTTATATAACATTTTCTCTGGAAAACCCACGTAATTTACTGGTTTAAAGCGTTAAATTGTTATTATTGAAAGAATAAAATGAATATTTTTGAATTCAGAACATTCCTAATGTTATTGACTGTTCTTTTATGAAAATGTAATATAACGTTAAACTTCGCTTTATTCGAATAAAGCGAAAATTTATGTTAGAAATAGTCAGAAATTTTAAAGAATATCGGGGGGAATTTGATGAAAAGTAGTATGAAAAAACTATCATTTTTATTGTTTGGTTTATTATTGCTTCTAGCTGCTTGCGGCGGCGGTAATGACAATACATCTGACTCGGGTGACAGCAAAGATAAAGAAGCGACGGAAGAAACAAAAACTTACAAGATTGGTGTTACACAAATCGTTGAACACCCATCTTTGAACGCGGCATACCAAGGATTCCAGGATGCGTTGAAAGATGCGGGACTAAAAGTTGAATATGATTATCAAATTGCGCAAAACGATAACAGTTTGAATACACAAATTGCACAAAATCTAGCAAATGCGGGAGTAGATTTGATTTTTGCGAACTCCACTCCATCTGCACAAGCTGCGAAAAACGTAACATCCGATATTCCAATCGTGTTTACGTCCGTAACAGATCCGGTTGCAGCTCAATTGATCGATTCCATCGAATCTCCTGGCGCTAACGTGACTGGTACAATCGACTTGCATCCAGATGCAATCAAAACAACGGTGGAATTCATGAAAAATGAATTGGGCGTTGAAAAAGTGGGTATGGTTTACAACGCCGGTGAACAAAACTCCGTGGCACAAGTGAACCAAGTGAAAGAAATTGCGGAATCATTGGGAATGAAAGTTGAATCCGCAACAGTGGCACAAAGTTCAGAAATCAAGCAGGCAGCGGAATCTTTGATCGGCAAAGTGGATGCCTTCTATATCATCACAGACAACACAGTGGTATCCGCTCTTGAATCTGTAATTCAAGTAGCAGACAGCAACAAATTGCCGCTTGTTGTCGGAGAATTTGACTCTGTAAGACGCGGCGGATTGTTGGCATTTGGCTTTGAATACTACGATATCGGTTACCAAGCTGGCGAAATGGCTGTGAAAATCTTGAAAGGTGAAGCGACACCGGCAGATATTCCTGCAGAATATCCAGCGACATTGAAATTGGTAATGAATAAAGATGCTGTTGAAAAACTTGGCCTTGAAGTGAAAGAAGAGTGGAAAGCAGAGCTTGTAGAAACAGAAAAATAATGAATTTCGACATGTTAGGAGAGATGATTCAATATGTTTGCAGCAATGTTCGGTTCAGTTGAGCAAGGAATCATCTACGCGATTATGGCACTCGGAGTGTATCTAACATTCCGAGTGTTAGATTTTCCGGACTTAACGGTAGATGGTAGTTTTGTAACGGGTGCGGCCACGGCTGCGACGATGATCGTGCTGGGGTATCATCCCATTTTGGCTACGCTCGCTGCAATTGTTGTAGGATTTATAGCAGGATGCATCACTGGTTTATTACATACAAAAGGGAACATTAATCCGCTCCTTGCCGGTATCATTATGATGATTGGCCTCTATTCCGTAAACCTGCGAATCATGGGTCTCTCAAATGAAAATGCAACGAGCCTTCCGAACGTTCCCCTCCTGAACAGTGAAACCATCTTCACGCAGTTTTTAAAATTCTGGGAACCATTAGGGATTGATTCGGCATTAAATAATCTCCTTTCGGGTTTAGGAGTAAGCACACTTCCGAAAACTTGGGGAATCCTATTTATCATGATCATCCTGACAGCCGCACTGAAGTTGGTAGTCGACTGGTTCTTGAAAACAGAAGTGGGACTTGCCATTCGTGCGACAGGGGATAACAAACGGATGATTCGCAGCTTTTCGGCAAATACGGATCATTTGATCATTTTGGGGGTTGGGCTTTCCAACGCGCTTGTCGCATTGGCCGGTGCGCTAATTGCCCAATATTCCAAATACTCCGATGCCACAATGGGTATTGGGATGATTACAGTGGGTCTTGCCTCTGTCATTATTGGGGAAGCGATTTTTGGAACGAAATCCATCATGCGCACAACGTTTGCCGTCGTGATCGGGGCTATTATTTATCGTATTGTGCTGGCGCTCGCGTTGCGGATCCAATTCCTCGATGCAAGTGATATGAAGTTGATAACGGCGATTATCGTTATCTTGGCATTGATTGTTCCGCAAATGATCGAAAAGCAAAAAGATAAGAAGCGGAAAGCGAAACGGCTCCAGGCAAAAATATGACATCAACAACGGAGAAAGGGGGGCGAACAATTTGCTTAAACTGGAAGGCATTACAAAAATCTTTAATGAAGGAACTCCGGATGAAAAAGTGGCATTGAAAAATATCAATCTCCATTTAAAACCGGGAGATTTCGTAACGGTCATCGGAAGTAACGGTGCCGGAAAATCGACGATGATGAACATGATTTCCGGAGTGTTGACACCGGACGTCGGAAAAGTATGGATTGATGGAAAAGATGTAACGGGTTTGCCCGAATATAAGCGTTCCCATTTTATTGGACGCGTCTTCCAAGACCCGATGGCAGGGACGGCGCCAACGATGACGATTGAAGAGAATCTTGCCATCGCTTATGCACGAAATGCCAAACGCACGTTGCGTTTAGGGGTGAACCGGGAGCGTCGTGATTTCTTCCGCACGGCTCTTGAAAAATTGCATTTGAATTTGGAAAACCGGTTAAATGCAAAGGTCGGTTTATTGTCCGGCGGGGAAAGACAAGCCTTGTCCTTGTTGATGGCAACTTTTACGAAACCGTCCATCTTATTGCTTGATGAACACACGGCAGCCCTTGACCCTTCCCGGGCGGAATTGATTACAAATTTGACAAAGCAATTGGTGGAAGAAAATCATTTGACAACGTTGATGGTAACCCACAACATGCAACAGGCCATCGATTTGGGGAACCGATTGATTATGATGGATAAAGGGCAAATTATCTTGGAAGTGGATGAAGAGCAAAAACCAAACTTGACAATCCCTGACTTAATGGCGGAATTCGAACGAATCCGTGGTGAAAAAATGACCACTGACCGAACATTGTTGGGGTGATTGGATCAGTTTAGAAACCAACTCTTGGGAACAAGGGTTGGTTTTTTATTTTTGAAAGGATTGAGGAAGTGCTGATTTTCAAGGTTTTTTGGAGTCCAAAAATCATTTTTGGAGCACTTTTTGCGGTTGCGGGAAAGGGAGGGGGATTATGAAGATTTTCCCCGAAATGCAATTATAAGGACAAAGAGGTGATAATCGAGTCTTTGCATGATGATGCATTATTAATTAAACCTTGGATTACGGATGCAGAATTTGGCCGTTTTTTCAACATTCCATCAAGAACAGCTTATGAAGAAAACTCCCTCTTCAGCAGCAAGGGGAAAAGAGAGGGGGAGTTTATATCATCTCTAAAACATTTAGGAGTGGAAACAATCATTCCGATAGAAATCTCCTGTCGATATTGTCACAAAAATGGGGAATATGTTCTCAAAATCAGGTGATATTGTCACAAAATCTAAAGATAAAAATATCTTCTCCTAAAAAAACCCGAGCTCTTTTTCGCCCGGGTTTTGCCATGATCAAATCAACAATCCAAATAGTGTGCTGTCTTTATTCACTTCTTTAAATTCAAAACCATTGACGCGCATGCGGTCGATCAAGCCTTCATAATCTTCCGGTTTGCTTATTTCGATTCCGACTAATGCAGGTCCCTCTTCTTTGTTGTTTTTCTTTGTATATTCAAAACGGGTGATATCGTCATTCGGACCAAGAACCACAGTCAAGAATTGACGCAACGCTCCCGCCCGTTGAGGGAAGTTGACGATGAAGTAATGCAACAATCCTTCATATAATAAGGACTTTTCTTTGATTTCCTGCATGCGGCTGATATCGTTGTTACCGCCGGTGATGATGGCGACGGCCGTTTTTCCTTTCAAATGATCCGCATAGAGATCAAGGGCGGCCACCGGCAATGCACCGGATGGTTCTGCAATGATGGCGTGTTTATTATATAAATCCAGGATAGTTGTACTTACTTTTCCTTCTGGCACTGTAATAATATCGTCCAAATATTTGCGGCAAATTTCATAGGTTTTTTGCCCGACACATTGAACAGCTGTACCGTCGCAGAATTTATCGATTTTTTCCAAAGTGGTTGGGCCTCCGTTTTCAAAGGCGGCTTTCATACTTGGAGCGCCTTCCGGTTCCACGCCAATCACTTTCGTATTTGGCGAAATGTTTTTAATATAGGCAGCCACTCCGCTCATGAGTCCGCCGCCGCCGATTCCGCCAAACACAAAATCAAGGGGCTCATCGATATCATTTAAAATTTCCACGCCGACCGTCCCTTGTCCTGCGATAATATCATAATCGTCAAATGGATGGATGAAGATCATCTCATGTTCCAAGCAGTAATCCATTGCCGCATTGGCGGAATCGTCAAATGTATCGCCGGCAAGCACAATTTCCACATAATCGCGGCCGAACATGCGCACCTGATCGATTTTTTGCTTTGGTGTGGTGAGCGGCATAAAAATAGTCCCTTTAATTTTTAAATGGGAGCAGGAATAGGCGACACCTTGGGCATGATTGCCCGCACTGGCGCAAACGACGCCCCGTGCGCGTGCTTCATTTTCGATTTTTTTTATTTTATAATAGGCACCCCGCAGTTTGAAGGAGCGCACTGATTGCAAATCTTCGCGTTTTAAATAAATATTGGCGCCATATTTTTCAGACAAATATTCATTCTTTTGCAATGGTGTGTGAGTGACGACATCTTTCAACTGATGTTGTGCTTTTAAAATGTTCTCCACTGTAAAACTTTTATCAGCAACTTCCATTTTAATTTAAACCTCCATGAGCATTCAGCATTAATATATTTTAACATAAGATTCGATATTTTATGAAATTTATTAACACTGTCACAAAATACTACCGATTATGTATGCGAATTTTCAGAAAAAACTTTTTGGATATAAATAATATACAGAATAGTCTAAAGACAGCTTTCAAAAAAATCAAGGAAATCTCAATAAAAAAAGAAAAATTTATTTGTTTAAATCGTTAAAGCGTTTTCATGGTATAAACAATAAAAAAACACCATTTTCACAAAGGAAAATGGTGTTAACCGTGTCAAAAAATGAGGTGGGCAATAAGGGCGACAATCGGAATCGAAATGATTGTGCGGATTAAAAAGATGACGAACAAATCCCATAATTTTAATGGAAGTTTTGTACCTAAAATCAAACCGCCGACTTCAGACATGTAAATCAATTGAGTGACGGAGACCGTTGCAATGAAGAAGCGCGTCAATTCCGACTCGATTCCTGCTCCGAGGATTGATGGAAGCAGCATGTCCGCAAAGCCGATGATCATCGTTTGGGCCGCATCATCTGCAAAAGGAATTTGGAACAACTGTAAAATCGGTTCAAACGGCATTCCCAACACTTTAAAGAAGCTTGTATATTCCGCAAGAATCAAGGCGATCGTACCGAATGACATGATGACGGGCGTAATCGCAAACCACATTTCCAGCACATTTTTAAAGCCGGAGCCAATGACCTTCAATAAATTTTTATTGCTTTCGGCTTTTTCCAACGCATTTTGCAGACCGAAAGAAAACACATTAAAGCCTTTTGGAATATCTTCACGGTGAGCTTCGGGGGAAGAACCGTCGAAATACGTATCCGGTTTATTTCTCAAAGGATAAATTCTCGGCATAATCACCGCCAAAATCAGCCCAACCAAAATGACTGTCCCGTAAAACTGCAAGAAATATTGGCTGAGCCCCGCCGTCTCGACAATCACAAAGCAGAAGGTGATGGAAACGACCGAGAACGTTGTCGCAATGGCCGCCGCTTCCCGTGCTGTATAGTTTCCTTCCTCATATTGTCTGTTAGTTAGAAGGACCCCGATGGTACCGTCGCCAACCCATGATGCCAAACAGTCGATGGCTGCCCGTCCAGGTATTTTGAAAATCGGACGCATGATTTTCACCATCATGGAGCCGAAAAATTCCAATAATCCGAAATCCGTTAAAAGGGGCAGCAACAACCCGGCAAACAGGAATAACGAAAACATCATCGTCACCAAGCCGCCATCCGGATTCAATAACAAACCGGCTGTATTTTCGCTTGTGAACGCTTCCGGCCCGGTTTGGAACAAATACAATGTCGCAAAAATCACCGCCAAAACCCGCATGATCGTCCAAAACAAACGGGTGCGGAATAACGCATCAAAAATCGTCACTTTCCCTGATTGCGGTACAAAGTGCATCACAATCGATCCAACGGCTGCAATAATAAACACTACATACGCAAACCAGTGGATAAAAGAAACGACTTTAGCCGAAAGTCCATTGGCAAAAATTGCAACAGGAACTTTAAGTCCATCCGGCGTGCCCACCGGAATAATAAATAAACAGATTCCCAATATTGAAAGACATATAAAAAGAAACCATATATATGGATTGAATTTTTTTGTCATAAGTACCCCTCATTTAATTTGGATTGCATATTTATACACTATAAATGCTATTTATACGATTGTCTATATATTGAGAAAAAGAAATTATATTCCGAAATTTTATACTTTTTGCACAGTTTTTCTGCAACACGATTGAAAAATGTGAATCAATGCAAAAAAACACACCATTTCTTGTGAAAAAATGGTGTGTTTGGTATGAAAATCTACTATTTAATATTAATGATGTGATACTTCGGATACTGCAACGCCGGTATTCGCTTTAACGCGGATTTCATTGTAGATTTTTTCGGCGTCTTCCGCTTTATTTGAAGTGAGTACAGTACCCAAATATCCAGCGATAAAGCCTAAAGGAATAGTAATGATGGCTGGAACTGAAAGAGGAACTAATGGATCGCCGACAAAAATTGCCGCGCCTTCCACTGGGCTCCATACGTTTGGTCCCAATGCCCCCAATACCAAGCAGGAAATCAAACCTGTTGCCATTGCAGCAATAACCCCGTTTGAATTGAATCTTTTCCAGTAGATTGTATATAAAATCACCGGCAAGTTGGCTGATGCGCCAATGCAGAAAGCAAATGACACAAGGAATGAAACGTTTAAGCTTTGGGCAAACAGCGCCAAAATGATTGAAATCACGGCAATTGAAATGGAACCGATACGGGCTGCCAATACTTGTTGTTTCTCAGTCAATTTTCCGTCTTTGATAATTTCTCCATAAATATCATGGGAAATTGCAGAAGCGCCAGTCAATACCAACCCGGACACTACCGCCAAAATTGTGGCGAATGCAACGGCTGCAACGAATGATAATAGAATGTTGCCGCCCAAATATTCCGCCAATAGTGGAGCTGCCGTATTTCCGGCGGCGTTTTCCGCCTTGATCACGTCAATACCGACAAAGTGCATTGCACCGAATCCCAAGAAAATTGTCAATGAGAAGAAAATGGCCGTAATCCAAGTTGTCCAAGAAATGGACGTGCGGGCCGTTTTCGCATCTTTTACCGTAAAGAATCTCATTAAAATATGCGGCAGGCCGGATGTTCCCAATACCAACGCCATCATCATCGATACAGAATCGATCATGGAAGTATATTTGATTCCCGGAACTAAGAATTGATCCCCGTGTTGAGTGGAGATGGTGTCAAACATTTTCATTAAACTAAAATCAAATTTCCAGAATACTAAGAATGCCAATATTGTTGTACCGAACAATAACAGGCAGGCTTTGATAATTTGCACCCAGGAAGTGGCAGTCATTCCGCCAAACAATACGTATGTTGTCATCATGACGCCGACGATAATCACGGCCAACCAATAATCAATGCCGAACAATAATTTAATGAGAGCCCCTGCACCAACAAGTTGGGCAATCATATAAAGGATAACGATTGTAATCGTGGAAGTCGCTGCGATGCCGCGGATGCGCTTTTCCGTGAAACGGGCAGTCAACATGTCCGCCAATGTGTAACGTCCCAGATTGCGCATTGGTTCAGCAATAATGTAAAGAAGCACCAAGTTTGCTACAACATACCCGACAGAGAAGAAGAATCCATCGAATCCGGTTAGCGCAATCGCACCGGATACCCCTAAAAACGCAGCTGCCGATAAATAGTCACCGGCAATGGCTAGCCCGTTTTGCCAACCTTTTAATCCGCCGCCGGCTGTATAGAAATCACTGGCCGAAGATGTGCGTTTGGCGGCAACATACGTTACGACCAATGTCAAACCTACAATTCCCAAGAAGAATATTACTGTCACTAAATTCATTACTCTGCACCACCTTGTTCATATTCGCGTAAAACATCAGCAGCGATTTGATCGAATTTTGGTGCCATTTTTGTATATAAAGCGCAAAGCACCACTGTCATGACGAAAAGGCCGGCAGAATAAACCCAAACACCAGTAATGTTGCCAATCCACTTCTGTTGTAATACAGGTGTGAACGCTAAAATTGGCAATAAGATGTAGAGGAACAAAAATATCCCAGTTGTACCGAATAAAAAGGCGTTTTTCTTTCTTACAAACTTGTTGAAAGAATCCATATGATTGATTTTGTCGTAATTTATGGAAACATCTTTAGCCTTTTTTACCGATACTTCCTTTTTCTCTTTTGTTAAATTCGGTTTTTTTACTGTTGATACATTCACCATATCAAATTCCCCCTTGCGAAAAATTATTCTGTTTAAAGCGAATTATTTCTGCTCCATCCCTTTCGCATGATACTATTCTAGGAGACAGAATCTTATAATTCAATACTAAAATTTTGTGACATTCAACTCTCAAAATATTCCATATCAATTAACTATCTTTGAGTTATCAATAATTTTTCTTTAAATTTTTCGGCAAGGAGGGGGAGGGAAAGTTTTACTCAAAGAATATTCGACGATTTATTTGTATAAAAAAGATAAAAATAAACAAGATGCAGAAATGTACATTTTGGGCAGGTCGGTATAATAATTTGTGAAAAATATAACATAATTCAAATTTCTGTTATACAACAATTTCGGTATGATAAAAATTTGATAACTCGAAAAATTAAAAAAATTTCTCTTGACAGAGAATTTAACCTCGATTTTGTAGGAAATTATTAACTGTTGCGAGCTATCAAGTGTCTGAAAAAAATGAAATTTACAGTGAGATTTTTATTATTTTTGTACAAAAAAAGTAGCACAAACCTTGTCAGTGGTTTGTACTACCAAACAGTTCCGTTTACTCTTCGTCAAATGTAACCGTATAAAACTTTTCGTAATGGAACCAGCTATCACTTAACGGCTGGCCTTCATCCACTCGTTTTTGGTTCTCTTCGATCATCCATGCCGTTTGGGAAGCATGGGCTTGCAACGCTTTCAATTTATCCTCTTTGACGCTTGAAACATCAATGACGACATCGGGTTCTCCAATTTCGGCAACGGTGTTGTTTGCAAAGGCCACGCCGTAAACAACCGGACGCTCACTCTTCGGCATGCGGCGCACCGCTTCGACAACGGCCCGGCCAGTCGCTTCATGATCCGGATGAACGCTGTAATTCGGCAAGAATGTGATGATGAGAGAAGGATTCAGTTCCTCAATTAATTCTTGAACGAGCTTCACCATTTTTTCATCGTCTTCAAATTCCACAGTTTTATCGCGGAAACCCATCATCCGTAAATCTTCAATGCCCATTGCTTCACAGGCTTTTTTCAGCTCTTTGCGGCGAATTTCCGGCAACGATTCACGGGTGGCGAAGGGAGGATTCCCCAGATTGCGTCCCATTTCTCCCAACGTTAAGCAGGCATATGTAACCGGAACTCCCATATTTCGGTGTAGTCGGATAAGACCGGCCGATGAGAAAGATTCATCATCCGGGTGCGGAAAGACCATTAAAATATGGCGTTGAGGTTTTAAAGTCATGTTTGATCCCTCCTTTAAGCAAATGGCGTTTCACTGATTTCCAGTGCGATGGCCAATTTTCCTTCCTGATTTAAACCGGCCATTAATAACCGTCCTTGTTCATCTAATTCATAATGGGTGATCCCTTGCGCATAAACCCATCCATTTTCCAATTTCAATCCAATTCGGTGGGGATTGTCATCGATGACTTTACCATGCTCATATCGGATTTTCGCATTGCGGATGAATGCGCTCGCGTTGAAAAATTGTTCATTGTAATGGGTGGCATATGAGCCGTTGGTTGTTTCCAGGTGTATATAGACGTCTTTGTTTGCAAAAGAATCAATGATCTTTTGAAGCTCTTGCACATCTACTTCTTTCACTTCACATTCCCCTTTCCCGAAAGACTATGTCAATAGTATAGTAAAAAATTCCACATTATGAAAAGAAAAAGCAACATGAATTAGAATCGGGCGAATAAAAAGAAACACCCATACAGTTTCATTGTACGGGTGATTCCTGCATCTCATGCTATTTTTCATGAAAATTCTCTAGTGAAAGGGAGCGATGAGCTTAGCAATATGAGCGGTCAGATTTCCTGGATGGTCACCGTTGGAGCGCCGTATACGTTTTTTGCCCCGTGCATGACCGGTCCAACGTATTGATTCAATTTCCAGCCGTGTTGGATGGCTGCAGAAACGAACGCTTTGGAAGCGACAACCGCATCTTTTACAGATAAACCGTTTGCCAAATTGGCAGTAATGCTTGCCGCAAAGGTGCAGCCTGCGCCATGATTATAACTTGTGGCTATCGGATCTGTTTCCAATGCATAAAACTTGTTTCCATCAAAGAATAAATCGAGCGCTTTTTCTGTACCGAGGGAGCGGCCGCCTTTGATTACCACATTTTTTGCGCCCAATGCATGGATTTTTTCCGCGGCCGTTTTCATTTCATCAATGGTTTTTGGCGTTTTCATACCGGCCAATTGTCCCGCCTCAAAAAGATTTGGCGTGGTTACCAAAGCGAGGGGGAGAAGATACCGAATCATTGCGTCCACATTGCCCGGATTCAAAACTTCATCTTCGCCTTTGCAGACCATGACCGGATCGATGACTACATTGTTTGTTCCGGATGCCTGAATCCCTTCTGCGGCAACCTGGATCACTTCCTCATTTGGAAGCATTCCGGTTTTCAAGGCATCAATGCCCGTGGAAATCGCAGTTTTTAATTGGTCTTTTAACACGTCTATCGGTATGGTATAAACGCTATGTTTCCAGCCTTGGTCCGGATCCATTGTGGCGATGCATGTTAAAGCCTGCATACCGTAAGTGCCGTATTCCTGGAAAGTTTTTAAATCGGCGTGGGTTCCTGCACCGCCTGATGCGTCAGACCCGGCGATCGTTAACGTTTTTTTCAATGACAATTTCCTCATCTCCTGCTTCATTCTCTGCAATTTTTATTATATCCATCTCCTGACTTTATAAAAATGGTCAGAATACAGAAAAATGATGATGTCAGAATGTGGGGGATGAAAAGGAGGCTCGGCGTGAAGTATCGGGTTCTTTTAAAAATCAACTATTGATTCTCTCCGCGTATTAGAGTAGGTTGAAAATGAGGTGTTTCGACATGAAGAAAGTTTTCGACAATGATTGGCAGGAGATATTGCAGGAGGAATTTGAAAAGCCCTACTATCAAAATTTGCGGAATTTCATTGCCAAAGAATACAGTACAAACATCGTGTACCCGCCCATTGATGAAGTGATGAGCGCCTTTTACACCGTTCCATACAAAGAGGTGAAAGTGGTGATTCTGGGTCAGGATCCTTACCACGGCCCCGGACAAGCGCACGGCATGTGCTTTTCCGTAAAGCCGGGGGTGCCGCATCCGCCGAGCCTTCGAAATATTTTCATCGAATTGCAACATGATTTGGGATGTCCCATTCCAAAAGATGGGTATTTGATGAAATGGGCGAAGCAAGGGGTGTTCCTGTTAAACACGGTTCTTACCGTAAGACAAGGGCAGGCCAATTCCCATCAAGGGATGGGTTGGGAGCAATTCACCGATGCGGTCATTGAAAAATTGGCACAAAGGGAAGATCCGATTGTCTTTGTTTTATGGGGAAGACCTGCGCAAATGAAAAGGGCCATTATCGAAAAGAACGGTTCCCACCACACCATTTTGCAAGCGCCCCATCCAAGTCCGTTAAGCGCCCATCGCGGGTTTTTCGGGAGCAGACCTTTCTCGAAAATCAATGCCCAACTCATCGCCTGGGGCAAGGAACCGATTGACTGGTGTTTGGAGTAATGTCTTCGTTTATAACGAGTTTTTGAACAAAATTCATTCAACTTTTCACTGTCTATGAAATTTGGTACATTGGAATAAAGGTGGGATTCCCATGAAAGTTGACTGTTTTAAATGCAAATTTTTCAAAGTAACGTGGGATCCTAATCATCCCCGTGGCTGCGCAGCGTATCAATTTAAGACGAGGCAGCTTCCATCCGTTGTCGTTAAACAATCTTCCGGAACGGATTGTTTAAAATTTGAACCGAAAGAATTCAAAGGGGGGAGAAAATGATTTCCTATAAAAGATTGTTCGGGGAAATTGAACGGTATGCTTTAAAAGCGAGAGAAACGGAAAATGAACAGGAACTTCGGGAATTGTTGATCGCCGTTCGCGCATTATGTGATGTGGCGTTGAATGAACCGAAACATCCGGCGGTGACAGAACAGGGCCAACCCCAACTGTATGCAACAGGCGGAAATCGTCTTCTCCCTTCAAGGAAAATAGAGGACGAGGATGCGAATGGGGATTCGATTTTTGATTTTTAAAATTCAGAAAAAGAGGTTATGTAGATGAAAGGTTCCATCATTACAGGTGCGGTTTTCGGTTTTCTGGCTGTCGCATTGGGGGCATTTGGCGCCCACGCATTAAAAGGTGTTTTGGATGCATATGGGGAGTCAATTTGGGATACGGCAGTCCAATATCAAATGTTTCACGCGGCAGGAATCATTCTGGTCGGCATTTTAATGCATCCAAGATTAATCGGTGATACATCTCCGTTAAAATGGTCATTTCTCGCAATGACTTTCGGGATTCTATTCTTCTCAGGCAGCTTATACGTTTTGGCTGTGAGCGGCATCAGTGTATTGGGCGCAATCACGCCAATCGGTGGAGTGCTGTTTTTGATCGGATGGACATTGGTGATCGTCGGCGTTGCAAAAAGCCGAATCTATTAATCTGTGAAGGGCGGTTTAAAGTCGCATGCATGACTTTAAGCCGCCATTTTATTTTGTGTTCCAGGGGGCGGTTCGACCCGGTGCGGCCATGAAAAAAGTAACGAAATTTGGTGAATAAATTCATAAGATTTCGACACATTTAATAAATGTTTCATGTTACCATAGAACATGGAAGGAGTATTTTTGGCAACTCGGAAAGGGGTACATACATTGGACAGTCTATTGTTGGCATTGGACAAGTATTATGAGGAAATGGTTTCCATTCGGAGATATTTGCATGCAAATCCGGAGCTATCTTTTGAAGAAGTGAATACGCCAAAATATATTGCGAACTTTCATAGAGAACTGGGTCTTGAGGTTCGTGAAGGAGTAGGCGGAAGAGGCGTGGTGGCCGTTTTGCGCGGAGGAAAGCCGGGAAAAACGGTGGCGTTGCGTGCGGACTTTGATGCATTGCCGATCCAAGAGGAAAACGACATCCCTTATAAATCCAAAGTGGACGGCGTTATGCATGCATGCGGCCATGACGGACATACAGCCACTTTGCTGATCTTGGCGAAAGCCCTTTATGAAATGAGGGAATCCATCTGCGGGAATGTGGTGTTTATCCACCAGTTTGCGGAAGAAGTGTTGCCGGGCGGTGCCAAACCGATGATCGAAGACGGCTGTTTGGATGGGGTGGATGTGATTTTTGGAACCCATCTTTGGGCTCCAACGCCATTAGGGGAGATTCATGTAAAGAATGGTGCGATCATGGCGGCTCCGGACATGTTTGAAGTGACGATTCAAGGAAAAGGCGGGCATGGCGCAGAGCCCCACAATGCCGTTGACGCGATTGTCCTCGGTGCGCAGTACGTCAGCCAAGTGCAAACCATTGTTTCGCGAAGAATCAGCCCTTTGAAACATGCGGTGGTCACTGTGGGACAATTCGAAGCGGGAAAAGCCTACAACATCATCGCGGAAAAAGCGACAATGAAGGGAACTGTCCGGACATTCGATGAAGATGTAAGAATCCAAATCGAAAAGGAACTTGAATCCCTGGCAAAGTCCATTTGTGACGGCGCCAATGCGACTTATGAATTTACATATACGAGAGGTTACCCACCGGTGGTCAACCATCCGGAAGAAACGGCATTGCTTGCGGATGTTGCAATGGATGTGCCTGAAGTGAAAGAAGTGAAAGAATGCGTCCCGCTCATGGTAGGAGAGGATTTTGCCTATTATCTGCAAAAGGTGCCGGGCACTTTCTTCATCACCGGGGCCAAACATCCGGATTGGGAAACGGCCTATCCGCATCACCATCCAAAGTTTAATTTTGATGAAAGAGCGATGTTGATTGCTGCAAAGACGATTGGACTGGCAACTTTGAAATATTTAGAAACTTTTTGTAATAAGTGAGAAATTTAGTGCAATTTCTAGTTAAAAAAGGGAAAAGAAGTAGTATAATAGGCTTAAAATAGATTTTTTTGAAGAGGTGACCGGGATGAGCATCGGGGGAAAAATGAATGTTGCTTTTTATTCATTGATGGGACTTTTATGTATATCGATGATTGTCAGTTTTATCAATTTTCAAAGAATCGATCGCCAAGTGGATGTGGCGCTGAATGAGCGGGTGACGGCAATCCAGGAAATATCATCCGTGCGCTACCAAGTGGCCCAGCTGGATAAATCCGTAACAAAATACATGCTAATAGAAGATAATGATGATTATGAAATGGTCAATACATATATGCAGCTGATCGATCAGCAAATCGAGTCGCTTGAAAAATTGGCGGTAACCGATACAATGAAGGGCTATATCAATGAATTGAAACAATCCAAAGACAATTTTGAACAAGAATTCTCCAAAGTGGCTGAAAGAGTGAAAAATGGGGAAACATTATCGGAACATGAAAATATTCAAATCATCAGCCAAAATCTGATTGATACAACAGACAAAATGATCGAATATCAAACAGGCCAATTGGAAGATATCAAGAAAGGGGCAAATAGGGCGATTTCCTCATCCAACATTACGGCGGTAATCGTGTTAATAGCCAGCTTAATGGTCAGCTTTGTTTTAGTTTATTTCGTTAGGAAAACGATTACATTGCCTTTGAGAAAAGTGGTGGATGCGGTAAAGGTGGTTTCTTCCGGCGATTTGACGGAAGAGAATTTGAAAGTGATCTCCAAAGATGAAATCGGCCAGCTTTCGGAAGCTTTCAATGCAATGAAAAATAACTTGAAATCGCTTATTCGAAATGTGCAGCAAAATGCGGAACAATTAAGTGCAGCCGCTCAACAGCTTTCCGCAAGCACGGAGGAAATTTCCGCTTCTGCCGAAGAAATGACTCGCCGGGTAAATTCCACAGCGGAAGTGGCCCAAACGAATTCCCAAGCGGCCAATGATTCGGCCCGTGCGATGGATGAAACGGCGATCGGCGTGCAAAAAATCGCGGAATCCACTCAAGTGCTGCATTCCACTTCATTGGAAACAAGCGATATGGCTTCCCATGGTGGAGAGATTATCCGTCATGCGGAAAAACAAATGGACACCATTAACCAGTCTACAAATCTTGTGAATGAATTGGTTCAAAAATTGAGCAAACAGACGGAAGAAATCGAAAATATTTCAAGAGTGATTGCAGAAATCACCGATCAAACGAACTTGCTGGCATTGAATGCGGCCATTGAAGCGGCCCGTGCCGGTGAACATGGGAAAGGATTTGCCGTTGTGGCTGAAGAAGTCCGCAAACTGGCAGAGGAATCAAAAGAATCTGCAAGCCAAATTACCGATTTGACGGTAGAAATCAAGCGGGATACAGAAAATGTGGAAAAAGCGGTATCCGATTCCTTGCATTCGGTGGAAGACGGTGTAAAAGTCATTACAGAAGCAGGACAATCTTTTGCTGATATAGTGAAGGCCATCGAAAAAATGAAATGGCAGATTGAGGAAATCTCTGCCACAAGCGAACAAATTTCTGCAAGTGCAGAGGAAGTTTCAGCGGCGGTCAATGAAATTTCGAACGCTTCTACAGAATCCGCAAGCGAAATTCAAATGGTTGCGGCCAATATTGAAGAACAAACTACGACAATCGAACAGGTGAATAAAGTGGCTGCGGAATTGAACGAAAATGCCCAAAATCTGCAGATGGAAATCCGGAAATTCCGCTTATAATCAGGCGGGGGGCTTGTTCAAATAAAGTTCATAACAAAATGGCAAATTAGGAACAATGCCTCGATGGGCCTGTACCTTCATTGATGGATATGCAAAGATATATACAAGGTTAATAAAAAAAGAGCGAATTAGAAAAAACTTTTCTATTCGCTCTTTTTCAATTGGCTTTTTTCCATTATCGCTGGGATCTTGGCCGGGCTGAATTAATATATCTGAACCCTTCATCGAATCGGGCATAATCGAAATAAATCATCGGTAATAAATAAACGTGATTTGTACTTTCTTCACGAATTACCGCATGATCTCGGCCCGCTTGCAATACGGTACCGCGAACCCGGAGTACATTTCCGCGGGTTTCTCCCGGTAACGTTTCCGAAGATGGAAATGTGAAATAGAATGTGCCGGGCACGCCGATATTTTCGCGTAAAATGTTCTCGATATACGATTCTTCCGTTTGTCGTCCAGTGGAAGGTACTACAGTTCCGGAAGGTGTCATGACGTTTCCGCTTTGGGCAGAAAGCGGCGTTTGTTGCACTTGCCCTTGACCGAAAAACGGTTGTTGATAATATTGATTTCCCGACGCACCGGGACCCCAATAATAATAAGTCAATCATAACATCCTTTCTTATCAATTTTTAGATGCCTGGACAAGCACCTTCAGCAGGTGCAAAGAAACAATGGGATTTGAATCGGCCGGAATTCCATTGTCCATACCACTGGGCAGGGCAGCTTCCTTCAGGCTTGAAAAACCAAAGGGCTCTGTCGGCAGGAACAAAGCGTTCACCGTTGATGACTCTGCGCGCCAACGCAATATCTTGTGGACGCGCCCGCTGATAAAAATAGCTTTTTTGTACGGCTTCAAAGCCACCAGGACTTTGATACACCATATCTTCGATGCTGCGTATCTGTTTGAAATCCAGACAGTCTGCTCTTACGCGATTGACGCCGACATTTCCGACCAACAGCATGCCAAGGTCTCCATCGCCTTCCGCTTCCGCCCGCATCAATCGGGCAAGTAAGGCAACATGTGCTTCGTTAGCGGCAATAACAGCGATTTTTCATACCTCCTCAACATAATGTATGCATTCAATCAAGAATCAGAATAAAAATTGAAAAAAATGTTTAAATTGATTGAATAAAGTAGATGAAACGGGGTGAAGCCTGTATAAAGTACGCTCCATCGCAATAAAATAGAATAGAAACGATTGACATGTTTCGACATGCAACACTATTGAATAGAATATGAGTAACGGTGTTAGTTGGTGACAATTTAGGGAATAGTTAATTAAAAAAAGGGGAGAAGGGAGCCAAAACGATTAATCTGGAGGTTGGTTACATTGCAACTTGGAATTTGGGTTGGGATAGTCGTCAGTGCGATTTTGTCATTTGTGATTGCGGGATTATTCAATCAACCACTCCATTGGTATCTCTTCATTTTGATACTTTTCATCGGTTTCTTCACGCAAACGGTGATTTTGATTTTGCAAACGCCTGATGAACATGAGTAAGCGAGACGCCCAAAAGCGTCTCGCTTAAATTTTATTATTGAACTTTCACAAGTTTAGCGAATTTTTCTTTATCCAATAAAGTACCTACAAGGAATTCGCCAAATTCCCCGTAGCGGGCGGACGCTTCATCAAAGCGCATTTCGTAAACGATTTTTTTGAATTCCAACATGTCATCAGAGAATAGCGTTACGCCCCATTCATGGTCGTCCAAACCAGTGGAACCTGTCACGATTTGTTTTACTTTACCGGCATATTTGCGGCCAATTTCGCCATGGGAGCGCATCAACTCGCGGCGCTGACTCATCGGCAACATATACCAGTTGTCATCCAATAGACGTCGTTTGTTCATTGGATAGAAGCAGATATATTTTGTTCGTGGCAGTTCAGGATATAGACGGGAACGGATATAAGGATTTTGATAAGGATCCTCGTTGGAACCGTTTGCTAAATAGTTTGAAAGCTCCACCACCGAGAAATAAGTATATGTCGGAATTGTATAATCGGCAATTTTTAATTTGTTGAATTCCGTTTCCAATTCGTGAATTTCATCTGGCGTTTCGCGGAGAATCATGAACATGAAATCCGCTTTTTGGCCAATTGTGGAATAGAAGGCGTGGGAACCGGTTTTTGCTTCGTGTACTTGTTCCAATTTATCAAGATATTGATAAAATTCTTCCAATGCGGCTTGTCTTTCTTCTTCAGAAAGCAGTTTCCAGGAAGTCCAGTCCATCGCACGATAATCATGCAGGCAGTACCAGCCGTCTAAAGTAAATGCTGCTTCGCTCATTACATTAACACTCCTTCGATTGATAATCGTTCAAAATAATCTTAGCATAAATCAAGAAATTTTCCTCCCGATTAAGCTTTAAATTTAATGAACCTTTCATGAAATCGCCCACTTTTATTCACAATTGTTTTTGTGTATGCTTGAACTGTAGAAGGCGCAACCGAAAGCAAATTGTGCTGAACCTATTGTGAGGAGCAAACAAAATGCATTCATTATTACAGCAAAAAACGTGGCGTTTTATCGATCAATCCCTTTCCATGGACCGTACCCCCCTTGAATCGTTTGCGATGGATGACACGCTCTGCCAATTGGTGGGACAAGGGTTGTCGGTTCCGGTTGTCCGCACATGGGTGCACCACCCATATGTCGTGTTGGGCATTCAAGATCACCGCATGCCTTATATCCATAAGGGAATCGAGATGTTGAAAAAAGCCCATTATGAAGCGATTGTCCGAAATTCCGGCGGGCTTGCAGTCGTGCTG
>Ga0207865_100482_pt1 | contig 43425 bp, 41 predicted proteins | sample HigsolmetaAR204D_FD_184836 | JGI IMG/M metagenome (GOLD analysis project Ga0207865, IMG submission 184836) | Ionic liquid and high solid enriched microbial communities from the Joint BioEnergy Institute, USA - AR20-4-D (SPAdes) (version 2) ...
GAAGTCGCTAAGAAAGCCAGTAAGAAGATCACAACACTTATCCAAACACAACTTCAGCATTGGATCGCCGGTTTGCCCAATTACATCAAGGCTTACCTACCGAATTTAAGCTGCGAAAGTTGAGTAAGTAAAATATAAATTTTCTGGCGAATAGCCAAAAAAAATTTAATGACAGCGATGCGGCGATGCGGCGTTCTCAAGCGGGCATTCGCTCAAACCGTAAGCTGGCGCAAAAATTCCAAAAACGACTTTACGGTAGTCAGCTTCAAATAGTCCTGATCGTACATGAGCCACGTATTTCGGAATACCGGCTCGTCATTCCGGTAAAATAGCTCGTACGTGTATAAATCGTCGGTCGGCTGCAGGCAAATTTGCGGCACGATGGCGATGCCCAGGTCATGTTTTACCATTTCTTTGCATGTTTCTTGCCGGTCGGTCTCCATAATGACGTTCGGCGGATCGGAGAAGCGGTCGTGCCACCATCCGTTGATGAGCGCTTTTAACGAGCTGTCCGTTTTATAGTTAATGAATGGAATTTCGGGCAGACGCTCCATGTTGATTTCTGTCTTGGAAATCAAACAAAGCCGCTCTCGATGCAGCAATGTTTTCTCCCCGTACCATTCGTAATTGCCGCGCAAAATGCCCAAATGGACGCTAGAGGAGTTGAGCAGGTTCATAATGTCCGTGCTCCAACCGGTGTTGACGTTGAATTGAACGTTCGGATAGAGAAGCGAAAACTGCTTTAAAATTTTGGGCAATTTATATTGCGCGAAATTGCTCGATACTCCGATACGCAGCGTCCCCCGAATTTCTTCGCGCATATTTAGCATGTAGTCTTTGGTGATCTGCAATTTTTTGATCATTTCATCCGCGTAATGCACCAAATGAATCCCTTCGGCCGTAAATTCGATGCCTCCTTTGACTTTAAAGATCAGGCTAATGCCGAACTCCTTCTCCAAATTTTTGAGCCGATACGTCAGCGCAGGCTGCGAAATGTATAAACGCTCGGCGGCCCGGCTCATATTTTTCTCTTCGTACAAAATTCGCAGCGCGTGCCAATCTCTTTCGTCCATCGAGGAATCCTCCTATTCGTACAATATAAGTTTTTTTTTTGTTTTTTTTGAAAAACATCTATTTCACTTATGACTAATCGTATCATAAGATAATCCTCAAAAGAAGCGGCCGCTTCCCAAAATCATTTTATAAGGTGGTTAGCGAAATGAAGGTGCCGGTTGTTGTCATGCGCGGAGGAACAAGTAAAGGCGTCTTCCTGCGTTACGAGGATATGCCGCAAGATCGCCGTGTTTGGGAAGATTATTTATTGGACATTATGGGGAGTCCGGATCGGAGACAGATCGACGGCCTCGGCGGAGCGAATCCGCTGACGAGCAAAGCGGCGATCGTGAGAAAGTCCGACATTGAAGGCGTCGATGTGGAATATACGTTTGCGCAAGTCAGCATCGAAAATCGACTTGTCGATTTTAAAGGCAACTGCGGCAATATGTCTGCGGCTGTAGGTCCATATGCGATCGAAAAAGGCCTCGTGCCCGCGGTCGAGCCGGTAACGAAGGTTAAAATTTTTAACACGAACACTCAAAAAATGATCGTCGCTGAAGTCGAAGTGGCAAACGGCAGGGTCAAAACCGAAGGTGCCTGCTCGATCCCCGGAGTTCCAGGAACCGGTTCCCCGATCTATCTGTCGTTCGCGCAGTCGGAAGGAGCAGTAACCGGGAAACTGTTCCCGACCGGGAATGCGATCGACACCATATGGACGTCAGACGGGCCGAAGAACATCTCCATCGTCGATTATGCGAACCCGCTTGTTTTTATTGACGCGCGCGATGTCGGCCTCACCGGCAAGGAACTGCCGCATGAATATAAGCCGGAAATGTTGGCCCTTCTCGAGGAAATCCGCTCGATTGCCGCCGAGCTGTGCGGGTTTGCCCCCAGAGAAGAAGCGACGAAGCTTTCTCCGGCCGTACCGAAAATGACAATCGTCGCGCCTCCGGCGGATTATATCGATGCGACGGGGATCGAACGGAAAGCGTCCGATATGGATTGTTTGGTGCGCATGATGTCCATGCAGAAGCCGCATCAGGCGCTGGCGATTACCGGGGCGATTTGCCTCACGGCGAGCGCGTTTTTGAAAGAATCGATTCTCAGGGACATCGTTCATGTCCAAAGCGAAGTGTTGCGGCTCGGGCATCCGGCCGGCATTATGGAAACGAAAGTGGATTTGATCGCCGGACATATCGGCGCCATTAAAGTGGTTCGCACTGCCAGAATGATCATGGAAGGATACGTTTATTTAAAGAAAAATTACGAGCCTGTTTCCAGGTTTGCTTAGAACGAGGACCCGAAAAAAGGATATCGAAAGCAGCGATTGAGACATACGGAGTTCACGCCGGGAGAACGGGATCACCCCGAAAGAAAGGGACGATGATCATGAAAACAACCTTTGAGCGCGAAGATGCGCTGAAGTATATCGAAAACTCCGACGCCGCGAAGATCCATCGCAATCTTTCCGTCGCGCGGCTGGTCGAAGAGGCGATTCGCCGCAACGAAGCGTCGTTGGCCTCGTCGGGAGCGTTGTCCGTCGTGACGGGAGTATACACGGGGCGCTCTCCGCAAGACAAATTTATCGTGGCCGATGGCGGGAGCGCGGGGCGGATCGACTGGGGCAGCGTTAACCAACCGATCGAACAAGCGCAGTTCGAGCGGCTCTATCAGCGTGCCCTCGAATATATGCAGTCGAAAGAATTGTTCGTGTTCGACGGATTCGCGGGGGCGGACCCGAACTATCGCTTGCCGATTCGGGTCATTAACGAGTATGCGTGGCAAAATTTATTCGCCCGCCAACTGTTTATTCGCCCGGAAGCGCATGAGCTGGAGCAGTTCAGCCCGCAGTTTACCGTCATCGCGCTCCCGGAGCTGCGAGCAGACCCGCAGCAGGACGGAACCCGGTCGGAGACGTTTATCGTTATTTCGTTCGAAAAGAAAGTCGTTCTCATCGGCGGCACGCACTACGCTGGCGAGATGAAAAAGTCCATTTTCAGCGTGCTCAATTACTTGCTTCCGATGCAAGGGACGCTGCCGATGCACTGCTCCGCCAACGTTGGCGAACGCGGAGATGTGGCGCTGTTTTTCGGCTTATCCGGCACAGGCAAAACAACGCTGTCGGCGGACCCGAACCGACGCTTGATCGGCGACGACGAACACGGATGGTCCGAGGGCGGGGTGTTTAATTTCGAAGGCGGCTGCTATGCGAAATGCATCGGCTTATCCCGCGAAATGGAGCCGCAAATTTGGGAGGCGATTCGCTTCGGCGCCGTACTGGAAAACGTCGTTGTGGACGAAGCGAGCGGCACGCCGGATTTCGCTGCCGCGACGCTGACGGAAAATACGAGAGCCGCATACCCGATCGACTACATCCCGGACGCTGTCATTCCCGGCATGGCGGGCCATCCGAGCGCTATCATTTTTTTGACGGCCGACGCGTTTGGCGTGCTGCCGCCGATCTCGAAACTGACAAAGGAACAGGCGATGTACTACTTCCTGTCCGGTTATACGTCCAAGCTTGCCGGGACAGAGCGCGGCGTCACCCATCCGGAAGCGACGTTTTCGGCTTGCTTCGGGGCGCCGTTCCTGCCGTTGCACCCGAGCGTGTACGCCAATATGCTAGGCGACAAAATCAACCGCCATGAAACGCGGGTATACCTCGTCAATACGGGCTGGACGGGCGGACCGTACGGAGTCGGGGAACGAATCTCTTTGCGTTATACGCGGGCGATGATTACGGCCGCATTGGACGGAGCGATCGAACGGGCCCCGCTTGCCGTCGATCCGATCTTCAAGCTGGCACATCCCGTCGAATTGCCTGGCGTGCCGAAAAATATTTTGAATCCGCAAGCGGCGTGGTCAGATTCCGCAGCTTACGAGGAGGCGGCCCGCGGTCTTGCGAGGCGATTCGTTGCCAACTTCAAAAAGTTCGAAGGAATGTGCCCGCCTTGCTTATAAAGCGATCGGCGTGCCGGTAAGCAAGCAAAGACCGTCTTTGCCCGGGCTACCGGCAAAGACGGCTTTATTTCAATAAGGGGAAAAGGGTGGGAATTGATTTATCGGCAGAGTCAATTTTCCTCCGCAGTTATGGTTTTGCGCACGTGTATATGGCTTATTCCACTTGTTAAAGTTGGAGTGAGCCTTTTTTGTATGCATGCTGATTAGAAATAGCAGAGAAGAAAGCAGCAAAATGAAATACCATAGAAAAAATTTATGAGAATGGATAAAAAAATGTTTGTTTATTGATGAAGCACTAAAATATTAAAATATAGTATAAAAAGCTGAAACTACCAGAGGATTGCCATGTTCAAATATGTCTTGATTTTAGGATTTCGTTTTCAAATCATATTAAATATGTCCAGACCGGCCATGTCGCTGTACGCTTCCTTTATAGGAGCGACTCCTTTTACTGTGGGTGTTTTAACCGCATATTATGCGGTGCTGCCGCTTTTTCTGGCTATACGCGCCGGAAAGATTGCGGATGCCATTGGAGACAAGCTTCCGGGTTTATTCGGAATGTCCTCACTAGGAATGGGAATGCTTTTACCTTGGCTGTTTCCTTACTTATGGTCTTTGTTTGCTTCTCAGTTGTTAACCGGTCTTGCAAGTGTATTTATTGCAGTATCCTTGCAAAATGTACTGGGAAAGTCTTTATCCGGATAATGAGTGGAGGGACCAAATGAACGAGCAAAATAAAGTGCAGGAAAGTGGAAGCGGCTGCCTTGTGCCGCATTCTGCGGGGAGTCATATCCCAGCAATAACGATACCCGGCAACGCATGCGATTGCCACCATCATATATATGATCCATTACGGTTTCCATATCATCCAGAGGACCGACGCGGACAGCCTCCGGCCACGGTACAAGATTACCGAAAGCTCCAAACCCGGCTGGGCACGACTCGAAATGTAATTGTCACTCCGTCCGCCTATGGAACCGATAACCGCTGCACTTTAGACGCCCTGCAGCAGATGGGTCCCCATTCGCGGGCGGTAGTTGTCGTTGAGCAAACTGTAACGAAAGCAGAGCTTTCCTATATGCACGACATCGGTGTAAGAGGAATCCGGTTCAATATCAGCACAGGAGCACCCAAAAATTTTGCGCTAATACAGTCTCTAGCTGAAAGGATAGCCGATTTGGGTTGGCACATTCAATTTTGGATGAAGGCTGATGATACGGTTGAGATGAGCGAATTACTGAAAAACCTTGCATGTCCAATCGTTTTTGATCATTTCGGCGGGATTCCTCTATCTATCGGAATAAAGCATCCGGCATTCGAGATCATGCGTAGCTTATTGCAGCAGGGCAAAGCCTGGGTCAAGCTTTCCGGAGTGTATCATCTTTCCTTGGAAGGGCCGCCTGATTACTCAGATAGTCTTTCTTTAGCCAAAGCTTTTATTGACATCGCTTCGGAACATGTCATTTGGGGAAGCGATTGGCCGCATCCCAGCTTATATTCTGCAGGAAAACCGATGCCTAATGACGCCGATTTGATAGAGTTGTTAGTTAAGCAGGCTTCTAATCAAGACTTACTTCATAAAATATTGGTTGATAATCCAGCTCGACTATATGATTTTGAATGACTTGAGCGGAACAGTTGACCAAAACAAAAAGGCTTTCCCCCAATGTTATCTCTGGTGGAAAGCCTTTTTGGTATATCACTAAGCTTTTAGCTTGGAAAGCATACTGTCCAAATAATCCAATGCTTGGCGGTCTCCGCTAATTCTCTTCTCCCGTTCTTCATCCTTCTTTAAACGAATATCATAGAAATAAAAAAAATCTATGATAAATAATAAAAATTAGATATTTTATTTATTATTTAAATTTGACTATAGTAGGTTTATGAAAATTATTTACACAGAAAGGAATTGAGCAGATGACAACTTACAAATTAGGCGCTCTGTACGGAGATGGGATCGGTCCGGAGATTACGCAATCGGCGGTTGACATTTTGAAAGCGGCCTCGCAAAAAGCAGGTGCGAATATCGAATTCGTAACCTTGCCGATGGGCTGGGTGGGCATACAAGAGTACGGGGACCCGATTCCGCAATACACCAAGGATGAACTGGAGAAGCTGCACGGCTGGATCATGGGACCTCACGACTCGGCTGCTTACCCTGAGCAGCATAAGGCGGGCCGCAACCCGAGCGGCGAGCTCCGGCATTATTTCGATCTCTACGCGAATGTTCGTCCGGCCAAAAATATGGCTGGTATACAAGGCGTGGTGGAAGATACCGATCTGGTCATTTTCCGCGAAAACACCGAGGGCTTCTATTGCGACCGCAACATGTACGTAGGGGCCGGCGAATGGCAGATCACGGAGGATGTTGTCGTTTCCGCCGGCGTCTTCACCCGCAAAGCGGTGGAGAGGATCGCTCATGAAGCGTTCCGAATGGCTAGGCAGCGCCGCAAAAAGGTAACGATCGTGCATAAAGCGAATGTGATCAAGCTGGGCACCGGCCTGTTCAAGAATGTCTGCCTGGAGGTGGCCAGGCAATACCCGGAAGTCCAGGTGGACGACTATCATATCGATGCGATGACGGCTCACCTTGTTCGCCGGGCGAAAGACTTTGATGTCATCGTCACAGAGAACATGTTCGGAGATATTCTCTCTGATCTAACGGGCGAGCTGGTCGGCAGCCTGGGATTGGCTCCATCCATCAATACGAACGACAGGCTGGCCATGGCGCAAGCGGCGCACGGCTCCGCACCGGATATCGCGGGTCAAAATGTCGCCAACCCGGTAGGCATTATCCTGTCCACCGTCATGCTGATGGAATGGCTGAGCGCGCGCCACAACGATGAGAAGCTGAAAACAGCGGGCAGGCTGATGGAACAAGCCGTATTCAAGACGATGGAAGAAGGCGTAAAGACTCGCGATCTGAAAGGGACGGCTTCCACCACCGAATTTACGGCTGCGATTGTCGCCAATATCGGCAAGCTGTAATCCAGCGGATCCGGCACACCGCCGGATCTTCTCAGCACTTAGGCAGCTTGAAAGGGGTTAGACCATGAATTTAAAGCAACAGTTAAGCCAGGCTGGACGTTATTTGCTTGAACATGAATTGGCCTGGGGCACCTCCGGGAACATGAGCGCCCGCATCGATGAAGAACACATGCTGATTACCGCATCCGGAACGTTCATGGGAGATTTAAAAGCCAACGTCATTATCATGCGCAACCATGGCGTAGTGGTCTTTGATGATCATTTGACAGAAGCCGCAATGCGGCTCGAAACGCTGGAAATGGCCAGCCGGATGATGATTCAGGCTCAAGCCGCGGGCATTAAACTAAACAGAATTCCTGACCAAGTGGTTCAAAGTTTTTTGGAGGGTTCCACATACAAACCAAGGAAACGCCCTGGCGGCAAGTGATAATCTGAAAATTCAAGGGAGGGATGGACCATGAGCAAACGCGTCGGTTTGGTGCATGCCACGCTTAATGCGCTGCAGCCCATGACAGAAGCTTTTCAGCAATACGCACCTGCGATTCAGACGCTTCATTTTCTGGATGAAGGCCTGATCGCAGATTTAAATGCCGCGGGCAAGGTGACGCGGCCTTTGATACGGCGGTTCATCCGTTTGGTTGAGAAAGCAGAGGAGGCTGGAGTGGACGGCGTGCTTCTTAGTTGTTCAAGTTTCACGCCATATACTCCCCTTATTAACCAGTTATTTGATTTCCCCATTGTCAGCATTGATTTTGCTATGCTTGAAGAGGCTGTCCAGATTGGTACGAAAATTGGAGTCATTGCTACAGTAGTGACAGCTGCACCGATCACCAAGCAAATCCTTGAAGAGATTGCGGCAGAAAAGAAGAAGCCGATTGAGATTTATACCGAAACGTTGACAGACGCCTTTGCAGCGCTGCAAAACGGGGAAGAGCATCGTCATAATCAAATCATTTACGACAAAGTGGAGGAAATGTCCCGAACTTGCGATGTCGTCGTTCTCGCACAAATATCTATGGTCAGAGCCATGGAAGGATACACTCCCCTGATATCATAATTATATTCGATTTTGAAGAAAAGTATATTTAATTTGTCCCTTTCGTGAAGGCTCGAGTTCTTTAAGGGCGCATCAACTTCAAAATAAATAAGCTCCCGAATATTGTCCGAATGACGATTCAGGAGCTTTGTTGCGTACTTGGAATTTGCTGTAGAGCCTCTCTAAACGTAAGATGGGATATACATCAGATGGTCATTTCCCTACGATTCACATCTAGCACCTCGATCCTCGCAATGCCGCCGAGCTTCTGCGACACCTGCTCAGACAACGCTTTGAGCGCCATATGAAACTCAGGCCTTCTTGCTGCATCGATGGATTCCATGCAGAGGAAGGCGTTTGTCGTATGTTCAGTCAGCATCGTTCGTTGAGCTTCGCGCCAATTCCAGCATCTTCATATGGCTCCGGCATCATCTTTATAGACGATTTCCCCTTCGTATGGCGGGGCATTGTCGTCGCTGCCCAATGGAAGGAACGGTTCGGTGCCGTTCGCCTGCGTTAAGCGAACATCGCCCACAAACGTGTCGACATCTTCTCCGCCGCACGGCAGCCCGTAACGCAGCGAAATGGAATTATAGATGTCGACGACCGGGTTGCTGCTGAATTCCTCCATGCCGAGATGTTGCTGCGCTTCTTGTGCGGCCTCCCGCAGCAGCTTCTCGTAAAACTCAACCTCTCTGATGGAGTTATCGATTCCCCGGCAAATGACGATGCCTATGATTGCCTGAGGAAACAACGACCAAAAATCCTCTTCGATCATAAATTTAGGCATGCACATCAACGCTCCATTTCGTTTTGCTTTAGGATGAGGAAGGGCTCGCCAAGGCGGAGAAGATCCCCAGAACAATATAAAAATAACCCGTTATCCGGTTCCGCAGCGTCGAGCTCCCTTCGCGGCGCATAATCCGCTTGCGGATGCTTGCGGCAAGAACAGCATACAAGCAATCGCCAATCAAAGCGAGAAGAACAAATATCGTCCCTAACAGCGCGAATTGTCCTGTGACCGACCCGGCGGAAGGGGATATGAACTGCGGGAAGAAGGCCAGAAAAAACAGCGCTGTCTTAGGATTCATGACTTCTACGAGCACGGATTGGCCGAAAATACTATGACAGCGAATTTCGCTATACCCAGCAGCCGTTCCCCGCTCTGGCCTCCATCGATTCGACGAAAGTGATTTATCTCGGGAATTTCTCCAAGTGCTTCCTTCCGGGACTGCGTATCAGCTATATGGTGCTGCCGCAGCCGCTGCTCGGCCGTTATAAACAGCAGTTCGCTCATTTCGAGAGCGCCACTTCGCTGCTCGGCCAGCTCGCCATGGCGAAATTGATGGAGGAAGGGGAATGGAATCGTCATATTAAGCGCATGCGGCTGGTGTATAAACGGAAAATGCAGCAGTTGGTTGCTGAATTAAGGAATCGCTTCAAGCGGAACATATCGATCATTGGCGAGCAGTCCGGCTTGTATGTGCTGGTCAAGGTGCACTTGGAGCGTTCGGAAGATTGGCTTATTGAGCAAGCTTCCAGGCAAGGAGTGAAAGTTTACCCAACCTCATGCTTCTTCATTCACAACAAGCCCGAGAAACCGATGGTGAAACTGGGCTTCAGCAGTTTGTCGTGCGAGGAAATCGAGCTTGGCGTGCAGTTGCTGCACAAGGCCTGGTTGTAAACTTTCTTGCAGTGCAGGCGCAGGCGCCGCCGGGGAACGGCGCGTGCGACCGTTATTCGGGCAGGTCAATGCCTTATTGGGTTGACGCATCGGAAGCCGGAGCGGGCCCGCCCCCGATCAGCAGCCGGTCGATGATCCCGGCCAGCGCTTGTCTTTTCTCGGCATATTCCTCGTCATTCCAGGCAAAAATTCCGCGGTCATACCAGAAGGAAGCGCCCACCAGCAAAAACTCTGCCGCCAGCTCCGGCTGCTGAACGCGGAATGTTCCTTCCGCCACGCCTTGCCGGACGATTTGCCGGGCATAGGGGAGCAGAGCCGTAATTTCGGCGACTATCCATTTCTGATGCAGGGTGCTGTTGCTTTCTTGGTGCAGGTAATCAAGCACTGCCGCCTCCTGATCGCTCGGGTAAGCGTCCATCAGGAGGCGCGTCAGCTTCTCCAGAGCATTCCGCTCCGTACTTGCGACGAGTTGCTTCACTTTCTCGAGCCGCGAGGCCAGGTTGCGTTCGCAGGCGGCATGGATGATCTCTTCCTTGGATTGAAAATAGTAGTAGAACGTGCCCTGCGCGACGCCGACCTTCCTGACGATATCGCTGACCGATGTCTGCTCGTAGCCTTTGGAGTTAAAGAGCTCCATGGCGGCATTCAAAATTTCGTCTTTGCGTTCCTGCGGGTCTTTGGAAATTCTCGGCATGCGAAGGCCTCCTTTGGGTCGTTCGCTCTTGTTCTAAAATTTACTATACCTATTGACTGGTCGTCAGTCAATGATATAAGCTTATATTTATAATTTGACTGACAGTCAGTCAATAAAAAGAAGGAGCGATGAGCCGTGAACAAGCGAATGATTTTGTGGGTGCTTGGCCTCTCCGCCGCCATGGTGTCTTTTGGGCAAAGTGTATATGTGCCCTTGCTGCCCGACCTGCAGCGGGATCTTCATACCTCTTTGGCTTTGGTCAACTTGACCGTCACTTTATTTACATTCGCGATGGCCGCTATGCAGGTTGTGCTTGGACCTGTCGTCGACCGCAGCGGCCGCAAAAAAGTTTTGATCCCCGGTATGCTTGTCTATGTGTTCGCTACAGCCGGATGCATGTGTTCGACTTCGATTGACATGCTGCTTGTCTTTCGCGTGCTTCAAGGCATCGGCGCGGCTGCTGTGCCGCTCGTTGCCGCAACGATGATCGGGGACGTGTTCGAAGGGAAGGAGCGCGCCGAAAGCATGGCCACGTACCAAATGATCGTAGGGTTGTCGCCTGCCGTCGGCCCCTTGATCGGAGGGCTGATCGGGTCGGCTGCGGGGTATTCGGGGGCTTTCGGCTTTGCGGCGGCCAGTGCCGTTCTTATGATGATCGCCGCCATGTACCTGCTGCCGGAAACGAAACCGGCCAATGCAAGCGGCCCGAGGACCCGGCTGGGGCTAAAGTCGTTTGGCCGCATTGTGCAAAGCAAAACCGGCAGTGCCGTTTTATTGTGCGGGTTCGTCCTTTATGAAGTGTTTTACACGTTTATTGTGTTTCTCCCCACCATGCTGGAAGCCCGGTACGGCTTGGGGGCGGCGGCCATCGGCATGTGTTCGCTGGCGCTGATGGCAAGCAGTCTTGTCGGCAGCAAACGGAGCGGGAAGCTTCAGGCCAAGGTCGGATCGGTGAAGGCGCTGTTTTGGAGCGGGGCGCTCCTTGCCGCCAGTCTTGTTGTGTTCATATTCGCCGCCCCGTTGTCTCTCCTGGCCTTGCCCGCTGCGCTGATGCTGACCGGCTTCGTCAGCGGCCTGGCGATGCCTGTGATGCCCACCCTGTTGGCGGCGGAATTCGTCCGGGAGCGGGCGACCGCGATGGGCGTCTATAACTTTGTCCGTTATGTGGGCATGGCGGCAGCGCCGATGATCGGCAGCATCTTGTATCCGGCAGGCGGCACGTTCCTGCTGATCGGAGTTACGGCGGCAGGGGTCGGCGCCGCGATCCTCGCGGCCCGTCGGCTGCTGCTGCCGAAGGCGAAGGAAGAACAGACGGTCCAATTTTAGGCAGGGCGCCATTTCCATTTGATAATGATTCTCATTATTTGAGTCATGCGCTATAATATTCATAACTCAACAAGTTTGGGACGCTTATCATGAGAGGAATCGAATGGAATGAAACGGATTTTATTCATTGAAGACGAGCCGCATCTTTCGCGGTTCGTCGAAATGGAGCTGCGACGCGATGCGAACGACGTCGTTTTGGCTTACGACGGGGTAACCGGCCTGCATCTTGCGCTTGGCGAAGAGTGGGATGTGATTTTGCTCGATCTGATGCTTCCGAGGATGGACGGGCTTGAAGTGTGCCGGCAAATACGCACGCTCAAAAAGACGCCTGTCATCATGCTGACGGCCAGGGACAGCATTTCAGACCGGGTAGCGGGTCTGGATTGCGGCGCCGACGACTATATGCCGAAGCCTTTTGCCATAGAGGAGCTGAAGGCTCGCATGAGAGTGATTTTCAGAAGACAGGAGGACAGCGCCGAAGCGTCGCCATCCTTGCTTACTTGTCGGGACTTGACTGTCAATGTCGACTTGAGGGTTGTCATGAGAGGGGATGTGGAGATCGGCCTGACCAAACGGGAATTCGATCTGCTCGCGGTGCTTATGGAGAACGCCAACCGCGCGATGAGCAGGGAGACGCTCCTCGATAAAGTATGGGGCTTCGAAGCGGCGGTGGATACGAATGTCGTCGATGTGTATATCCGCTATTTGCGCAATAAAATTGACGTACCGGGCCAAGCCAGCTATATCCAAACGCTGCGCGGCATCGGTTACATGATGAAGACATGATCGCGCAAGCCTTGAAGCGGACGCTGCTGCGCATGCCGATTCAATGGACGCTAACCTTATGGTCAGAATTCCCGGTCAACAGTCAAGCGACGCTTCCGGAGCTGCTGAAAAGCTGGGGGACGTTCAAGCGCCAGAACATCGATTTTGCGAAATACGGCGAGCTGAATCCGAAAGCGGTGGAGATCGCCAACAAGGTCGGCTGGAAATAAGCGATGAAAATAACGCTGCTTCCGAGATCGGCAGGGAGGCACATTAATGGATGGACGATGACAAGCGTGATCGGGGCGGCAGCCGTACTGCTGCCCATCCTTTATGTGCTTGCCGGTTTATTCCGTTCGCCAAACGAGAATTGGGACAAGGTCAAACAATTTTTGCTGACGGATTATATGTTGGGATCGGCAAAGCTGGTGCTGTTTACCGGCTTTTTTGCTGCATTGCTCGGAGTTTCGCTCGCCTGGCTTGTCGCAGGCTATACGTTCCCGCTGCGAAACTTTTACAAGTGGGCGCTCGTGCTGCCGCTTGCGGTTCCGCCCTATATCGCCGCCTATACGTACAGCTCGATGACCGGCTATACGGGCATTATTCAAGCGACACTGCGCAATCGCTTCGGCATTGTGCTGCCGCCGGGGACGATCGAGATCATGTCGGATCGCGGAGCCGTTTTCGTATTGACGCTGTTTCTGTTTCCTTACGTATTCATGATAACCCGAGTCTTTCTGGAGCGTCAGAGCGCATCCTTTATTGAAAATGCGAGGCTGCTCGGACATAAGCCGCTCTCCGTATTTTTCAGGGTGGTGCTTCCGCTCGCGCGGCCGGCCATTATGGCAGGCTTCATGCTGATTGTCTTCGAGGTGCTCAGCGATTACGGAGTGGCCAATTATTTCGGCGTGCAGACGGTATCAACAGCCATCTTTCAGACCTGGTTCGGAATGTACGATGTGCAATCGGCCATGAGGCTGGCGGCTTGGCTCATGCTCGGCGTGATCAGCCTCTTTGTACTCGAACGTTGGCTGCGGCGAAGCAAGCGGTACTCGGCCACAACGAGCCGAAGCAATCCGTTTAAGCCGCAGCAGCTGAGGGGGGTGGCGGCATGGGGGGCTGCCGTGTTTTGCACGGTTATATTTGTGCTTGCTTTCCTTGCTCCGATCGCCCAATTGACCGCGTGGTCCATTCAGCACGGCAGTACGGTATGGCGTTCCGGCTTTGCCGATTTGACCGTGAATACGCTGAAAGGGGCGGGAATCGGAACGGCGATCATTCTTTTGATTGCGCTTCTCTCCTCTAGGGCGGCGCGAATGTTCGACTCCCCTCTTATGCAGGCTCTGGCGCGTCTGATGTCGGCTGGATACTCCGTGCCGGGCGCGATTGTAGCGATCGGCGTGCTCGCCGTGTTTCTTGCGCTGGACGACCGGCTGGCCCCGCTCTATAAAGCGATGGGCAAAGAGGAGGGGGCGCTCGTGCTCAGCTTGTCGCTGGCGATGCTCATTGCCGGCTACGTGATCCGCTTTTTGGCAACGGGATACGGTGCTTTGGAAGCCGGTTACGAGAAAATGCCGCGGGCCTATTCGGAGGCGTCGCGGACGCTGGGCCGAAGCAGCTTGGCGACCTTCCTCCGGGTGGAGCTTCCGCTGATCAAGGGCTCGCTGCTTAGCGGCTTCGTGCTGACCTTCGTGGAAATCGTCAAGGAGCTGCCGCTGACGCTGCTGCTCAGACCGTTCAACTACGATACGTTATCGACGCGGGCCTATCAATATGCCGCGGACGAACGCGTATTTGACGCCGCGCTGCCATCGCTGCTGCTGGTACTGATCGGACTGGTTTCCGTACTCTTCATGCTTAAAGCGGAAAGGAAATGAGCTTATGTGTTATGTCGCGATTGAACATATCACGTTCCGCTTTGCCGGCGGGCAGCCGCCAGTGATTGACGGGCTGTCGCTTACGATGTCCCGCGGCGAAATCGTCGGCATCCTGGGGGCGAGCGGCAGCGGGAAGAGCACGCTCCTTAGACTGATCGCGGGACTTGAAATGCCGGAAAGCGGCAGCATTGCCATCGACGGCCGCCTGATGGTGGACGAGCGCACCTTCCTGGAGCCCGAGCAGCGCGGCGTCGGCATGGTTTTTCAAGACTATGCCTTGTTCCCGAACATGACTGTCGCCGGTAATATCGTCTTCGGGCTGCATAAGCTGAAAAAATCGGTGCGCCAGGAGCGGCTGGAGCAAATGCTGGAGCTTGTGCAAATGAAGGAATATGCGAGGCGTTATCCGCATGAGCTGAGCGGAGGGCAGCAGCAGCGCGTCGCCCTCGCCAGAGCGCTTGCGCCGCAGCCTTCGGTGCTTCTGATGGACGAGCCGTTCAGCAGCCTGGATGCCCACTTGAAAGCGGCCATCCGCAGTGAGCTTAGGCAGATTTTGCGGAAGGCGAACATCACCTGTCTGCTCGTTTCCCACGATCAAGCGGATATCGAGGCGATATGCGACCGCGCCCTGCATATCAACATTCGCGATGAACAGGACACTCCAACCAAAATCCGTTGAAGAAACTGCTTCAAAAAAGGAAAAACAGCCCCTCTAGATGTGGAACGGACGGACGTTAAAAAAGGCCTTGTCACATCAAAAAAATTACGATAATATATTGATCGTAATTGTTACTAAAAAGGGGCGTTTATTATGAAACGGGAAAGCGGCAATAGGCACGGCCTTGGTCATTTCGATCCATACGGTAAGTTCTTTTTAAAGAATCGTTTTCTGAACTTGATGATCGTACTTGTCTTCGTCAGTTTGATCAGCGCTTGTACCCAATCCGGACAAAGTAATGAAGAAAAGAAGCACATTCATTTTCTATATAATTTTTCAACGAATTCTTTGGATCCCCATGTGGATTCCAGTTACGTCCCGCTGCGGGCAGGGATAACGGAAACGCTGGTACGCCTGGATGAAGACAATCTATCCATTGCGCCTTGGCTGGCGGAAAGCTGGGAGGGCACAGACGGTCAGCATTGGACGATTAAAGTCCGGGAGAACGTCACGTTTCATAACGGTAAGAAAATGGATGCGGAGGCGGTGAAATCGTCTCTCGAACGCGCATTGAAAGAGAGCGTGGCCATTCAAAATGCCCTCAAAATCGAAAAGATCGAAACGGTGGGCGATGATACGTTGAAAATAAAAACAAAGACGCCCTTTCCCGAGTTTGTATCCGAGCTTGTGAACCCCAATGTCTCCATTATCGATGTAACGGAGGAAGACATTGTCAACCGTCCTGTAGGAACCGGCCCTTTCGCGCTAAAGTCGTTCTCGCCGGGGAGCAAGCTTGAGCTTGAACGCTACGATCATTATTGGGACGGGGCTTCCAATCTGGATTCCGTAACGTTTGCTTTTAATGAAGATGCGAATGCTCGCACGCTTGCGCTGAAATCCGGACAAGTGGATATCGTTTACCGTCCGGAGGTGGAAAGCTTGGCGTCTTTGCAACAAATGGACGGAATGAAAGTGGAATCCACCGCGACTTTTCGTGTGCACCAGATAACCATGAATATGCAGCGAAAAAGCTTGCAGGACGTCAACGTGCGCAGGGCGGTGGATGCGCTTATCAATCGGCAGAAGATTGTCGATACCATTCTGCTGGGCTACGCCGAACCCGCGGTCGGGCCGTTTTTGCCGTCGCTGCCGTTCGCACCGAAGTATGAACAGACTGAGACCGGAGCCGATGTCGCGGTTGAATACTTGAAAAAGGCAGGATACTCCCTTGTAGATGGTAAAATGCAAAAGGACGGCGAACCGCTTCAATTTGTATTGCTAACCTACAGCGCAAGAGCCGATCTGCCGTTAATCGCTCAAGTGTTTCAGTCGGACGCCAAGCAGATCGGAATCGAAGTCAGCATTCGTCAGATTGATGTCCCTGAGGAATACATGGCCTCCAACCGCGATTGGGATCTTGCGACATACAGCAATCTGACCGCCCCGCGCGGGGATGCGGGCTATTACTTGAATGCGACGTATCATCCCACTGGCGCGCTGAACTTTAGCGGCGCTCAGGAACCCGAGCTGACAGCCATGATCGACAGGCTCAATCAAACGGTCAGTCAGGAGGAGCGCGCGTCGCTGGCTGAGCAAATCGCTGATTTTGTCCACGAAAACCGAATCAATTCGTTTGTTCTGCATCCATCGACCATTGTGGCCTATAACGAAAAGAAAGTGAAAAATTGGGTGACAACCCGAAGCGAATATTACATGATCACAAACCGGTTGGACGTGAATTAAGTGATTCAAATTTTGATTCGTAAGTTTCTGGAAGTCCTGTTGTTTTTGCTATTCATTACGTTTGTCAGCTTTTTGTTTATTCGGCTTGCGCCTGGCGACCCGGTTCTCACCATTTTGAATGTGGATGAACTATCCGTTAGTCAAGAGCAAGTAGAGGCTCTGAGAGAGGAGATGGGATTCAACGAGCCGCTGCTTGTCCAATACGGACGTTGGCTGATTTCGTTCATTCAGCTTGATTTCGGCAGCTCTTATACGACCGGGCAGCCCGTCATGGATGTTATTTTCAGGGGGCTGCCCGCTACGCTGGAATTGGCGGGCGGCGCGCTCATCGTCATGCTGGCCGTGTCGATTCCGCTTGGTTCGCTATCCGCTCTTTACCGGAACAGCTGGATCGATCAAGCAAGCAGAATCCTCTCCATTCTTGGAGCGGCTGTCCCCAGTTTTTGGCTGGGTCTGCTGTTCATCGATTTATTCGGTGTGCGTTTAAACTGGTTTCCCACCATGGGGAGAGACGGCCTGCTCACATTGGTCTTGCCGTCTCTGACGCTGGGGCTGGCGATCTCCGGCGTATATGTTCGATTGCTGCGTTCCAGCCTGCTTGATTCGCTGAGCCAGGAATTCATCCGTGCGGCGAGGGGGCGCGGGTTATCCGAGCGGAGAATATTTTTTGTGCATGCATTCCGGCACAGCCTTCCCCCCGTCATTACCTTTTTCGGAGTCAGCTTGGGAAGCTTGATTGGCGGCGTGCTCGTTATTGAAGTGTTGTTTGCGTATCCGGGGATCGGCAAGCTGGTCGTGGATGCCATTCGCGGGCGCGACTATCCCCTTATTCAGGGATACATTCTCATGATGGCGGTTATTGTTTTTATTGTGAATACGTGCGTGGATTTATCTTATCGGTATCTGAACCCCGAAATGAGAATAAAAGAGAGGGAGGTGAGCGGATGAAAGGATGGTCTTTGCCATGGCCAAAAGCCAATAAGCGCAGATGGCTGGGCGCGGTCGCATGGCTGTGCGTGCTCTTGGTGGGGATTGTCGCCATTTATGCCTTCTTTGTCTTGCGCCATGATCCGACATTGACCAATCTGGACCATCGCCTTCAGGGGGGAAGCCTGCAGCATCCGCTTGGGACCGATCAGCTTGGTCGGGATGTGCTGACCAGGCTCTTGCTGGGCGGACAGCAAACCATCGGTTACAGCTTACTGGCCTTGACCGTATCCCTCGTCATTGGGATTCCCTTCGGTCTGATCTCAGGTTTTAGACGCGGGCTGGTGGATCGTATTTTTATGCGCATTGCCGACGGGTTTTTAGCGTTTCCGGATACGATTGTGGCTATTGTCTTGAGCGGTCTGCTAGGAGCGGGGATCGGCAACCTGGTGCTCGCGATTGTCATCGTAAAATGGGTCAGCTATGCTCGGCTTGTTCGCAGCACCGTTTTAGCGGAGTCGCAAAAAGACTATGTGCTCATTGCCCGAACCAACGGGCTGTCCCCCGGCAAGATTATGCGCAAGCATTTATTTCCTCATATTGCAGGGCATGTCCTCGTGCTCGCCAGTCTCGATCTTGGAAAAGTGATTTTGCTCATTTCGGCCTTTTCTTACATAGGACTTGGAGCGCAGCCTCCGACGCCTGAATGGGGAGCCATGCTGAACGATGCCCGTCCTTATTTTCAGTCCAAGCCCGAATTCATGATCTATCCCGGTTTGGCGATCGTCGTTACCGTGCTGCTGACGAATATGCTGGGGGATTATTTGCGCGATCGCTTTGATGTCAAAAAGGAGGTGCAATCGTAATGTTGTCGATCAGACAGCTCTCGATTCGCAGCGGAGCAAAGAAGCTTGTCGACAATGTGTCGCTCTCCATCCGCGAGGGAGATTGGTATGCCCTGGTCGGACAAAGCGGGAGCGGGAAAACGCTGCTCTCTCAAGCGATCGGCCGAATGCTTCCCCCTAATTTGCAGGCAGAGGGGAGCATTTTTTATAAGGAACGGGATGTATTGGCTTTATCGTCCGAACAGATGAGAACGATTCGCGGTTCCAAACTGTCCTATGTGTTTCAGGATTATCAGGGTTCTTTTACTCCCTTTAGAACGATTGGCCAACACTTTGAAGAATACCAGAAGGCTCACGGCTGCTTCGATTCCCGCGCCCGGCAACGGAACGCGCTGGATGCGCTCGATTCCGTCGGGCTGGATGAGTCCGTGTACAAGCGATATCCCTTTCAGTTAAGCGGAGGGCAGCTTCAGCGCGTCTCCATTGCAGTGGCGCTGCTGCTGTCTCCGGATTTGTTGATCGCCGATGAAATTACCACGGCATTGGACAGCGTCTCCGGGCACCGAATTATGGAATTTCTTGCCAAGAGACAGAAGGAGACCGGCTTTGCCATTTTGTTTATCACGCATGATTGGCGGCCTGTCAAACGGTATGCGAACCGCATCGCGGTCATGAAAGAAGGCCAAGTGGTTGAAGCAGGGGAGAAGGAACATGTGCTTGACCACCCGCAGCATGCATATACCAAACAATTAATCAACGCGGCCCCAACGCTTGATCGCGTTCTTGCAGCAAGTCGGGAGGAGGCGGAAATCGTATGAAGCTGCTTACGGTGAAAAACTTGACCAAATCGTACCAAGGGCAAAAAACGGCGGTTCATCCGCTTTCCTTTGACCTGCATCAAGGCGAATGTCTCGGTCTCGTCGGAGAAAGCGGCTGCGGCAAAAGCACGCTCGCTCGCTGTTTGCTGCGCATCGAAACGATCGACGGGGGCTCGATTTATTTCAAAAATGAAGCGATTGAAAGGTTGAACGAGCGCCAATTGCACGCTTATCGGCAAAAGATGCAGATTGTGCTGCAAAATCCATCCGCCGCGTTAAACCCGAAGCTAAAAATAAAAGACTCCCTCATCGATCCATACGAACAGTATCGAAAAGAGCTGAGTCTGCGGTATTTTTCCTATACATCCAAGAAGGCCTTTATCAAGCAGCTGCTTGACGCCGTCCAGCTGCCGGAGAGCCTGGCGGACCGGTATCCGCATGAATTAAGCGGCGGACAGCGCCAGCGGGTGACGATTGCCCGTGCGATCAGCATCGAACCGGAGCTGCTTGTATTGGATGAACCTACCGCCAGCCTGGATGTGATCTCGCAAGGGGCGGTTCTTGCTTTGTTGGCCGAGCTGCGCTTATCATTAAATCTGTCTTACTTGTTCATTTCGCACGATCTGGCTGCCGTCGCGCAAATGAGCGGGCGCATTCTGGTGATGAAGGAAGGGCGGCTTGTCGATCAATTCCATCGCGATCAGTTGATGTCCGATGAACGGCACCCGTATACTAAAGAGCTGATTTCCATTTTTAGCAGTTGAGAGGGAGAAATTCGCATGAGAACGGCTGTCTGTGTAAATGAAGTGACGAAGGGGCAAATTCCGGCTGTAATCGATTTTATGGTGGGCATTCGCAAGGAAGTATTTCCCATGATTCGGGACGAGCGGCTGCCGGAGGACATGTTGAATTTTGAACGGATCTATGTGGAGCCTGAGGACGCTTCATTTTTCGTAGCCGCCGCAGAAGATGGCCGGGTGATCGGTACCATCGGCGTGCTGCGTTACGATGATCGCATTGAAGCGATTCGCGGACGCTATCATCAAGAAAGCGCAGCGGAGATTGTCCGCTGTTTTGTCGGACCGGCGGCCAGAAGATCAGGGGTCGGTTCCCTGCTGTTTCGGGAAGCAGCCAGGTTTGCCGCGGATGCCGGATACTCGAAGCTTTATTTGCACACCCATCATTTCTTAAGCGGCGCGGCCGAGTTTTGGCAGCGTCAAGGCTTCTCGATCTTTCTGGACCAACGGGACGATTGGGAGACGATTCATATGGAAATGGCATGCTGCTCCAATTCCTGAGGGCGGCATAGATTCGCTTGATGGCTGAGAGCAGGCCTTGATCATCCATTTCGCTTGTCTCGTCATGAATAGCTGTGCGGGCCCCGAATAGCCCCTGGAAAGTCGAGGAGATTGACGGCGCGGAGCTTTTGTAGTACATTTAAATTGTTTCATAAGAAATAATATTTGATACATGATGGGCAATTTTCTCAAAAATATGCTTTAAAATATGAATCTTATATTTTTTCTATTGAAACAAATATTTATTTTTTTGTCTTTTCATCCAAACTTTTCACCGCATTTTTAAACCTATTGTTTCAATTGAAACAATAGTGGTACAATGAAAGGAGTTGATGCAAAGGAGCGGAAGAGCAATGAATTCGGGTCATAAGGCTGTAAATTACGTTTACAATCTCTACCTTGCGTTTTGGCACCAGAAAGAGCTTTACGAGGATCGGGAGAGCGACATCTTTCTGAAGGAACTTCGTCAATCGATCGGATCGGACGTGTACCTGAACATGACGGAGGTTCATGTTATTTCCTGTGTCGGGCAGCATGAGCCGATCAATCTGACCGCCGTCGCTGAAAGAATGGACATTAGCAAGGGCAATGTTTCCAAGATTGCCGCCAAGCTGGTCAAGGACGGATGGCTGCGGAAAACGCAGTTGAACGATAACAAAAAGGAAATCTACTTTCGGTTGACGCAGGCGGGTAAAAGGCTGTTTGCCATTCACGAGGAGCAGCATGAGAAGGAAAAGCGGAAGCTCAGCGCGTTTTTCGAACGGTATGGCGATGCCGAACTGGATTTTGCGCAGCGCCTGTTTAGTGATTTGATTGCCTTTTACAGGGAAGGCGAAAATTGAGCGCTTACGGAGAGGTGCGATGGAAATGGATATTATCAATCCGGCAACGCTGACGGATGCTGGGAAGAAGCTGATCGCCCAGATTAAGGTGGCGCCCGCGTCCCGTCTGGCCTTTATTTCCGGACAAGTAGCCTTAACGAAAAGGGGGAGCTGGTCGGCCCCGGCGATTATCGTCTGCAGGCGATTCAGGTGTTCACCAATCTCAAGCTGGCGATCGAAGCGGCGGGCGGACGGCCCGACCAAGTTGCCCAGATGAGAATATACGTCGTAAAGCATAACGCGGAGCTGGCGAAGCTCGTTTTCGCGGCCGGCATGGAAGTGTTCGGGCCGGAGTGGCCTTTAGCCGCCAGCACTTATCTGGGAGTCGAGTCATTGGGCCTTCCGGAATGGCTGATCGAAGCGGATGCGATTGTCGCTCTTCCGCCGGAAGGAGAATTTTAAAATGGATTATGAAGTAATCGTTGTCGGCGGAGGACCTGTAGGGATGATGCTGGCCTCGGAGCTGGCCTTGGCCGGAGTGAAGGTATGCATTCTGGAAAGACTGAAGGAAACGACGCCGTACTCCCGCGCGCTTACCGTTCATCCCCGCACGCTGGAGCTTTTCGATCTGCGCGGCATCAAGCCGAAATTTATGGAGCGGGGCAGACCGGTATCGAGGGGACATTTCGCCGGGCTGGAAACTCCTCTCGATTTCTCAGTGCTTGATTCTGCCTCTAACTATACGCTTATTATTCCTCAGAGCGAAACGGAAAAATTGCTGGAAGCGTGGGCCGGCAGCTTGGGCGTGGAGATTCGGCGCGAGGTGGAGGCCGTATCGATTCGCCAACATCCGGACAGGGTAAATATTGAGACCGAAGGGCCGGGAGGAGCTGCCAAGCTGTCGGCCGCCTATGTTGTCGGAGCGGACGGAGGGCGTAGCTTGGTGCGCAAAGAGGCGGGAATACCGTTTGAGGGTACGAGCGAAACGTTCACGACCGTTCTCGGCGACGTCTCTTTGTCTGGACTTCCGCCCATGAGCGCCATATCCAGCTATTCCGAAAGGGGATTAGTGGCCATCCTGCCGATCGACCCGACCACTTACCGGGTTTTGCTCGGCGATCCGGCGAGGATGTCCGTGCCGAAAGAAGAGCCCGTCACACTCGAAGAGCTTCGCTCCGGACTGGAACGGGTGCTAGGAAACGATTACGGCATTTCCAAGCCGCGTTGGCTTTCCCGCTTCGGCAATGCGACGAGACAAGCCGGCCGATATCGCAAGGGGCGAATTTTCCTTGCAGGCGATGCTGCGCATATTCATTTCCCCGCCGGCGGACAAGGCATGAACGTCGGAATTCAAGACGCCGTAAATTTAGGCTGGAAGCTTGCCGCCGCAATCCAAGGCCGGGCGCCGGATTGGCTGCTCGACAGTTATCATGCGGAACGCTTCCCGGTCGGCACGGCATTGCTCCGCAATACGGAAGTTCAGACCTTGATGTTCGAGTTATCCCCGCGCATGGTGGAGCTTAGAAGCCTAATGGCCGGCCTGCTCCGCTTCCCCGATGCGAATCGGATGGTCTCCGAGCAGATCGCCGCTTTCAACGTCCGGTACGAGTCGGATGCCGAGTCGCCCTCCCATCCGCTGGGCGGACAGCGGGCCGCCGAACTGGAACTCAAGCTGGCGGACGGGACAGCGCGCCGGTCTTACGAGCTTTTCCACAACGGCCAATTCGTTCTGCTTCAACTGGATGTGGAAGAAGGCATGCCCTTTGGGGAGCTGTGGCCGGGCTCAGAGCACGTGCGGGTAGTCAACGCCTCATTGACGAAAGCGAACCCGGATTGGAGCGGCGTTCGCGCGGCGCTCGTGCGTCCGGACGGATATGTCGCCTGGGCGGTTGCCCAATCGGACCCCGCTCCGAGGGATTCCGTCGCGCGAGGCATGTCTCGTTGGATGAAATTCTGAAAGGCGAGTGACGCCGACAATCCCATAGCCGATCAGCAAACGCCCGGCCGCTGCCATCTCCGGCAAGCGCCGGGCGTTTGGCATATCATCTCCCGGTACCCCTCCGCAGCAGCTTGTCCAAAGACGCCGGATGCGGTATATTGTGTTTGGCGGTTTCTTTGGCATGGACGCCGATGGTAAACGATTTTGTAAGACCGTCGATTCCGGTGATATAAGACATTCGAGCCCGCGCTGCTCCCTTTTTGAATGCGCTTACGAAAATGGCGGACCGTTTATCAGGTGCGGCATTTTTTGTTTCCCGGAGCATATCGAAAAAAACGTATAAAAATGTCGTCTAACGAGCAGGCGGCTCGTCTCGTATACGATAAACTTGAAAGTTAACGATTACCTGGAAAAGTGAGTTGAGCGAAGAATGAGCAGATGGTCGGGCCGCCTGGCCGGCAATTCGATTCGTTTCAAGCTGGTGGTCAGCCTGCTTGTTGTCACGGTGCCTATGCTGTCGCTGCTGATCTATCTCAGCTATTATTCCATCGATTTGGTGCGCAAGCAGGTGGCCGATTCCAATGCCAATATGATGAAGCTGTACATGGACCAGATCGACAAAGGGCTCGAGGATGTGGATCAATATTTGTACAACATTGCAGGCAGAGAGACGGATTTGCTGATTATGGCGCAAGCCGAATCGGAAGACGATTATCAGAAAGCGAAAATCCGCTTGATGTCAAAGCTGTCCAGCGACGTTGCCATCTACAAAGCGATCGATTCGTTCTTCGTCTATACGACCGACAGCCATGATTATTTTGAGGCTTTTACGTCGGGCAGTTATGCGGAGCGGCTGGAAATCCGGAAAGATGTGGAGGCCATGCTTTCCGGCGACACCAGCAACATCAACGGCTTCGCTGATAATAGCTGGCAGATTCGCAAGATTGGCGAGGAGCACTACCTGTGCCATATCCTGCGCATCGAGGATGCGTACCTGGGCGCCTGGGTGAATATGAGGAAGCTGGTCAAGCCGCTTGCTTTGATCGATCTCGGGGAGAACGGCCGCTCTTTGCTGGCTGATCATGAGGGTCAGGCGCTGACCGACATGGAATTCGTTCGTACGAACGGTATCGAGCTTGCCCGCGCCGCGGAGTCCTACTATTTGTCGGGGAAGTCCGGCGAATTTCTCGTCATTGGCCAGCCGTCCTCCAAAGGGGCTTTCAACCTGGTTGCTCTCATACCGGACAACGCGATTCTGGCGAACTTGCCGCTGCTGCGCATCGTCATCGCCGTATTCGCGATCGGGGCAATCGTCCTGTTTCCTATCGGGCTGTTGCTCCTGCGCAAAACGGTGCTCGTTCCGCTGGGCCGGCTGCTCACGGCCATGAAGAAAGTCCGCGAAGGCATCGTCGATGTGCGCATTCAGCCGTTTCGAACGTCCGAAGAGTTTCAATTGCTGAATGAAACGTTCAATACGATGATCGGACAAATTCATCATCTGCGCATCCATGTATACGAGGAACAGCTAAATGCCCAGAAAGCGCAGCTCAATTACTTGATGCTTCAAATCAATCCGCATTTCTTCATGAATTCGCTAAATATGATGTACAATCTGGCCCAAGTGAAAAAGTACGAGTTGATCCAGGAAATGCTGCTCAGCCTGGTCGGTTATTTCCGCTATGTCATGAACAGCAACAGGCCGTACGTGACGCTCAGCCAGGAAATCCAGCATCTTCATAACTATATGCGAATCCAGGAGCTGCGTTATCCGGACAGCTTGAGCTACGAGATCAAGGCGCCGGATTATTTGATGAATAGCGCCGTACCTCCGTTAATGATTCAGACCTTCATCGAAAATGCGATCAAATATGCCATGACGCTGGACGAGCCTGTGCATATCGCAGTTCATGTCGATCTCGATGAAGGTGACGGGGAAGAACCGAAGCTGAAGATTGTCATTCAGGATACGGGCGAGGGCTTCAGCGCCGACATGCTTGCCGAGCTTCAAGCCGGGAACCGGCTATCCAGCGGCGGCCGGGAGCCGGTCGGAATCTGGAATACGCGGGAGAGGCTGCGGCTGCTGTATGGAGATAAAGCCAGGCTGGCTTTCTCCAATGCAGTCCCGAGAGGCGCTGTCGTTGAGCTCGGCATTCCCGTCAAATCAAACGCCTGCCGCGAACGTAGTTTTCATCATCATAAGGAGTGACGGCGATGACTCGCTTGCTGATCGTGGACGACGAAAAACATACGGTGGACAGTATCAGACTCGGAATGGACTGGGAGGGGCTCGGGATATCCGAGATTTTCACAGCGTACAATATTCGGCAGGCGAAGGAAATCTTCGAGCGGGAGCCGGTCGAGATTATGCTGTGCGACATCGAAATGCCGCAGGGAAGCGGACTGGAGCTGCTCGCCTGGATTCGGGAAACCGGCCGCACGACGGAAACCGTATTCTTGACCTGCCACGCCGACTTTTCGTTTGCCAAGCAGGCGATCAAGCTGGACAGCTTCGAATATTTGCTGAAGCCGGTCCCTTTCGCCGAGCTGGAATCGGTCATTCGAAGGGTCAAAGAGAAGATCGACAAGGACAGCGATCTGATAAGCAGCAGCCGCTACGGGCATTTGTGGTTCCGTCAGCAGCCGCTTCTGGTCGAACGCTTTTGGCTGGATATCCTCAATCAGACGATACCGCCCCATTCGGCGATGATCGCGAAGGAAGCCGCCGACCGCAGCATCCCGTTCATGGAGCATATGCAAATCATGCCGATTCTCATCCGTTTGCAGCGCTGGCACAAGCCGCTGTCGGCCCGGGACGAGAAAATTATGGAGTACGCGCTGCGCAAAGCGGCTGAGGAAACGATCCTCGACCAGAAGATGGGAGCTCTCGTTGTCTGGGACAAGGACCGGATGGTGGTCCTGCTCAACGTAGAACCGGATAACGCGGAAGCTGCGGAGCTGAAAGCGGCGTGCATGTCCTTCATAGCGGCTTGCCATGCTTACTTTTTCTGCAATTTGTGCTGCTATATCGGCTTTCCGGTATCCCCCGTTCAATTGGCGGACGCTGCCAACCGGCTGCTGGCGATGGACCGGGACAACGTATCGCTGGAAAACCGGGTGCTTCTTCTCGGCGAGCCCGTCGCTTCCTCTGCCGACATGCCGCTTCCGAATTTGGATGTGTGGGCGGTGCTGCTGGAGAAAGGCAAGAAGGACGAGCTGATCAAGGAGGCATGCTCGTATCTGGACCGCTGCAGGCGCGCGGAGGGCTTCGCCGCCGGGCAGCTTCATCAATTTCACCAGAACTTCATCCAAATGGTCTATTATGTGCTGAAGACGAAAGGCATTCAGGCCCACCTGTTGATTCGCGACCGGGGATCGCTCGAGCTGGCGGCTGCCGCCGCCAATTCCGTCATGGATATGAGGGAGTGGGTCGTTCATACGCTGCAATTGGCCGCAGATTGCATCCGGGCGACGGAACAGACCCAGACTGTCGTCGAGCGGGTAACCTCCTATATTCAACTTCACCTGACCAAGGAGATGACGCGCGAGGAGATTGCCGGACACGTCTACTTGAGCCCGGATCACTTGACCCGCATTTTCAAGAAGGAGACCGGGATGTCCGTTTCGGAATATTTGCTGCAGGAGCGCTTGAAGCTCGCGAAGCATTTGCTGGCCAAGACCGATATGCCGGTCAGCGCCATCGCGGCGCATATCGGATACTCGAACTTCTCCCATTTCTCCAAAATGTTCAAGAAGCATACCGGCCTCAATCCGCTGGATTACCGAATGGCGCAAATGTCCGATTAAGCGTTTGCAAAAATATCGTGAAATCGTCAGCGGAATGTCGTCTGTTGAGCAGCCGGGCCGGTTAGCCCGCTCTATAATTGAAGACAGGAGCGGGATGGGTGACCGCAGCCGCTCCTTGTTCCAAGCAACTAACGATACGGGGGGTTAACGAAATGAAACGAATCAAGACGGCCGGGCTCATGCTCCTCATCTTCGCGATGCTGCTTGCAGCCTGCAGCGGCGGCGATCGTCAGACGGAAGCGGCGGATGGGGAGGCGGCAGCCGCTCCCGTCGAACTGACGATGGCCTTTTTCACCTTCGGCTCGACGCCTGCCGATCTTCCCGCGGTGCAGGATGCCATCAACAAGATTGCTTCCGAGAAGATCAATGCCAAGGTGAAGCTGCTCCCGATCAGCTTCGGCGCCTGGAACCAGCAGATGAACCTGATGCTGACGGCGGGCGAGAGGCTTGATCTGCTCGTCACGGGCTCCAGTCCTACGCTCGGCTACAGTTCTCAAGTGGCCAAAGGCCATCTGCTTGCGCTTGATGAGCTGGTGCGCCAATACGGGCAAGATATCGCGGCTGCCATGGACCCGGCCTTCCTGAGGGCAGGGCAAATTAACGGCGAAATTTACGGCATCCCGACTCTCCGCGATATGGCCTCGAATAACGGAGTTTTGTTCCGCAAAGACCTGCTCGACAAGCACGGCCTGAACGCCGGGGAAATCAAGACGATCGACGATCTGGAGAAGGCGCTGAAGCTATTGAGCGACAACGAGCCGGGACTTACGCTGGCTGCTGCCAACGGCTCCATCGTCGACCATCTCGTGAACATCGACAATCTCGGGGACTTCTTGGGCGTGCTGCTGAACGGCGGGGCTGAGCTGAAGGTCGTGAACTGGTTTGAAACGCCGGAATACGCCGAGCTGCTCAGGCGGGTGAGAGACTGGTATGAGAAAGGCTACATTTTAAAAGATTTGGCGACCAATAAAGAAGCGACCCACGATCTCGTGAAGGGCCATCGCTCGTTTGGCTTTATGAACTATTTGAAGCCCGGAATCGATCCCCAGGAAAGCCGTTTCGCCGGCATTCCCATGGTCAGCGCCAGCCTCACCGAGCCGCTCTCGACAACGAGCAAGGTCACGAATATTATGTGGGGGATTCCGCGCCATTCGCAATACCCGGAGAAGGCGATGCAGTTTTTGAATTTGATGTATTCCGATAAAGAGATCATCAACCTGTTCGACTGGGGAATCGAAGGCAAGCATTACGTCAAGACCGGCACGGAGAATGTCATTAAATTCCCCGACGGCGTAGATGCGTCGAACAGCGGTTACAACCTCAACCAGGGCTGGATGTTCGGCAATCAGTATTTGTCTTATGTGTTCGAAGGGGACGACCCGGAAATTTATATCAAAACGAAGGAGTTCAGCAACAGCGCAATCAAGTCCAAAGCGCTCGGATTCACCTTTGATTCGACGCCTGTCAAAACGGAAATAGCCGCGCTGACCAATGTCCTTGATCAATTCAAGCCGGGGCTTGAGAGCGGGGCGCTGGATCCGGAGAAGAACCTGCCCGAATTCATCGCCAAGCTTAGAGCGGCCGGCATCGAGAAGGTCATCGCCGAGAAGCAGAAGCAGCTGGATGCCTGGGCGGCACAGCAATGATCCGCGAAGACTTGCACGAAGGAAAGGTGAAGCCGATGGCGCAATTAACGGCAAGACAGGAAGAACGGACATGGCCCGGCGTGGCATACGCGCGCAGGCTGGGCAGATTCAAGCGGTTCGTTCCCTTATTTCTCATGATGCTGCCGGGCCTTGTTTACCTGCTGATCAACAACTATTTGCCCATGTTCGGTCTGATCATCGCCTTCAAGGATGTGAACTTTGCCAAAGGCATTATGGCCAGCGACTGGGTCGGTTTCAAGAACTTCGAGTATTTATTTAAAACCCGCGATGCCTACGTGATTACCCGCAATACGATCCTTTACAACGGCGCCTTTATTGTGATCAACCTGGTCGTGGCCGTAGCGGTAGCGATTCTTCTGAATGAGATTCGCAGCAAGCTGTTGTCCCGCTTTTACCAAAGCGTCATTTTGCTGCCGCACCTGATTTCGATGGTGATTGTCAGTTATTTGGTCTTTTCCTTTCTGAGCATCGAGACGGGCTTTCTGAACAAGAGCCTGCTTCCGGCGCTCGGAATCGGCGAAATTTCATGGTACACAGAGGCCAAATATTGGCCGGCCATACTCACCTTGGTCAATATTTGGAAGCATGCCGGATTTTATTGCGTCGTCTATCTGGCGGCGATCGTCGGCATCGATCCCGAGTATTACGAGGCCGCCAAGCTGGACGGCGCTTCGCGGTGGCAGCAGATTCGCGCCATTACGCTGCCGCTGATCACGCCGGTCATCACGATGATGACGCTTCTTGCCATCGGCCGCATTTTCTATTCCGACTTCGGCCTCTTCTACCAGGTCCCGATGAATGCCGGCGCGCTGAACGAGACGACTAATGTCATCGATACTTACGTATACCGGAGCCTGATGCAGCTGGGGGACATCGGGATGTCCTCCGCTGCCGGGCTGTACCAGTCTGTCGTCGGCTTCATCCTTGTACTAGTGTCGAACTATATCGTGCGCAAAATCAACAAAGAGAACGCATTGTTCTAGAAGGAGGGTGTGCGACCGATGAAGGTTGAACATGCCGGCTGGCAGTGGACGGCTCATGTTGTCCTTATCGCACTTTCCGCGGCGGCGCTCCTGCCCTTCGCGCTGCTGCTCGTCTCGTCTTTTACGGACGAGCAAGCCATATTGCAGCATGGATACTCATTCTTTCCCGATAAATTCAGCACGCAGGCCTATGACTATTTGCTGAATCAGTCCAGCGAGATTGTCCGGGCCTATGGCGTCACGGTGCTGGTTACCGTCGTCGGCACGTCGGTCAGCCTGGCGATCACGACGCTGCTGGCCTATCCGTTGTCCCGGCGGGACATTCCGCTCCGCACTCCGCTGGCCTTCTACGTGTTCTTTACCTTGCTGTTCAACGGCGGGCTTGTGCCGACCTATCTGATGTACACGCAGCTTTTCGACCTGAAGAATACGCTGCTGGCTCTGATCATCCCCGGGCTGCTGATGAACGGCTTTCATGTTCTGCTGATGCGCACCTTCTTCATGACGTCGATCCCGCTGCCGGTCATCGAATCGGCAAAAATAGACGGCGCGGGGGAATTTCGCACCTTATATTCCGTTGTGCTGCCGCTGTCGCTGCCCATCCTGGCGACGATCGGGCTGTTCCAGACGATCGCATACTGGAACGATTGGTTTAACGGACTCATTTATTTGACGGAACCGAAGCTGTTCAGCATTCAAAATATTCTTAACCGGATTATGACGGATATTCAATTTTTGTCGAACAGCAACCTGGGCTCGGCTGCAAGCCAGGGCATGGCGGCGCTCCCCAGCACCACGGTTCGCATGGCGATTGCGGTGGTGGGCGTTCTGCCCGTCCTCGTGGCCTATCCGTTTTTTCAGAAATACTTCATTAAAGGCATTACGATCGGAGCGGTAAAAGGATAACGGACCAGCGGGATTTTGGTATAATGATGGTTAAAAAAGGAGGCTGCAGCGATGGGAAGAAGCTACTTTACGATCACGGAGATAACGGATCTCGGTCCGTTCATCGTCAAGCTGGTGCTGCCGATGACGGCGAACGTGAAGGCGGAGGCGGTGAAGCCGGCATGCTTCAACGTCTACGCGGAGCGGAAGAATAAGCAGGGAGAGCTCCTGATGCTGCCGAAGAGCTGGTCCGAGAGGGAGGTGTTGCTTCCGAGCAAAGGCTACTGCGCGGTGAAGGACGCTTATCCTTCCGGCCCGGATGGCAAGCGGCGGGAAGAAGGGACATTCGTCACTCTGGAATTGAGAAACAGACCGTTCGACATTACTTCCCGGATTGCCGCGCCGAACGGGATGAACGAGTTCGTCGTCACAGATTGCCGGATCACCCAGATTGCCGAGATTCCGGCAGAAGGGGAGACGCTGACGGGGCTTGTGTTCGACCAGTGTGCGGGCGATGCGATGAAGCAAGCGGAGAAGTTCCTGCACGGCGTTTCTTCGTATGAAGCGGAGCCGCTTGCGTACGGCTATTTCGTGCCGCAGACCGGCAGCGGCAGACGGCCGCTCATCATCTGGCTGCATGGCGGCGGAGAAGGCGGACAAGATCCGGCCGTCGCCTATGCGGGCAACAAGGCGGTCAACCTGGCCAGCGACGAGATCCAGGCGAAGTTCGGCGGAGCGTTCGTATTGGTGCCGCAGGCGCCGACCTTCTGGATGGACGACGGCAGCGGTGAGTACGGCCGGTCGGGCAAGTCGAGGTATGGGAAAGCATTGAAGGCGCTGATCGACGAATTCATTGCCAGGAACGATGCGGCGATCGACACTGGCCGGATTTATATCGGCGGCTGCTCCAACGGCGGATTTATGACGATGCGGATGGTGCTGGATTATCCGGACTTTTTCGCAGCGGCTTATCCGGTATGCGAAGCGCTGTACGACGAGGTCATCAGCGATGCGGAGATCGAATCGATCAAGCAGATGCCGATCTGGTTCGTTCATTCCAAGGACGATGTCGTGGTGAAGCCGGAGGAGACGGCGGTGCCGACCTATGAGCGCCTGATCAAGGCCGGAGCGGCCAATGTGCATTTCTCTTTGTTTGACAAGGTGATCGATCTTCACGGCCTATTTACTGATGAGAAGGGCGAGCCGTATACTTATAATGGGCATTTTTCCTGGGTCTACGCTCTGAACGACGATTGCCGCCTCGATTATGACGGAAATCCGGTATTGGCGAAGGGCAAGGAAGTAACGCTTATGGAATGGCTGGCCATGCAGCACAGGAGCACAGCCGCTCCCATATAAAGATGACGATGGAGGGGCATGCGGTGAAGTTTGACGAGCATACGAAGATCGGCCATATTTGGGCCGACAAGCAAGGGCGGGAAGTATTGCTGAAGCATCTTCCGTACCTGGAGGGAAACCCGTTCTTATCCTTTATTAAGCTGCGCACGCTGCCGATGCTGGCGGAATCCAACCAGTCGTTCGCGTGGCCGCCGGAGCTGCTGGACACGATTCTGGCGGAGCTGGCGCACATTACGCCGGTCCAGGAGGAAGATACGGTCTATATCGCTTCGCAAGATTATGAAAGCGCCGACACACGGGCGGGCTCCGCGACGGTCTCGTACCCGCGGGAAGCGGAGAAGTGGGGAATCTTCGAGGTAGAGCTTCAGGGGCCGAGCCATGGCAATCCGTTCGTCGATGTCGAGCTGTCTGCCGAGTTTGTGTGCAGCGAGGACGGAAGAGTATTTCGGGTGCCGGGCTTTTACGACGGCAGCGGGGTATACCGAATCCGCTTCATGCCGGATGCGGTGGGAAGCTGGCGCTTCGTGACGGCCAGCAACGCGCGGTCGCTGGGCGGCATCTCCGGGCAATGGACCTGCACGGCGCCAGAGGCGGACAACCACGGACCGGTGCGGGTGCGCAATACGTTTCATTTTGCCTATGCGGACGGCAAGCCCTACATCCCGGTCGGTACGACCTGCTATGCCTGGACGCATCAAGGAAGAGAGCTGGAAGAGCAGACGCTGGCGACGCTGGCGGCATCCCCCTTCAACAAGCTGCGGATGTGCGTGTTCCCGAAGTCCTATCAGTTCAATGCCAATGAGCCCGAGCGGTATCCCTTCGAGGGCTCTCCGGACGAAGGCTGGGATTTCACCCGCTTTAATCCGGCGTTTTTCCGGCATTTGGAGAGCCGGATCGCCAGCTTAAGAGATCTGGGCATCGAGGCGGACCTGATTCTGTTTCATGCGTACGACCGGTGGGGATTCTCGGAGATGAAGCCTTCGGCCGACGACCGTTACCTGCGCTATGTCGTTGCGCGGCTGGCGGCATTCCGCAACGTATGGTGGTCGCTCGCGAACGAATACGACTTGATGTGGTCGAAGGAAGAGGAGGACTGGGAGCGATTCGCGCGCATCGTGACGGAGAACGATCCGTACGGACGCCTCATCTCGATCCACAATTGCTTCAAGTTCTACGATTACGGCCGGCCGTGGATTACGCACTGCAGCGTGCAGCGAATCGATGTCTACAGAACGGCGGAGAATACGAACGAATGGCGGGAGCAGTGGGGCAAGCCTGTCGTCATCGACGAATGCGCTTACGAAGGGAATATCGATCTGGGCTGGGGCAACATCACCGGTCAAGAGATGGTGCGCCGCTTCTGGGAAGGGAGCGTGCGCGGCGGTTACGTCGGACATGGGGAGACATACCTGCATCCCGAGGATATCCTGTGGTGGTCCAAAGGGGGACGGCTGCATGGCACGAGTCCGGAACGGATTGCTTTCCTGCGCCAGATCCTGGAGGAAGGGCCGGCGGAAGGATTGAATCCGCTGAAATCCGAATGGGACGCTCCGGCGGCAGGCGTGCAGGATGAATATTACTTGTTTTATTACGGCTTCAATCAGCCGAGCTATCGTCTGTACAACATGAAGCCGGGGATAAGGTACCAGGTCGATGTCATCGACACGTGGAACATGACGATCGAGCGGCAGCCCGGTCTGTACGAAGGCGCTTTCCGGATCGAATTGCCCGGAAGGCAGTATATGGCGGTGCGCATGACGAGAGTTTAAAGCTCGCCGGATCAATGATGGCGGCTAACCGGCGCCATCCTGATCATCCATTCGGCTCCCCTTCATCGGGGAGCCGTTTTTTTGCCAACGGGACGAGCGGGAGGCGATTCATCATACGGTACAACCGAGCCTGGAGCTTCTTGCTGGGGACGACCTGACGGAGGGAGACGAAATTCCGCAGGCTCGGCCTCTTTTTTTGTGCTATGGCCGGATGAGTAACGTTTATGCTCCCTAACGTCAGACAAATAACGCATCGACGTCTTCGGATTTTTTTGCTGCGCGGGTCTGGACGAAAATGGTTTCGTCATTTATTATTAATATAGATATAAAAAATTAATATAAAGTTTAACGAAAGGATCGAGGAAACAGCATGAATCCAAAAAAACAGTCCCTACCGGAATACCGGAATCCGGTCGTGATCCAACGCGCCGATCCATGGATCTACAAGCACTCGGACGGCTACTATTACTTTACCGCCTCCGTACCCGAGTACGATCGGATCGAACTGCGAAGATCGCTTACCATTCAGGGGCTCGCGAACGCCGCGCCCGTCGTCTGCTGGCGCAAGTATGATGAAGGTCTGATGAGCGCCAACATCTGGGCGCCGGAAATTCATTTCATCGCCGGGAAATGGTACATCTACTTTGCGGCTGCGCGCACGACGGAGACGAAGGACGGGTTGTTCGATCACCGAATGTTTGTTCTAGAGAACGAATCGGCCAACCCGCTGGAAGGGACCTGGACGGAGAAAGGGCAGCTGCGGACCGATTGGGAGTCGTTTTCGCTTGATGCCACGACATTCGAGCATCGCGGCGTCCGTTATTTGGTATGGGCCCAGAAAGACCCGGCGATTGCGGGCAATTCGAACCTGTACATCGCGCCGATGAGCAATCCGTGGACGATCCGGGGACCGCAGGTTTGCCTGACCATACCCGAATACGAATGGGAAACAATCGGCTTTCTGGTCAACGAAGGCCCGGCGGTGCTGAAGCGAAACGGCCGCGTGTTTATCAGTTATTCGGCCAGCGCCACTGACCACCATTATTGCATGGGGCTGATCTGGGCCGACGAGAACAGCGATTTGCTGAATCCGGCCTCGTGGACCAAATCGCCGGTTCCGGTGTTCCGGACGGATGAAGAGGCGGGCCAGTTCGGTCCGGGGCATAACAGTTTCACCGTGGCCGAGGATGGAAAAACCGACCTGCTCGTCTACCATGCCCGCAACTACAAAGAAATCGTCGGAGATCCCTTGTACGATCCGAACCGCCACACCCGCGTTCAGGCATTCGGGTGGGATGCGGAAGGCATGCCGGTCTTCGGCAAGCCGGCAGCCGATTCGGCGGCGCTTTCCCGCTGAAGCGCGAGGCGTCGGCGGGGAGCCTCTCCCTAAGAAATTCACATTATTCCAAACGATTAACCGAAGTCAAAAAGATTCCATTGACAATGTAAGCATTTTAAATTACTATAAAACCAACATAGTTATTAATGATTAAGTTTATTATTAACAACTTCGTTTTAGGGGATGATTTGCGAAAGGGAGTTTTTTCAGGAAGGATGAATGCGTTTCCAATCGTTCGTGGCATGCTTGAATTCATATTCAGGAGGAGTTCACGTGATCAAGAAAAGAGCACTGGCCTTCGGTTTGCTCACCCTGGCGCTTTCCGCATTCGTCGCAGGCTGCGGCGAAAATGCGGAAAACGATGGAAGCTCGGCGAATCAGTCCGGCTCCGGAAGCGAGACGAAGAAAATCTCGTTCATGTTCCGGGGAAATCCGGAAGAGCAGAAGGCGTATGAAGCGACCGTCAAAAAGTTCGAAGAGGCGAATCCGGGCGTGAAAGTCGAGATTATTATGACGGCTCCGGATCAATATGTGACCAAGCTCAAGGCCGCCATCGCCGGCAAGAACGTTCCCGATGTGTTCTACTTTGAGCCGGGCGATCTCAAAGCCTACGTGCACAGCGGGGTTTTGCTCGACCTGACGTCCTATTTTCAGGATAACGACAAGGTCGATCTCAATAACATCTGGAAGTTCGGCGTCGACTATTATCGCTACGACGGCAACAAAGTCGGCCAGGGCAGCCTGTACGGCTTGCCGAAGGACGTCGGTCCGTTCGCGCTCGGCTACAACAAGACGATGTTCGAGAAGGCGGGCGTTCCGCTCCCCGACAAGGACAAGCCGTATACGTGGGACGAATTCATCAAGGTGAACCAGCAGCTGACGAAGGACACGAACGGCGACGGCAAAATCGACCAGTTCGGCACCGGCCTCAACGTCAACTGGTCGCTGCAGGCGTTCGTCTGGAGCAACGGCGCCGATTGGCTGGACGAATCGAGAACGAAAGTGACGATCGACGATCCGAAATTCGCCGAGGCGCTGCAATATTTTGCCGACATGCAGAACAAGTACAAAATCACGCCCTCCATTGAAGAAGCGCAAACGCTCGACACGTATCAGCGCTGGATGAAAGGCGAGCTCGCCTTCTTCCCTGTCGGGCCGTGGGACCTGGCGACGTATGACAAGCTGCCGTTCGAATACGATCTGATCCCGTGGCCGGCGGGTTCGACCGGCAAGCCGGCGACGTTCACCGGCAGCCTCGGCATCGGGGTATCGGCGAAATCGAAACACCCGAAGGAAGCGGCAGAGCTGGTCTACTACCTGACCGCTTCCCCGGAAGGCCAGCAGGCGCTCGCCGACGCCAAAGTGCAGCTCCCGAACCTGATCGACCAAGCGAAGCAATGGGCGTCCGACACGAATACGAAGCCAGCCAACAAAGAGGAATTCCTGCAAGTCGTCGAGGAATACGGCAAGCCGATGCCGTTCACGCTGACGTATAACCGCGAATGGTACGATCTCTTCTTTACGGATATTCAACCGGTGCTCGACGGCCAGGAATCCGCAGCCGACTATGTGAAGAAGCAGCAGCCGAAAATGCAGGCGCTTCTTGACAAGGCGCTTGAGCAAGAAGCGAAGGCCAAGCAAAAGTAACGCGCGCCTAAGCAACCGGGACGGAAATGATGCCGGAGGTCCGGACGAATGCCGGCTCGTCGGCATCATTTTCGCTTTCCGACCTTACAGGGGTGAACCATGAGAAGCAAATCCAATCTGTACCGGAAAGAAATGATTTACGGCTTTCTGTTTGTGCTCCCGCCCGTTATCGGGTTTGCCGTGTTCGGATTGTTTCCCGCCTTGTACTCGATTTACGGCGCTTTCACGGATTGGGACGGACTCGGCCGGATGGACTTCATCGGTCTGGCCAATTTCAGGGATATTTTTCAGGACGAACAGTTTTTCAAAGCGGCATACAACACGTTCTTCCTGATGATCGGCATTCCGATCGGCCTCGCTCTCGCGCTGTTGCTGGCGCTTGCCTTAAACCGCGGTATTCCCGGAACGACTACGTTCCGCGTTATTTATTACATTCCGGTCATTTCCTCGCTTGCCGCCATTTCGATTCTCTGGAGCTGGGCCTATAACGGAGACTTCGGGCTGGTGAACCAGTTTCTCGAGCTGCTTGGCATCGAGGGGCCGAACTGGCTGTCCGACAAGACAACGGTCAAGCCGGCTTTGATCCTGATGATGGTCTGGAAAAATCTCGGCTACACGATGCTGCTTTATTTGGCTGCGCTGCAAAGCGTCCCGAAGGATTACTACGAAGCCGCCCAGATCGACGGCGCAAGTTCTTTTCAATCGCTTTGGCGCATTACATGGCCGATGCTGAAGCCGGTGACGTTTTTCATCGTGGTGACGAATATTATCGGCGGATCGCAGATTTTTACCGAAATCAACATCATGACCCCGACCGGGGGACCGGAATACAGCTCTGCGACGATCGTTTTCTATGTATGGCAAAAAGCGTTCGGCAATCTGCAAATGGGTTACGCGTCAGCTATGGCGGTCATTCTGGGACTGTTTATCTTCGTGGTGACGCTGATCCAGTTCCGTATGAACGAAAGGACTTCCCGAGATTACTAGAAGTCCGGTGAGGAGTGAACCCGTTTGAAAGCACGAAAGCGTCTGACCGATACCTTGATTTTCCTTCTTCTGCTATCCGGAGCCGTCTTTATGATCGCGCCGCTCCTGTGGATGCTCTCTACATCCCTGAAGACGAGAGAGGCCGTATTCGCGCTGCCGCCGCAATGGATTCCGGATCCGTTCGTTTTTGTAAAGTACAGGGAAATTTGGGAAAAAGGTCCTCTGCTCAGCGGCATTCGCAACAGTGTGATCGTCTCGGTCACCGTTACCGTCGTCGGGGCGTTCACCTCCAGCCTGGCGGCCTTTTCATTCGCCAAGCTCCGGTTTCCGGGCAAAAACGCCATCTTCCTGATGCTATTGGGCTCGATCATGATTCCTTATCCCGTGATCATGATTCCCCAATTCCTCATGTTCTCTCATGTGGGATGGGTTGATACGCTGCTGCCGCTCATCGTTCCGGGGCTTTTCGGCAACGTGCTCATGATCTTTTTCCTTCGGCAATATTTGGTCAGCGTGCCGGAAACGATCATCGAAGCGGCGAAGATTGACGGGACCTCCTACTTCGGCTTGTTCAGCCGAATTGTGTTTCCGCTCATGTCGCCGGCTGTGGCTGCGCAGATCATTCTCTGGTTTATGGGGCTCTGGAACGATTATCTGGCGCCGATTATTTATTTGAATTCGCCCGAGAAGCTGACTCTGCAGCTCGTTATTGCCAATTTCAACGCCAACTACGCGATTCAGACGGACTATCCGCTCATTATGGCGGCATCCGTCGTCGCTCTGCTGCCGATGCTGATCGTGTTCCTGATCTTCCAGCGCCGGATCATCGAATCGGTGGTCATCTCCGGCGTGAAAGGATAAGGGCATTGGCGATGCGCCAAGCAAGCCAAAGGAGAAGCGAAGACGACAAAAGCAGCCGCTTATCCTTCCGGAGAAATGGAAGGATAAGCGGCTACTCTGTTTCCGATTCGCTCAGGGCGTCCTCCGCCTCGACTGTGCCGGGGCTTGTTCGTTTTTCGTAATAAAGCTTGAAGACGATGTCCTGATTGTAGTTTCCGAATCCGGAACCGAACAGGGTGAGCCCGCCGACGTTCTCGGACTCCTCAAGCACGGCGATCCGGAACGTCCACTGCTTTTGCGTAATTTGCAGATCGCTCAGCTTGACGTCTGAAATGCGCGTGCCGTCGATGAACGTGCCTTCCTCGTTGATTTTCAGCACCTTGAGAAGGCCGTACTGGTTAATTTCGCCCCACCACCAGTCGGGGGTGTATCTTCCGCGATTTTTGCCGCCGAAGTCGCCTGGACTCGTCCAGGTGCCGAGCCGGATGCCGTTCAGGAAAAAGGTGATGTCCGACGGCCAATATTCATTGGCAAAAGGGGCCTCTGACGATATTTCCATCGAGATTTCCAGCTCGACCGGCTCTTCGTTTTTCATTAAATAGTTGGGCAGCTTGTATTCGACGAAGCCCCGCCCGAACCAGAGAATTTTGGCGTTCACCCGTTCCGGCTCCAGGAAAGCGCGCGGTTCGTCGAAAATGCCGATGACCTTGACGGTTGTGGCGAGTCCGCAAGTCGGCACCGCCTCGAAGTCCGTATAATGGCCGACGGATACTTCCGTGAGGTGGAAGTGGCGCGAGAATGGCTCCAGCTTCGAAGGAAACGTGATTTCGATCCCGTCCGCAGCCAGCGTGCACACTTTCTTGGCGCCGCCTTTGCCGGGCTGCTTCGACGTCTTGATGATTCCCGCGCGTTCCAGCTTCTTGACATGCATCGTCATGATGGCGCTGCTGAGATTCAGAGCGTCGGCGAGTTCCTTGACGTTCATCGGTTTTTGGGAGAGCAGCCGAATCATTTCGATTCGCACGTTGCTTGCGAGCGCTTCGAATACCGGGAGCGAGTGCTGGGAAATATCGATTTTCATCCGGAGTCTCCTTAATAAGGTTGTTACAAATAAATATACAGGAATGTTAATCACTCTACAACTGCGCCCATTTTGGATTCGGAGGGAGCCAATCCGGCGGTTTTATCCCGATCTCCCAATGACATCGGTCAGATTGGCTTTGCCGGGCATGGATTGCTCGCTTCGCAAGCCTTCGCTTAAGGGGGGGCCTTGGGGAATGCTTGGCCAACGCGGTCGCGAGCAGGCGCAATGATCGCCGCTTAAGCAGCGTACTCCCAAAAAAAGAGTTGCCAACCGTCCTGCTTTCAGATAGAATGTATTTGTCATCGCAATGTGGAAGCGCTTCTACATCGAAGAGGAATTGCTCCGCATTTCTTTTTCAAATATTAGGGAAGCGCTTCTACATTGCATAATGGCTCCTTGGATTTATTTTTTTTGATCGATGTGGAAGCGCTTCTACAAAGAAAGGATGGTGGGGCACTGGCGGACAGTTAAGAAGCAGTGCGAACGGTTACCCTAATGTTGCGAATGATTGCAACCGATAGATTGCAACCGATAGAGGAGACGATGGCAATGAGCGGAATCAAACCCGGCCTGGCGACAAAAAGCGAAATAATCCGTTATTCCTTCGGGGGCTTCGGCTCCAATGTGTTATTCTTTTTGCAGCTTTCTTTTCTCATGTATTTTTATACCGACGTTTTCGGCGTTTCGCCGGCGGCGGTCGGAACGTTGTTTCTGGGCGTCCGAATTTTGGACGCATTGTTCGATCCCGTGATGGGGATGCTGTCTGACCGGATGAATACGAGATGGGGGAAGTACCGGCCGTTTCTGATTTTCGGGTCGCCGCTGCTGGCGGCCGTGACGATCCTGCTGTTCACTGCCCCGCAACTGGACGCTTCGGGCAAAATCGTTTACGCCGCGTTCACGTATTTGTGCTATTCCTTGATTTCGTCCGTCGTCAACGTCCCTTACCACTCTTTGACGGCGGTTATGAGCAAGGACGCGAATCAGACGACGGCCATCGCATCCGCGAAGCAATTCATGGCGCTGCCCGCGCAAATCGTCGTGACGGCTGCCGTTCTGCCGATGGTCGCCTTCTTCGGAAGCGGCCGGCAGGGGTGGCTGACGACCGCGGTCATCCTGGGCATCATCGCCGTGGCGTCCTTCTGGATTTGCGCCAGCGGAGTCAAGCGGCACGACGTGCAGTCAGATCCGCGGCATGCGGAGCACCAGCATCCGCCGCTCAAGACGCAGCTTAGCCTGATCGTGCAGAACAAGCCTTTGCTGATTCTGATGTTTTCGATGTTTCTCAACCTGGCGGCGACGACGACCAACTCGACGGTTGCCGTGTACTTTTGGCAATATAATGTCAACAATGTGCAGCTGTACTCGCAAATCTCGCTGTGGGGACTTCTGCTGTCCACCCCGATGTACGCGATGATTCCGTATTTCGCCAAAAAAATCGGGAAGCGAAACGTGTTTCTGTACGGCAGCCTGGCATCCGTCGTTCCGACGCTGATCATTCTTTTGACTCCTTACGAGAACGTGCTCGTGCTATTTATCGCATCCATCGTCAAAACGGTATTGGGCCCATTCTCAGGGGCGATTGTATGGGCGATGATTCCCGATTGCGTGGAGTACGGGAAGCGGAAGACGGGGATCGAAGGCGCGGGAACGGTGACGTCCTCGATCGTATTCGTCAACAAGCTGGGCTCGGCGATCGGCGGCGTAATGGCAGGATTTATTTTGGGGGCCGTCGGATACGTCGCGGGACAGGTCCAGAATCCCGAAGTGCTCCGGGTCATTCTGTATTTGTATGCGGGAGTGCCGTTGATCGCCTATATCGGCACGATCGTCGCTTTGCAATTTTACAACATTTCGCCCCCGAAAGGGGATGACGAGCGTTCGGCCGAATCCGCCATTCATGCTTGAAGAAATATTTGCTATACTGGTACCAAAAAACGGTGAGGCCCTATGAACGCTTCGATATACGATGTGGCGAAATTAGCCGGAGTTTCGATCTCCACAGTGTCCAGAGTCATCAACAAAAGCGGATACGTCAGCAGCAAAACGGAAATGAAAGTCAACCGGGCGATGGAAGCTCTCGGGTTCGTCCCGAGCATTACCGCGCAAAATTTGGCCAAGCATCGGACGATGCTGATCGGCTTGTATTTTCCCGGAATGCACAGCGCGTTATTCGCTTACAGCAACAGCTATTTGATGGAGTTCATTCGCGGGGCCAACGAAGTGGCCATGGATAAAGGGTACCATTTGCTGCTGATCAACGAGCCGAACGAAGAGCGGGCTCATCGGTCCGGAGCGCGGGTTCCGCAATATATGAACTTTCTGAAGCAAAAAAGAATCGACGGGCTGCTGTTCGGCAGCGCGCCGAAAGCGGATGCCCCGTTTCTCGGGCTGATCGAAAGCGAGGCCCCGATGGTGTATGTCGGCGAAAAAATGGTCGAGGACCGCGGGCTGAACGTGTACGCGCAGCTGCGGCAAAACATTTGGCAATGCCTGGACCATCTGTATGAGCACCGCCACCGGGACATCGCCGTACTGGGCTTATCTAACCAGGATATTTCTCCGATTGTGGCGCAGTACCGGGAGCATGTGCAAGATCGGCAGCTCAAGGTGGACGTTCGCTCATGCGAAGCGGATCTCGATTCCTATATGAAGATGCTGGCCGGGATGTTCGCCGGGAATGAATGTCCGACGGGGCTATTGATCATGGACTTCAGCAAGGTGCAGCCTACCATCAATTACTTGAACAACATCGGCAAGCGCGTTCCCGAAGATATTTCGATCGTTTCGCAGGAGCATCATTTCAAGGACGGGGAACAATGCTATCCGGCCGTAACCTGCGCCTATGTGCCGGTTTATCGGATGGCTACGGAGGCGGCGCGGCTGCTGTTCGGATATTTGGAAGACAAAGAAACGTACAATCGGCAAATCGTCGTGACCCCGGAAATTATCAGGCGCGGGTCCGTTGCGGTCCGGAAGTAATTCGTTCCTGTCCATCCTTTAACTATAAGCAAAAAGGAAGGATAGCGATTATGAAAGCAATCATGCTGATGTTCGATACGTTAAACCGGCACATGCTCCCGCCTTACGGCTGCGAGTGGACGCACGCTCCGAACTTCCGTCGTCTGGCCGAGAGGAGCGTCACCTTCGATCATGCGTACGTGGGCAGTATGCCGTGCATGCCGGCGCGGCGAGAGCTTCATACCGGCAGATACAATTTCCTCCACCGCAGCTGGGGACCGATGGAGCCGTTCGACGACTCGATGCCGGAGCTGCTGAAGACGAGCGGCGTCTACACCCATCTGGTTTCGGATCATCAGCACTATTGGGAGGACGGGGGAGCAACGTACCATACGCGGTACAGCTCGTATGAGCTCGTGCGCGGACAGGAGGGGGACCCCTGGAAAGGGCAGGTTGCCGAGCCGCAGCATCCAGCCATGGAGGGCGCGGAGCGGATGCCGGCGATCATGAGGCAGCTGATCCGCCAGGATTGCGTCAATCGCCAATATATCAAGGAGGAGGCGGATTTTCCGCAAGCCCGAACGATGGCGAAGGGCATGGAATTTATCCGCAGCAATTATCGCGAAGACCGGTGGTTCGTGCAGATCGAGACGTTCGACCCGCA
>Ga0207865_100486_pt1 | contig 43056 bp, 35 predicted proteins | sample HigsolmetaAR204D_FD_184836 | JGI IMG/M metagenome (GOLD analysis project Ga0207865, IMG submission 184836) | Ionic liquid and high solid enriched microbial communities from the Joint BioEnergy Institute, USA - AR20-4-D (SPAdes) (version 2) ...
TATCTAAATGGAAACGGTGGGGAAGATTGATGGCTCATCAGGAAGATACAGAAACCTTGGAAGAGATAAAGAAAATGATAAATGAATTAAAACAGACAAAAGCAGAAATCGGTGCAACGGCAGCAGTCCGGCAACACACGGTCTATCGACGACTGTTTTCAAATATAAAAAGCCGAATGATCATGTTCTCCCTCCTTCTTCTCCTACTTTTGACCGTCTTTCTTGGCATTCGTTCGATATTTGTGAGAGAGGGAGAGACTCAAAAGGTTGCCGGTTTTGTTGAGCAAATTCAAGATTTGTCCACGCTTGCGACATCGAAAGCTTATATGAAGGCAGTTGTTGAACAAGAAGATAATCAACTTTTTGGTCAAAAAATTGACGCAAATCTTCCGGGTACGAAGCGGAAAATTTTAATCATTATTCCCGGTGAAGTAATTGCGGGTGTTGATTTGTCAAAGGTAACGAAAAGTGATTTAGAGATAAATGAAGATCATAAAACGATTCACCTTATTTTACCGAAAGCGGAAATTATTCAGAAACCGACGCTTTATTTTGATCAAGCACAAATTTTTTCATCGGAAGGCTTGTTTCGGAGTGAGGCTTCCATTGATGAAGGATATGCCTTTGCTGAATTGGCCCAAGACCAAATTGTAGCGGAGGCAACTGAACAGGGATTGCTGACTTCCGCTGAAGAACAAGCGACAAAAGTAATTGAAACATTCATGAACCGGATGGGATATAAAGTAACAATAGAATATAAGGATAATTGAAGTAGGGAACGGACGAACAAGAACAAAGATGGTTCGTCCGTTGTTTTTAGTATAGTAAAAAATGGGTAAAGACGTTCGATACGTTTCATTAAGAGCTTTATCAGAAAAGCAATGTAAGCAGTCCTCTTTAGCTTAACTAGCTCTAATGTGAATGATTTGGCACTAGCCTTTTCAGAAACTCCGGCAAGGTAAAGCAGCTTTCGAAAACGCCTTGATTAAAATAGTTTGTATCTACATTTTTAAAATGGACACGACCAGGTTCAATCGGATTTCCTTTTGTACCGATCGTGAAACTCCACATGCCGCCGGGATAAGTAGGGACAATGGCGGTATAGGTTTTTGTGTCAGTGAATAATTTTTCAAAATGGGTTCGTGTTTGTTTGACAATTGCTTGTTGGAAAATAGGTGACTGGCTTTGACAAACAAGAATACCATCTTTCTTTAGAGCCTTATGTAAATTTTGATAAAAGTCGTATTCAAATAATGCCTCGGCAGGACCGACCGGATCGGAGGAGTCCACGATTATCACATCATATGCATCCTCTTTTTCCTGTACGAAGGCAAGTCCATCGGTAAAAATAAAATTCACCCGCGGATCATGTAAATTTCCGGAAACCTCTTGTAAATGCTCCTTGCACGCTTTCACAACCAGTTCATCAATTTCCACCATATCGATTTGTGTGAGACTTGGGTATTTCGTTGCTTCTCGTGCCGCCCCGCAATCACCGCCACCGATGATCAGCACATTTTTCGGATTGGGGTGCAGTTGGAGCGGAACATGGGTAATCATTTCGTTATAAATATAGCCATCCATCGCTGTAGTTTGAACGACCCCATCCAAGACAAGCATTCGACCGAAATCATCCGACTCGACAATCATGACATGTTGAATCGGAGACTGTTCTGAAAAAATAACTTTTTTTAACCGGTAGCTGATTTGTAAATGTTCCCGGTCGTCCTCTGTAAGCCACAAGACCTCGTCTTTTTCTTCAATCCAAGAAGGATAATTAGCCATTTGCACAAACTCCTTTATCGTCTTTTTCTACCATTTAGTTTATCAAAAAAGAGTCTTCTATTCTAAAAAAAGAAGCAATTATCAAATTGTGGAATTGTTAACAGTCTTCCATTAGCTTATTCTATTCATTTTTTGTAAAATAAGGATAGCTCAAGTGTATGAAAAATGAGTTAGAAAAGGTGATGACATGCAAATATCCTATCAAGTTTTATTGAACAAGATGGGGGAAAAGGTGAATGAAGCAAAAAGGGAAACATCAGATACCAAAATTCGTGAACATATACAAGCAATTAAAACATTATGTGAAGTGATGCTGGAGGAATCAAGTTCAGTTGGTAGTGAGCAAGCATACTCCAGACCTGTTCAGCCGATTTCTGTTTCTACACCCAAAGCCGTGACAGTGACGAACACGTTGATGGAAAAGAAACTGGAAACAGATGACGGGGCAAACGGCGACTCTTTATTTGATTTTTAAGTAATTGCATTGGATAAAGGGGCTTGGCAATTTTTTAGAATGGGCAAAAAGCAACTTGAGGATTTTTAAAAGTTGAAGGAAAGGGACTTGGAGTGCTTTGGCGATTTTCATAGATGTTTCCGTAAAAGTATTTCAAAATTTATAGAAAGGAAAGCGGTGAAATAAATGAATCTATTTTTATTTTTAGGTGCGTTAAATGGGTTTTTATCGGTTGCACTGGGGGCGTTTGGTGCCCATATATTAGAAGGAAAACTGAGTGATCACTATTTATCAACATGGCAAACCGGCGTTCAATATCAAATGTTTCATGCGCTTGCTTTATTGGCGGTAGGTCTGTTAATGTCAAAATTCCCGGCAAGTTCACTTATATCATGGTCAGGTTGGCTGTTTTTTGCCGGAATTGTGCTGTTTTCGGGAAGTTTATATATTTTAAGTCTTACCGGTGTGAAGGTTCTTGGGGCAATTACACCAATCGGTGGCGTATCTTTCCTGATCGCCTGGATATTGCTTATGGTGGCGGCAAGTAAATTATTTTAATAGGAACTTGTTTGTCTTATATAACGTACAAAAAATACAGATGTGAAGCCAACTTCAAGTATGAAACTGTAAAAGTCAAGAAAAAGAGACTGCTATTTGAAACGAAGGGCAGTCTCACTTTATCCGGTTAGCTGATCATCTCGGCTGATAAGTAGTAACCCCTTGTTGAAATCCTGTGCCGGGGAAAGGATAATCGTACTGAATTTCTTCTTCAAAAACAGCATAATTAAAGTAAACCATTGGCAGTAAATAACGATAACCGGTTTCAGGATCGCTTAAGATAAGGTGATCTCGTCCGGCTGCTTCAACAATACCGCGGAATACTTTTGAATTCCACTCTTGGCTTCCTTCAAAGGCCATATACACGGTTACAAGCTTTCCTTTATTTAGCCGCAGTATGTTTTCAATATAGGATTGTTCAATTGGCAACATTCCCGGAACTTGAACACCGGTCGTGGCAATGCCGGGTGTTTGTACCGCTGTACCCGCAGGCATTTGCGGAAAGGTAGGCATTTGTGGATAGCCAGGTATATATGCGCCAGCTTGTTGCCCGGTTTGTACGGGTTGCCCGTATTGAAAACCTCCTGCTGCTTGTTGATACGGATTCGTTTGCCGATAATATTGATATCCTGTAAAATTTCCTGAATTCGCACTCATGGTAAATCCTCCTCATGAAAAATTTCAAGCGTATATAATTTTTAATGGACACTTGATTTGTCATTCCGGCTAACTTTATAAACTAGGAAAAACGGTGTATATTTTTTTATAAACACTTGATTTCCGCCGGGTCTGCATAATGTCTTTTACTAGAATCAGGGGTGGTCGTAATTTTTCTAAGTGAAAAGACAGTATTACAATGCAATTTTTTTAAACTAAAAGACAGTAGGGCATGCAGATTGAGAGGGGGAATAGAAACAGTGTGACTTATATCGGCCGGAATTCCATTGATTGAACCATTGCGCGGGACAAGAACCCGTCGGCATGAAAAACCAAAGTGAATTCGTGGCGGGATGAAATCGTTCCCCTCTAATAACCCTTCTTGCTAGGCGTAGTTCATTTTCTCTAGCTGGTTGATAAAAATACCCCTTTTGTGTTGCCTCGAAGCCGCCGGGTGATTGAAATACCATTTGTTTTACCGAACGGACATCTTTAAAGTCTAAGCAATCGGCACGGACACGGTTAACACCGACGTTACCGACCATTAGCATGCCAAGATTACCCTCTCCTTCAGCCTCTGCCCGAATTAATCTGGCGAGTAGCCGGACGTCTGCATCATTATATTGAATGACTGCCAAAAACAATCCCCCATTTCAAAATAGAGTTAGGCTCTAATTTTCAATATATGAAAGATCGTTGGCCAATGTTCATATTTTGCAACAAATAAACTGGAAAGGGTTAAGCGAAATTTCAATCCGTAGGGCTTTTTTCACCAATGCAATAGGCAAGTTTACAGACTATGCTATGATGAAGTCTGTGTAAAATACAGTCGCTTTTTTACATCCTCAAAAAGTAGGAATGATTGCTGCAATGAAGGAATGGTTTGCATCAGTTGATAGAATTAACCGGGAAACCGTGTTGGGAGGAATTGGCTGGAATACACAAACGGATCAATAATTGTATTTGGGTCCCGAAAAAACCCACATTGTATATATATGCAAGTATTTTTTCGGTATTACTGAAAAGATATTAGAAAAGTGGCTGTCTAAAAACTATGTACCTAAATAAAAACCGAGCGCCCCGCTGATGTATATACTGAACGGTTAAAAAGCACAAGCCCGGTTGCAAGCATGTCTGCCCAATGCCTGATGTCCCAATAAAGTAGGATGAAAACTTTAGGAGATGTTAGTGGTTTGAGTGTCCTTAATAAGAACAATTTTGCAAAAAAGACCAAGAATGTTGATTTTCAGGGGACATTCTTGGCCTCACACAATCAGATTTCCATCATTTTTTCAAATTTATCATTGTCAAGTAAGTTCCCGACAAAGAATGAACCAAATTCTCCAAACCGGGCACTTACTTCATCAAAGCGCATTTCATAGACCAATTTTTTGAACTGTAAAACATCGTCAGAAAAAAGGGAAACGCCCCATTCCCAATCGTCAAAACCAACAGAACCGGTAATAATTTGTTTTACTTTGCCGGCGTATTTTCTGCCAATTTCACCGTGACTTCTCATGAAATCTCTTCGTTCTTCCATTGATAACATATACCAGTTATCGTTTCCTTGCCGGCGTTTATCCATCGGGTAGAAACAAAAATATTTTGACTTAGGCAGGTTTGGATATAATCTGGAACGGACATACGGATTTTCGTACGGATCACTGCCATCATCTTTCCCTAAGTAACTGCTTAACTCCACAACCGATACATAAGAATAGGCAGGTATGAAAAAGTCTGCCAATGTTGTTTTATTTAATTCTGTTTCAACTTCATTTAACTCATCCATCGTTGGCCGTAAAATCATAAACATCAAATCCGCCTTTTGTCCGACAATTGAGTAAAAAGCATGGCTACCTTTTTCTCCTTCTTCAACAACATGCCAATTATTTAACATATGTTCAAATTCTTGAACCGCTTCGTTTCTTTCTGCTTCTGATAATTGTTTCCAAGAAGTCCAATCAATTTTGCGGAAATCATGTAAACAATACCAACCATCCAATGTTTGCACTGCTTCACTCATTCAATAACACTCCTCGTCCATTTTTCTTTACTATACCATATGACGAATAGCGAATTCTCCTCAAACGCATTTGACAACTTTGTGAACGTTCTCATGATGAAAATAGGATTGTCCGGTATAGTTTATGGAAAAAATCGAACAATACTAATACAACTTGTCCTGATCTTTGTTGATTTATTAATATAGCTTGCAATTTTTTTCACAAATAGTATCCTTAAAAATGAAGGAGTTAAAGGAGGATTTCAATATGGATTTATTTACATCGATAAAAGAAAAAGTGAACGGGAAAAATTTACGTATTGTTTTTCCGGAGGGCTATGATGAACGGATTTTAAAAGCAGCTACTCGACTTGCTTCAGAACATGTGTTGGAACCTGTTTTGATCGGAAACCGAGCCGAGTTGGAACAGAAGGCAAAAGACCTTGGTGTATCCATTGAAGGCATTGAAGTATTAAATCCACATACATATCCCGAAATGGAAAAAATGGTGACAGAATTTGTTGAACGTCGCAAAGGGAAAGCAACGGAAGAACAAGCACGTGAATTATTAAAGGATGAAAATTATTTTGGTACAATGCTTGTTTACTTGAAAAAAGCTGATGGTCTTGTAAGTGGTGCCGCTCATTCAACTGCAGACACTGTAAGACCCGCTTTGCAAATTATAAAAACAAAACCGGGTATCAAAAGAACTTCCGGTGCTTTTATCATGGTACGCGGCGATGAAAAATATGTATTTGCTGATTGTGCAATCAATATTACCCTGGACGCCCAAGGTTTGGCAGAAGTAGCAGTGGTAAGTGAACAGACGGCTAAAATGTTTGATATTGATCCAAAAATTGCTATGTTAAGTTTCTCAACAAAAGGATCGGCTAAATCAGAAGAAACGGAAAAAGTAGCTGAAGCTGTAAAACTTGCTAAAGAAATGAATCCGGAATTGATGATTGACGGAGAATTTCAATTTGATGCCGCCTTTGTTCCAGCTGTGGCGGAGAAAAAAGCGCCCGGTTCGATAATTAAAGGGGATGCGACCGTCTTTATCTTCCCGAGTTTAGAGGCGGGCAACATCGGTTACAAAATCGCTCAACGGCTCGGAAATTTTGAAGCGGTAGGACCAATTTTACAAGGATTAAATGCACCGGTAAACGATTTGTCTCGCGGTTGCAATGAAGAGGATGTTTATAAATTAGCTTTGATCACTGCTGCACAAGCATTACAATAAAGCATTTGTTAAAAGATCTATACTGAGGATGGGGAAAGTTGGCTTATTTAGGCACTTCTCAAATAAGGGAAGCGCATGAGTCAACTTTCTTTATGTTATAATAACGAAGGAAAAACTACTCAAGAGACGTATAAAAAGGAGAAAAAAGAATGGATGATGTTCTTAAACTTCTTGAACAAGATGAATGGAGAATTATTGACCAATCCAGTTTAGGTCCAATGTTCCATCCGCTTCAGTCTTTTGCAATGGACGATACATTATGTGAATCGGTCGGAACTGGTCTATCAAACGCCGTCGCCAGAACATGGGTTCATCATCATTCCGTTATTTTAGGGATTCAAGATATTCGCTTACCTTATTTAGTGGATGGTCTAAAATTTTTAGAAGAATCCGGCTACCGCTATATTGTGCGAACATCCGGAGGGCTTGCCGTCTACTTAGATGAAGGGGTGCTTAATATTACATTGGTGTTCCCCGAAAAGGAAAAGGGGATTGAGATTAACCGCGGGTACGAAGCGATGTACCGTTTTGTTCAATTGATGTTTGCCGACCTCACAGATCAGATTAAGGCGGGCGAGATCCACGGATCTTATTGTCCCGGCAGTTATGATTTAAGCATAAATGGAAAAAAGTTTGCAGGTATTTCTCAGCGGCGGGTAAAAAAAGGTGTTGCCGTCCAAATTTATTTATGTGTAACAGGCAGTGGCAGCAAAAGAGCTGAGGTTATTCGTCAGTTTTATGAAAAATCACTGAAGGGTGCGGTAACCAAATTTGCATATCCGCAAATTAAGCCGGAAGTAATGGCTTCCTTATCCGAATTACTTGGAATAGACATCACCATTGGACAATGTATGTTACGCTTTCTCCAAGTATTGAAAAAAGTGAGCGGCGGGAAATTTTACACGAGTCAACTAACCGCTGAAGAAAGCGACTTATATGAGCATTACTATAAGAGAGTAGTTGAACGAAATGAGAAATGGTTGCCGTAAGAATACGGAAGGCTTGCTGAAAATGAGCAAGCCTTCCCTATGATATGTTTTCTGTTGTTGCCAAGACTACCTTATTCAGCAACTTTTTCCAAATTTCCATTACGATCCATCTTAAAGGTAGTGGATGGCTTCTCCTCTTCTTCAAACAGCACCAGTTTACGGGCCCGGTTCATAATTTTTACTAATGTTTCATAGTCTTCCTGCATTGTTGTTGAGTTTTCTTCCAACTCTTTGACCTTTTCTTCTAATTCCTGGTTTTGTTTGCGTAAATCAGCGATCTCTCGTTTCAAACTTTCATTCTCATTTTTATAAATACTTGCTTGTAGATTGGAATTGTTCAAGTTTTGTAAAAAGCGAATGACCATATCCATCGTTAAGTTTTGCGGATGTACAGATGTACTTGCAGTTGATACAGGCACTTGATTTTCTGCCATTCCTGCTTCAACAGGCTGATCCATTACACCCGTTTCAATTGTTGCTATTTCAGTTGATAATTCCAATTCTTCCGGAGTAGGAATTGGCGGCTGGTAAAGTAATTTTTTCTTGCCACCGTGATCCTTTCCTAACAATCTTTGCTTTTGTTTTCTTTGTTTCTTTGCCAGTTGTAGGGCTTTTTCATATTTATGACGGACGACCGCATTCCAACGAAAACCGCACGCAGCACTCGTCCGATTTAATTTGTCACCTACCTCTTCGAAAGCATTCAATTGTGTACTTCCTTCTCTTACATGTCGTAATACAGTTTCAGCTAGTAATAAATCATTTTCTTCTGTCCATGCATCTTGACGTACTTTCATCATTCTCAACTCCCAATTATGCAAAATTTTATTATTGATTGGTTTACTATTATCATGGACAGTATTTTTATAATTTATACAATAAAAGATAAAAGGATAATAGTTTTTTAATATTTTTTTGCGTATAACAACCCGGATGTCGTTTTGATTCACTTGATATATGTATTTTTTGGTTGTACAATACCATTTAGTGACGAATTAGCTATCCCCACTAGGGTTGACTGATATTTTATTTGAAAGGATTGTACGTAAAATGGCAAACGAATTTCGGGTTTGCGATGATTGTCAAGCTGTAAATTTAAAAACATTGATTCCAAAATTGAAAGAACTCGATCCCGATGCAACTATAAAAATTGGTTGTCAATCTTATTGCGGACCAGGGCGAAAAAAAACATTCACTTTTGTCAATAACCGACCGGTAGCGGCACTGACTGAAGATGAATTAATGGAAAAAGTAAAACAAAAATTGAAAATGTAGGTAGGCGTGGGTATGGGTTGACGTAATCGTCAGCCTCTTTTTTATACATTAAGCATATAAATTTCCAGCAGGGAAGTGAATTCGACTTAGCGGGAAATTTTTAGGAATAGTGCAAAAGGAAAGCTTGGTTGTGCAAGGAAGGCCATAGAGTGAGGTACGGACAATTCTATGAGACACTTTGACTTGACTTTCAATAAATTTTGTCTCATAGGGCTGTTCTATGAGCCATTTTTGCTTCAGCTACCGCTGGTTTTGTCCCATAGCAGGGGATCCGGGTAATTCTATGGGACATTTTGGCTTGATTATCAACTAATTCTGTCTCATAGTGCCGTTCTATGAGCCAATTTTGCTCCAACTTTTGCTGATTTTGTCCAATAGTCACCCATGTAGTAAGACAACATTGGATCGCCCTCATCAAGTTTTCTTTATAGTAAGTGAAAAAAGAGAAAAATTGTTATCGTATGATATGTGCATTAAAAAGCAATATTTGTACGACGTGTCGACAGTTTTAAAAAATTTCTTTCTTATGATGAAACGAGCACGAAAAGTCGATATAATGGAAACATGAAATAAAGGAAGAGGGTTCCATATGAGTTATGCAATGGAAAAATTAAGAGAAGAGAAAGTGTTCAAAGACCCTGTTCATCGCTATATTCATGTTCGTGACCGGGTCATTTGGGATTTGGTCGGGACAAAGGAATTTCAACGTTTAAGAAGAATCAAGCAGCTCGGGACAACATTTCTGACCTTCCACGGCGCCGAACATAGCCGTTTCAGCCATTCCCTCGGTGTGTATGAAATTGTTCGCCGCATTGTTGATGATGTTTTTAAGGGGAGGCAGGAGTGGGATGAATCCGATCGGCTTTTGTCCCTTTGTGCAGCTCTTTTACATGATTTAGGACACGGTCCGTTTTCTCATGCATTTGAGAAAGTTTTCCAGTTTGATCATGAATATTTTACCCAGGCGATCATTATGGGGGATACGGAAGTAAATCAAGTTCTCAGATTGGTTTCGGCAGATTTCCCCAAAAAGGTGGCGGAAGTGATTGCAAAAACATCGGAAAAGAAATTGGTCATTAGCCTGATTTCCAGTCAAATTGACGCAGATCGAATGGATTACTTATTAAGAGATGCCTATTTTACCGGTGTTAGCTATGGTCATTTCGACATGGAGCGAATCCTTAGGGTGATGCGACCAAAAGAGGATCAAGTTGTCTTTAAAAAGAGCGGCATGCATGCGGTTGAAGACTATATTATGAGCCGCTATCAAATGTATTGGCAAGTGTATTTTCACCCGGTTTCGCGTTCCGGTGAAGTCATTTTACAAAAAATTCTTCACCGTGCCAAAGAATTACATGAGCAATTTTATCATTTCAAACACGAACCGAAACATTTTGTTACATTGTTTGAAGGAAAACCGAAATTAAAAGATTATCTCGAATTGGATGAATCCGTCGTTCTTTATTATTTCCATGTATGGCAAGAAGAGGACGACCCGATTTTGAAAGACTTATGCTATCGCTTTTTAAACAGGCACTTATTCAAATATATCGAATTTGACCCTGCAACTGAATATAAAAAGTATATGAAACTGGTAACATTGTTTACAGATGCAGGGATAAATCCTGAATATTATTTAGTTCTGGACTCTTCCTCGGATCTCCCCTATGATTTTTACAGACCGGGGGAAGAGGAAGAGAGACTGCCGATCCAGTTATCGATGTCGAATGGAGAAATTCGGGAACTGTCCCGACAATCGGAAATTGTTGAAGCAATCAGCGGGAAACGAAGAACCGACCATAAGTTATACTTTCCTCTTGATCTCTTGAAGGATGAATCGACCAAGAAAAATGAGAAAAGACAAATTAAGGAATTGCTTGGGATAAATGGATAAAAAATAGATATCCGCTCTTGATTGCAGCAAAAATCAAAACAGTAGAAGCTATTGTAGGAGATGAAATGAATGCTTTTTGAACATGCCAAAATACTCCATGCCATCCGGACGGCAAAAGAGGTAGTCGGGCGCAAGAAATTGCAAAAAATGATTTACATAGCCAAAAGACTATCCTTTCCATATCAAGAAAAGTTCGACTTTCACTTTTATGGACCGTATTCAGAGGAATTGACATTACAAGTGGAAGAACTCGTTAATATGGGCTTTCTTGATGAAGTAAAGGAAAAAAAGGGCGGTTATTTTCAGTACCGTTATCAACTGACAAAAAATGGCGGGGAGTTTCTTGAGTTATTTGAGCAAAAACTGCCATCGACATTGGACGAATGTATAAATGATATGAACAAGAAAAGTTCGAGGTTTTTAGAGCTGGTCTCGACCGTTCTTTATTTTGATGCCCTACCACGGGAAGATATTTATAAAAAAATCAGCCAAGTGAAAAGCAAACAAAGGTACACAAAAGAAGAGATTGATGAAGCCTTTCAATATATCGAATCATTAAAATCATTGGTAAATAACCAACAAATGGAGTAAGTTGTTCACCCGGATGATAAACGTCAGGCACTATTTGTATAAACGAAACAGGGAGGACGATTTGCTATGTCCCTCCCTGTTTCGTTAAAGAACTAATTTATTTTTCACTTTCAAGTTTTCCCGCTACCGCATAATGATTTTTCTTCATTTCTTCAATAAAGACAACAACTTTATCAACACTGGCACCGGTTGTTTCTACGACAGCTTCGGTTACTTTATCAACTAACGCTTTCTTTTGTTCGTCTGTACGACCTTCTAACATTTTGACTGTAACATACGGCATTTTGCATTCCTCCAACTATGTGAATACTACCTATTTATTATATCTTGTATATCAAGAAAAGAAAATGTGCATAAAAGTTTAAAAAGTGTGTTCTGTGCCATTAGATGGTAAAATAAAGTTTAAAAGATCAAAAAAAGGAGCGAATTTATGAGTTTTTTAGCCTTTCCTCTAAATGTTTTGCCCTATATTATCATTACGTTGATTATTGCGTTTACAGTGCATGAATATGCCCATGCCTTTGTTGCTTATAAATTTGGTGACCCGACGGCAAGAAATCAAGGCAGGCTGACGTTGAATCCGGCGGCCCATTTGGATCCGATCGGTACTATCGTGTTGTTGATTGCCGGTTTTGGTTGGGCAAGGCCGGTTCCGGTCAATCGGTTCCATTTTAAAAAGCCGAGACTGGCAGGTGTCCTTGTTTCCCTTGCCGGTCCGTTAAGTAACTTATTGCTTGCTTTTATTGGCGGACTTCTCTTGGCACTGACGATAGGATTCGGATTGGAGGGAACCGGGGGAAAGTTTCTCTATGAACTGTGTTATTGGTTTACGTATTTAAATGTAGTTTTGTTTGTTTTTAATCTGCTTCCGCTCCCGCCACTTGACGGTTATCGAATTATTCAAGACGTTGTTTCACCAGGTACGCGGGCGAAATTGTCTCAGTTTGAAATGTATGGAATGTTAATCTTTTTAGTCTTGATTGTTGTCGATCCGCTATATAATATAACGATCGGACCGGTGCTTCAAAAAATTATTCCAAATATTTTTTACGGAATCCTTGATTTTGTAGGTGCATTCTTTTAAAATTTTTAATCACTATTAGATGTTCAGCCGGAGAAATAAATCACCATGGCTACTGTTTTTATCCATTGTACGAAATGAAAGGGGAGGGTTTGCGTTGGAAGAAAATAAAGAAAAGAAAACAGTCCAATTCAATATCATTAAAAATGATCCGACTGATGGGCATAAAGGATTCGGTACCGGTGTTTTGAATTTGGAAAATGTTACCCCTGTTTTTGTCGATGTAGAGGAAAAAACGGCTTTTGTTGATATCGGTGCCATGCATGCAAAAAGTAAAGTGGAAAAAGGAATAAAATTTTTTAAAGAGAAAGAGGTAGTGCCAAACGGGAAACCGTATTGGCTCGTCTGGGTAACGATTGAAAGGAATGAAGAAGGTCCGTATTATTATGGCGTTGCTGCTTGTGAATTAATTGTCGACCGATCGATTCGCCGTGGCTACAAATCATTACCTGAACATGTGAATCGCATGGATAAATCAATGAAAGGGCATGTGATTGTGGATCATATGGATGAACCGTCAAAACGTGTTTTAGCGGAATTTTTAAAACAACAAGAAGGCGGACTTTGGGAACGTTCCAGTGACAAGTTGAAAAAGGACCTCGGTTGTTTGGATTAATGAAAAACTCCTTGCCGGCAATAAGTGGTAAGGAGTTTTTCGTATAAAATGAAACTTCCATTAATGGAGTTTTTTTCATCCCAAACCTACCCTTTTTAAACTCAGAATCTTGAGGTGGGGTCTTACTTTCCCGTTATGATGGGATGAAATGAAAATATAGCGAAATTAACTAGTTGGCCGCGAATATGATAAATTGACTTCCCGTGCATCCGTCCTAAATAAATCAGGAAAGTCAGTCAATCCACTTAAACCATTTCCGGTACCACGGTGACTTTTCCGGATCCTTTGTCAACGGTTGTTCATCATCCGAGGAATTTGCTTTCGGTTCTGAACAATATTCGGTCGGTTCAGTTCCTTTGATAAAATACGTATACCGCTTTACTGGGCAATCCTTCGTTGCAAGAAGGCCGGTTTCCGGATTGATATTTACCCCGATGACTCCCGGAGTCGGTTTGAATATTTGATCGGGCTTACCCTCCAGAGCATTTTCCATTATGTCAACCCAAATATTTTTAGCAAATTGCCTTTCATCCGTTCGATTAATCGATTTCCCTTGATCATAACCGGTCCAGACGGCGGTTACTAATTTCGGGGTAAAACCGATCATCCAACTGTCCATGTTCGTTGATCCGGATTTTCCGGCATAGGTTTTCGTTGTTTTTGAGAGAATGCTTTGCCCGGTTACATTTGTGTAGCCATTCAGTTTTTCATCAAAAATCCCGGTCAACATATGGTTCATAACAAAAGTTATATCTGGATCCAGTACTTGAACCGCTTCTTTTTCCTGCTCATAAATTACCTTGCCTTTAGAATCCACAACTTTTGTAATAAACACCGGTTCGACACTTTTGCCTCCATTGGCAAGTAAGCTATAGGCATTGGCCATTTCAATAAGCCGGACATTGGATGTTCCCAATGCCAATGACGGAACTTCATCAAGGTCCGATTCGATCCCAAACTTTTTCGCTGTTTCAACTAAGGTTTCCATTCCTAAGAAAAGATGTGTTTTAACGGCATAAACATTATCGGATAGAGCGAGTGCTTGCATAAGTGTAATATCATCATCGGCATATTTGTGATTGAAATTTTCCGGTGTATATTTTTCCCTGCCGTCATCAAAGGTAAATGTCGTTAATTCACTGCGAAACATCGATACCGGTGTAAATCCTCTTTCCAGGGCGGCGTAATAAAGAATCGGTTTTATTGTGGAGCCCGGCTGTCTCATCGCTTGAGTTGCCCGGTTGAAGCTGGATTCCTGGTAATCACGGCCACCGATTAGCGCTTGAACATACCCGGTTTTCGGTTCCATCACGACGACCGCTGTTTGAATTAATGAATTTTTCGGTATCGTCTTCTTTACTTGTTCCTCCACAACTTTTTGCAGTTTCGAATCCAAGGTAGTAAAAACTTTTAATCCGCCAAGTTCAATGGTTCGCTCATCTAAACCAATTTTCGATTTTAATTGCGTATTAACAACATCTTGAAAATAGGGTGCCGTCGTTCCTTGTTTATCACCGAGATTTCCGGCAAAATCAATGTTTGCGCTTTTTGCCTTTTGTGCTTCTTCATTCGAAATGAACCCTTGTTTTGCCATCTCGGATAAAATGAGTTCTTGTCTTGCTTTTGCTTTGTCATAGGAAATAAATGGTGAAAAGCTATTCGGACCTTTTGGAATCCCGGCCAACAAGGCAGCTTCATGCAGGTTCAAATCCTTGGCATTTTTATTAAAATAATAACGACTGGCAGCCTCAATTCCGTAAGTCCCGTGACCATAATAAATTGTATTTAAATAGCCTTCTAAAATTTCTTTTTTTGAGTAATTCGCTTCTAAACGAATTGTATAAAAAGCTTCTTTTATTTTTCGCACCAAAGTTTTTTCATGACTTAAAAACAAATTGCGGGCATATTGCTGTGAGATGGTACTAGCCCCTTGTACTTTTGCCATTGCTTTGAAATCGGCAATTAAAGCGCCGGCAATCCGCTTTGGGTCAAATCCAATATGGGAATAAAAGCGTTGATCTTCAATCGCCAATGTTGCGTTAATTAAGTCAGGTGAGATTTCATCAAGATTTACCCAATATCGCTTTTGTCCGTTATGCGATTCACCGATAACGGTCCCGTCCTCCGCATAATAAATGGTAGACTGGGGGATTTCAATCGGTGGAGGACCTGACAGTTTTGCAATCATATATGTCGTAAAAATTGTGAAAAACCCGATGATAACCGAACATGCACCGATCAATAATAATAGATGAATATATTTCACTGTTTTGCGGAAATACGGGTTTGTTTTCAGTTCCAATATTTTAACCCCCCTTTAACACTAGAATCTTGCACAATACCCTGTTATTATTATGGAAATTCCTTTTATACTTTAAACCTGATTTTTCAAAAACCGATCATAATAGAATGGGAAAATTTGCAGAGCCAAACGAATAGGGTTGCATACATACCGGATAAAGCCTCTGTCATTATTATTGTTGAGATTGAATTCATGCAGTAAAACAGATAAAATATTATTGTGAAGTAGTAACGGATGAGGACAGATTACCGGTATGTCGGCTCCGATTAAGGATGTGGAAATGTGAAAACATCTGGAACACCAGTGAAAATTACATTGGATATACATATCAATCGAGATGGTCATCATGAGGATTTTGAATTTATTGTATTTGGTCATTATTATAAAAGAAATGCGACCTCTTATTACATTTATGATGAAGTTTGGGAAAATGGAAAAACGCATACGATTGTCAAATATATCGATGGCAAAGTCCCTGAGATACAAATATTACGAACAGGGACTTTGAACATGAGACTCTTTTTTAAAGAAAATGAAGTCATGAAAGGTTCATATAAAACACATATCGGTACGTTTAAAGTTGAAACAAGTACAAAAGACCTTGAATATGATTGGGATGAACAAATGAAACAAGGAAAGATGAACATAAATTATCATTTTTTTATTGAACAAATTGAAGTGGGTACATATCAACTTCAATTTACATTTAAGGAGGAAAAAGGATTATGAGCATCGTATCGCAGGTTCAACAAAATCTGAAGGAAGAAATCAAACATGCTGTTCTCCGGGCGGGATTAGCCGAAGAAAACCAATTACCTGCTATCATTCTTGAAAAACCAAAGGAAAAGGCACATGGTGATTATTCAACAAATATTGCCATGCAGTTAGCACGGATTGCCAAAAAAGCTCCGCGGCAGATTGCAGAGGAAATCATCCATCATGTGAATAAGGAAAATGTATCGGTTCAAAAAATTGATATTGCCGGTCCCGGATTTATTAACTTTTTTATGGACAATCATTATTTAACGCAATTGATCCCGACCATTATTCATGAAGGGGAAAATTATGGGAAGTCCGATTTTGGTAAAGGTGAGAAAATTCAAGTAGAATTTGTTTCGGCTAATCCGACCGGTGACCTCCATCTCGGGCATGCGCGGGGAGCGGCTGTCGGTGATTCGTTATGCAATATTTTAGCTGCTGCAGGATACGATGTGACTCGAGAATATTACATTAATGATGCAGGGAATCAAATCCATAACTTGGCATTGTCCGTTGAAGCCCGCTATTTCCAGGCACTCGGATTAGAAAAGGAAATGCCGGCTGACGGATACCACGGTCAAGATATCATTGAAATCGGGAAAAGTCTTGCCAACGAATATGGTGACAAATTTGTCCATGCCCCTGAAGAAGAACGTTATGAATTTTTCAGGACCTATGCTTTGAATAAAGAAATGGAGAAGTTGAAAAAGGACTTGGAAGATTTCCGTGTGAAATTCGATGTTTGGTACAGTGAAACTTCTTTGTATAAAAACGGAAAAATTGACGAGGCTTTAAAGGCTTTGCAAGAAAAAGGGCAGATTTACGAAAAGGATGGTGCCATTTGGCTGAAAACCGAGGCACTGGGCGATGATAAAGACCGTGTATTAAGGAAATCGGACGGAAGTTATACCTATTTTACCCCTGACCTTGCTTACCATAAAGATAAATTTGAACGAGGCTTTTCTAAAGTGATTAATATTTGGGGAGCCGACCATCATGGCTATATTCCGCGGATGAAAGCAGCCATGGAAGCACTTGGATTCGACCGTAATGCATTGGAAGTAGAAATTATTCAAATGGTGCAATTATATAAAAACGGCGAAAAAATGAAAATGAGTAAAAGAACCGGAAAAGCAGTCACGATGCGGGAGCTTGTGGAAGAAGTCGGCTTGGACGCAACCCGTTACTTTTTTGCCATGAGAAGCTCGGATACGCATCTTGATTTTGATTTGGACTTAGCCGTATCCCAATCGAATGAAAATCCGGTTTATTATGTTCAATATGCGCATGCTCGGATTTGCAGTATTTTACGTCAAAGTGAAGAAATGGGAATCTCGTTCAGTGCGGATAACATAGACTTATCACTGATTACTGAAGAAAAGGAATATGATGTACTAAAAAAATTAGGAGAGTTCCCGCAAGTCATTATTGAGGCTGCGGAAAAGCGGGCACCACATCGAGTTACGAATTATATTCATGACTTGGCGTCGACCTTCCATAGTTTTTACAATGCAGTAAAGGTACTTGATCAGGATAACTTGGAACAGACGAAAGCTCGGTTAGCCCTAGTAAAGGCCGTTCAGTTAACGTTGAAAAACGCTCTAACTTTAATTGGTGTTCATGCACCGGAGAAAATGTGATGGAGCAAAAATGACTATACCAAAAAACTTGAAGGAGTGGGACCGGATGTGGTTTCACTTCTTTTTTTCAAAAAAAAACAAGGGCGAGCCCTTTGAATAGAAATAACATTGGATTATTTGATTATCTACTCATGATTGCGTCAATGTCCATCTCTACTTTTTTAAACTTTTCGGAGACAATATTAAACACTTGTCGATGTTCATCCAGTTTGCTGTTCGTATAACTAAAGTTACTCCGAAGTTCTGTACCGAGATTGTTAATTTTAACTTCAAGTTCACTTTGATTTTTTTCGAGATTGCCCATCCGGGTTCCCAGCTTATTCATATTCATTGCCAACTGTTCCTGATTATGTTCAAGCTTATCCATTCGGGATTCAAGCTTGTCCATTCGGGATTCAAGCTTGTCCATTCGGGATTCAAGCTTGTCCATTCGGGATTCAAGCTTGTCCATCCGGGATTCAAGTTTGTCCATTCTTAAAACTAACTGTTCTTGGTTTTGCTCAAGCTTGTCCATCCTTGTTTCGAGTCGGACTTGTCCCTGCTTAATTTCTTTTACCTCGTGTAAAATTTGATTCAAGAGTTCTTCCACGACACCATCTCCCAGCAGTTTTTAATAATTATACCAAATAGAGTTACTATTTTCAGCAAAAATTACAGATGTATTTTATGGATTCCGCTTCAAGTAATAAGGGCTGTTTACAACAAAGGTGAAAGAACAAAGGCAATCCATTCTTTTAACACAACATGAAATTTTTGCCTTTCGAGTTTTCGAAAATGAAGCGGGGTTGATTTCGATAAATCAATTTCAGCAATTTCCAACATGCGCAAAACCAATTCTCGATCGTAAAAAACGCTGTTCATTTCATAATTATAATAAAAACTTCTTTTATCAAAATTTGCTGTCCCGATTGAACAAATATCATCATCAATAATAAAAACTTTGGCGTGATAAAATCCGCTTCGGTACTGATAAACTTTACATCCAAGTTTTAAAAGTTGCCGTAAATACCGATAAGATGCTTCCTTGATAAACGGATGATCACTAATTTCCGGAACAATCAAGGTAATGTCTACACATCTTTTAAGAGATTGTTTTAATTCGGAAAAGGCTTTTTTCCCCGGTATAAAATACGGTGTTCCGATAACAATTTTTCGTTTTGCTGATCGTAACAATTCGCAAATTTTTTCCTCAAGATCCTTGCCCTCAAAAGAATAAAAGCGATGTTTGATATCCCCCTTTGGTAAGACAGGGAAATAGTTCGATTTTTTCATTTTAACATTCGTTGCCTTTTTCCAATCGGTTAAAAACTGTGTTTGTAGATCTTGAACACCTTCTCCGGTAAAACGAACATGGCAGTCTCGCCAAGGATTTAACACTTCATCTCGGTTCACATATTCCTTACCAATATTAAAACCGCCAAGAAAACCAATTTTCCCGTCAATGACAATAATTTTTCGATGATTGCGGCTTTGGGATGTATATAGAAAAAATGGGAACCTCGGCACATGACAAAAGGCGATTTCAATTCCCTTCTTTCGTAATTCCTTCATCCGTCTACGGGGAAATTGTAAACTTCCGAGCCAATCAATTAAAAGCCTGACCTCAATCCCCTCATTAACCTTTTTTTCCATTAATTCGAGAACAAGGCTGCCAAACGGGTCATCACGAAAAATATAAAACAGTACATGAATATGATGACGGGCTGTTTTCATATCTTGAACCATTTGTCTAAAAAGCTCTGTCCCATTGATAAAAATATCAATATTACTGTGGCGTATTGGAAATTGGTATATATGCATATTCTGTAAGTGTTGCTTCCTTCCAAAATAAAAGTCAACAAAAAGCAAAACAATCACTAGGAAAGGAATGATAAAAAACAGAAAGATTATATGCAAGGGGGGCACCCTCCCGTAACGAACAATTTAAATTGAACTTTTGAACTAAAAGGATAGTTTCCCCAAACCGCATTAGGTTATACAATCAAGGGTGAGCCCGAAGAAGTTTTCCTAAAAAACAAATGCCAAAACTAAAAGAATTGTGGTATTATAAATAAAAATCATACTATTTTTTGCGTAAAATTCTCAAAAGACCTTTTTTGGTCCTTAACAAGTCAATTACATAGCAGCTCGTATAAATAATTTTTTAAAAAAACAAACAAAATTATTGACTGAATGCTCATTCATTATATAATAGAAGTAAGTGAATAAGGACTGTTGTTTAAAAAAATCATCATGGGGATTGGGATTACGAAAAAGGGGGAAACATAATGAGCCAATCATTGCTAGCGGTTAACTGGATTGCTACAATTGCTGTAATCGCTTACGGGGTATATTTATTTATCTATCTCATAAAAACAAGACTCTCCTATATTAAATTAGGGAAAAAAGAAGAATTTGACCGTAAATGTAAAGAACGCTTTCAGAAAATATGGGTTTATGTATTTGGTCAAAAGAAATTGCTGAAAGATAAAAAAAGTGGTGCCATTCATGTCATGTTTTTCTATGGATTCATTCTTGTCCAATTTGGTGCCATCGATTTCATTGCGAAGGGGTTAATTCCCGGCGTCCACTTGCCTTTTGGACCATTGTATCCGGGATTCACCTTCTTCCAAGAAATTGTTACATTCATTATTTTAGTTGCGGTTGTTTGGGCATTTTATCGGCGGTATATTGAGAAACTGGTTCGTTTGAAACGCGGTCTAAAAAACGGACTCGTTCTTATATTTATTGGAAGTTTGATGATATCCGTTTTAGTCGGAAACGGAATGGCGCAAATTTGGCACGGCCATGAACCTACTTGGACAGAACCGATAGCTTCATTAATTGCTACTGGATTTTCTTGGATTGGTGAAACAGCAAGTATTGTTGTATTTTACATAGCTTGGTGGATTCACTTACTCGTTTTACTAACATTCTTAGTTTATGTACCGCAATCCAAGCATGCGCACTTAATTGCAGGTCCGGCTAACGTGTTCTTAAATCGGTTAGAGAATCCCGGTAAACTCCGGCCGATTGATTTTGAAGATGAAACACAAGAATCCTTTGGTGCCGGGAAAATAACGGATTTCACCCAATACCAATTGGTGGATCTATATGCATGCGTTGAGTGCGGGCGCTGTACCAATATGTGTCCGGCAACCGGTACGGGGAAAATGTTGTCGCCGATGGACTTAATTGTAAAGATGCGTGACCATTTGACCAATTATGGAGCGGCCGTCACATCAAAAACACCTTGGGTACCCGGATTCCTATTTTCGAATTCAGTAGGCAATCAATTGGCCCTGCAAGCAAGAGGCCTCGGGGCACAAGAATCGGCAGCAACATCAATTTATGATAAAAATTTAATCGGTGATATTATTACCGAAGAAGAAATTTGGGCTTGTACAACTTGTCGGAACTGTGAAGATCAATGTCCGGTTATGAATGAACATGTGGATAAAATTATTGACCTTCGTCGTTATCTTGTTTTAACGGAAGGGAAAATGAAACCGGATGCCCAGCGTGCCATTCAAAATATTGAAAAACAAGGCAATCCGTGGGGCTTGAACAAGAAAGATCGGGAAAATTGGCGTGACCTTCGTGATGATGTGGAAATCCCAACGGTAAAAGAACTGAAGAAAAAAGGGGAAGAATTCGAATACTTATTCTGGGTTGGTTCCATGGGGTCCTATGATAACCGAAGCCAAAAAATTGCCCTATCCTTTGCCAGATTGCTAAATGAAGCAGGCGTGAAATTTGCGATTTTAGGAAATAAAGAAAGAAATTCCGGGGATACGGCTCGTCGTCTCGGTAACGAATTTCTCTTCCAAGAACTGGCAACAAAAAATATTGAGGAATTTGAGAAAAATGATGTAAAGAAAATTATCACGATTGACCCGCACGCATACAATATTTTTAAAAATGAGTATCCGGACTTTGGTTTAAAAGCTGAAGTTTACCACCATACCGAAATATTGTATGATCTTGTGAAAAAAGGAAAATTAAAACCAATTTATGAAGTTAATGAAACGATTACCTTCCATGACTCATGTTATCTCGGTCGTTACAATGAAGTGTATGATCCGCCGCGGGAAATTTTGAAAGCCATCAAAGGGGTGAAATTGGTGGAAATGGAAAGAAACCGTGAAACAGGCATGTGCTGTGGTGCCGGCGGTGGTCTCATGTGGACGGAAGAAGATACCGGTCATCGGATTAATGTTGCCAGAACCGAACAAGCGTTAAAAGTAAATCCGAATATTATCAGTTCCGGCTGCCCGTATTGTTTAACAATGTTATCAGACGGAACGAAGGCAAAAGAAGTAGAAGAAACCGTAAAAACATACGATGTGGCTGAAATATTGGAAAAAGCCGTTTGCGGTGAAAGAAAAGAATTAGTTTCGTAAATTTGTCATGAGCAAAAAATAAATTTATTATATTAATAGATAGTGGAGGGGATGGATTAGATTTCCCCTCTACCTTTAGATACATCATCGAGCGAGCGTTCAGTCAATGTGTTTCAAGAGCTTTTCTATCATCTGCATAATTTTGTAACCGTTAACAATAGGGGTGAACGGGCTTTGGAATTGTTTTAGAAGTACAAGAAGCTGGGTAGAAAGGAAATTTGTTCAATTTTAAAGAAAACTCGGGCGTCCGAGCCTTTAGGCGATGGCAAAGCCGCAAGAGCACTTATACTTAATTCTTAAAATTTCCAACTACGTCGAATTCGCTTCTTTGCTGGAAATTTATACTTTCTTAACGTATTAAAAAACTATATACATAGTTTTTAAGATACTTATATTTTATAAGGGGGATTTTTATGGGAAAAACGGTTATTTTAGAAGGGGCAAGAACACCGTTTGGGAAATTAAACGGCAGTTTAAGCGGTTTATCCGCAACGGAATTGGGCGGAGTAGCCATTAAAGGGGCGCTAGAAAGAGCAAACGTTCAACCGGAAGAAGTGGAACATGTTTTACTTGGTACGGTTTTACAAGGCGGTCAAGGTCAATTACCATCAAGGCAGGCAGCACGGAACGCCAATATCCCGTGGCAAACAAGTACAGAGACGATTAATAAAGTTTGTGCTTCAGGGATGAGAAGTGTTGCTTTGGCTGATTTGCTTATTCGTGCCGGCGAAAAAGAGACAATTGTTGCCGGTGGAATGGAATCGATGTCCAATGCCCCGTATATTTTACCAAAGGCAAGAACCGGTTACCGGATGGGCCATGGACAGCTTATCGACTTAATGATTTATGACGGTCTCACCTGCAGTTTTACCGGTGTTCATATGGGAACATACGGAAACAGTACTGCCGAGGAATTGGGACTGACCCGGGAAGCACAGGATCAATGGGCATTACGCAGTCATGAGCGGGCATGTGCCGCAATCGAGTCCGGAACGCTTCAAGAAGAAATTGTTCCGGTTGAAATTGTGCAGAGGAAGGGGCAGCCGATTGTTGTATCAACAGATGAAGCACCAAGGAAAGATACGTCATTAGAAAAATTAGCCAATCTCAAACCTGCCTTTGATAAAAATGGAACCATCACCGCAGGAAATGCACCGGGGGTTAACGATGGTGCTTGTGCATTAGTTTTAATGAGTGAAGAAAAAGCGGAAAAACAAGGGAAAAAACCGCTGGCAAAAATTCTTGCCAATGCGACGGTAGCGGTAGAGGCAAAAGATTTCCCGAAGACTCCAGGACTGGTTATTAATCTATTGTTGGAAAAAGTCGGTAAAACTGCGAAAGACATTGATCTGTTTGAAATTAATGAGGCATTTTCAGCGGTTACACTTGCGTCCGCACAAATTGCCGGATTGGATTTGGAAAAGGTGAATGTAAATGGCGGTGCCGTTGCTTTAGGACATCCAATCGGAGCAAGCGGGGCGAGAATTATTTTAACATTAGCCTATGAATTGAGAAGAAGAGGCGGTGGCCTTGGAATAGCAGCTATTTGTTCCGGCGGCGGTCAAGGGGATGCTATTTTAATTGAAGTCCCGAAACAATAAGTGGAAGGGTGCTATTTTAAAAACGAACATCGAGGCACGAGTCATTTCTAAAACATGCTGACAGTTGGGTTTTATCAAATACTAGTGGCATATGACCATTCATTATCGAAATCGAAATTTCATATTTTGAAAGCCAACCGGTAACAATGAGCGATATTGCCGGTGGATTTAAATACCAAATGGGACTTAATATAGAAAAATTTTTCAACGGGAGGTAGAACAGATGGATGTACAAAAAATTATGGTTGTAGGTAGTGGCCAAATGGGTTCAGGGATTGCCCAAGTTTGTGCACAAGCAGGCTATGAAGTCATATTACAGGACATCAATCAAGAGGCAGTGGACAAAGGGATGGCTGGTATATACGGGCGACTTACAAAACAGGTAGCGAAAGGAAAAATGACCGAAGAGGAAAAGACAGCTATCATTAACCGGATGAGTTCATCAACCAATCTTGAGGACGGCTCAACATGCGATGTCGTCATTGAAGCCGTCATAGAAAATATGGAGACGAAAAAAAGTATTTTCCGACAGCTGGATGAAATCACTCCAAAAGAAACGATTTTAGCTACAAATACATCATCCTTGCCGATAACAGAAATCGCATCGGTAACAAGTCGGCCGGAAAAGGTAATCGGTATGCATTTTATGAATCCGGTGCCAGTTATGAAACTGGTTGAAGTTATCCGCGGGCTGGCAACGAGTGATGAAACATATAAAATAATTTATACGATTGCAAGAAATTTGAATAAAGAACCGGTTGAGGTAAATGATTTTCCCGGTTTTGTCTCAAACCGCATTTTAATTCCGATGATCAATGAAGCCATTTATGCATTATATGAGGGTGTTGCCTCAAAAGAAGCCATTGACAGTGTCATGAAACTCGGTATGAACCATCCGATGGGTCCGCTAACATTGGCGGATATGATCGGGCTGGATACATGTCTGTTTATAATGGAGACATTGTTTGAAGGTTTAGGTGATGATAAGTACCGGCCATGTCCATTATTACGGAAATATGTAAGTGCCGGTTGGTTAGGCAGAAAAACCGGCCGCGGGTTTTACGTATATAAGTAAACGAAACAAATATTTTCTACTTTTCAAAGACAACACAGAAAGGGGCAAACATATATGCATCTGCAATTTACCGAAGAACAATTGTTGCTCCAGAAAATGGTTCGAGATTTTGCTGAAAAAGAGATTGCGCCCTTTGTTTCAAACATGGAAGCGGGACAGTTTCCCCGACATCTCATAAAAAAAATGGGGGAACTCGGTTTAATGGGAATCCCGATTCCAATCGAATATGGCGGTACCGGAATGGATTTCACCGCCTATATGATGGCAATTCATGAAATAGCGAAAGTGAGTCCGACACTTGCAGTTATTTTATCCGTGCATACCTCGGTCGGTACCTATCCGATTTTGAACTTTGGGACAGAAGAGCAAAAGCAGCAATATATCCCAAAATTGGCAAGCGGAAAGTACCTAGGTGCCTTTTGCTTAACTGAACCGAATGCCGGCTCGGATGTAGGCAGTCTTTCAACAAGGGCGGTTAAAGATGGCGATCATTATGTCATTAACGGCAGTAAGATATTTATAACAAACGGCGGGGAAGCGGATGTATATATTGTCTTCGTAAAAACAAATCCCGCCCTCGGTTCTAAAGGAATTACCGCATTTATTGTCGAAAAAAATACACCGGGTTTTATCATCGGTAAAAATGAGCAAAAGATGGGCTTGCATGGTTCCAAAACAGTCCAAATTATGTTTGATCATCTTCGTGTCCATGAAAGTCAACGGCTCGGCAAAGAAGGAGAAGGCTATAAAATTGCCATGGCCAACCTTGATGCGGGACGAATTGGAATTGCCGCCCAAGCTTTAGGTATTGCAGAAGGGGCATTTTTACAAGCCAACGCTTATGCAAAAGAGCGGAGGCAATTCGGGGTTCCGATTATTGAAAACCAAGGCATTAGTTTTAAATTAGCTGAGATGGCGACACAGATTGAAGCGGCGAAATTACTCGTTTATCGAGCTGCCTACTTGAAAGGGACAGGAATAAACTGTTCAAAAGAAGCTTCCATGGCGAAAATGTTTGCTTCCAATACGGCAATGGAGGTAACGACCGAAGCAATCCAAATTTTTGGCGGCTATGGGTATATAAAAGAGTATGATGTGGAGCGCTATTTTCGCGATGCAAAAATAACCCAAATATACGAAGGAACAAATGAAATTCAAAAAGTTGTGATTACAAAATATTTATAATTTTCCATTCATAATCGTATCAGTTTTTAAAAAAGAGGGGGATATCTATGCAATTTACATTATCTGAAGAACACGAAATGATTCGAAAAATGGTCCGTGATTTTGCCATCAATGAAGTAGCACCTACCGCCAGTGAACGGGATGAAGAGGAACGATTTGATCGGGAAATATTTGATCAAATGGCCGAGCTTGGCTTAACCGGAATTCCATGGCCGGAAGAATACGGCGGTATTGGCAGCGACTTTTTAGCCTATGCCATTGCAGTAGAGGAATTATCCCGGGTTTGTGCTTCAACGGGCGTTACATTATCTGCACATACATCGCTTGCCGGTTGGCCGATTTTTAAATTTGGAACAGAAGAACAGAAACAAAAATATTTAAAACCGATGGCGCAAGGGAAAAAAATCGGAGCTTACTGTCTGACGGAATCCGGCTCGGGGTCAGATGCAGGCGGGATGAAAACAATGGCAAGAAAAGAAGGGGATCATTACGTTTTAAACGGTTCGAAAATATTTATTACCAATGGAGGAGTTGCTGAAATTTATGTCGTTTTTGCCACCACGGACCCTGAGTCAAAACATAAAGGGACGACTGCATTTATTGTAGAAAGCAACTTTTCCGGATTTAAAGTAGGGAAAAAAGAAAAGAAAATGGGTATTCGTTCATCCCCGACAACGGAAATCATTTTTGAAGATTGTATCGTGCCGCAAGAAAATGTTTTAGGTGAAGAAGGTCAAGGCTTTAAAATTGCGATGATGACATTAGATGGAGGAAGAAACGGGATTGCGGCTCAAGCAGTCGGTATTGCCCAAGGTGCATTAGATGCTGCCGTTAGTTATGCAAAAGAACGGGTCCAATTTGGGAAACCGATTATCGCCAATCAAGGGATATCGTTTAAATTAGCAGATATGGCAACAAATATTGAAGCGGCAAGACTATTAACATATCAAGCAGCTTGGTTGGAATCGGCCGGACTGCCTTATGGAAAAGCGTCTGCCATGGCTAAATTATTTGCCGGAGATACAGCCATGAAGGTAACGACCGAAGCTGTTCAAGTTTTCGGCGGTTATGGATATACAAAAGAATATCCGGTGGAAAGATTTATGCGTGATGCAAAAATAACTCAAATTTATGAAGGTACCCAAGAAATTCAGCGTTTAGTCATTTCCCGGATGCTCTAATTAAGAAAGTCTTAACGGAAAGCAGGTGGTCCTTTGGCAGAAAAACAAAAAGTCTACGCTTCCGTAAAAGATGAGCGATTGATTAATATTCGCCGGGAGCAAATGGTTAAAGGGGCCATCTCTCTTTTTAAGGAGAAGGGATTTCATCGTACGACGACAAGGGAGATTGCCCGCAAAGCCGGTTTCAGTATTGGAACCCTTTATGAATACATTCGTTCCAAGGAAGATATTTTATATTTAGTTTGTGATCAAATATATGATGAAGTTCAGTCGAAAATTCAGGACGCACTTGATTTGAAAAAAGTCACCATTGAAACGATTCGGGAAGGAATTACTTCATATTTCCTGGTGATTGATGAAATGCAGGATGAGGTTTTGGTGTTATATCAAGAGGCGAAATCATTGACAAAAGAATCGTTGCCATATGTTTTGAAAAAGGAAATGCAAATGGTGGCTATGTTTGAACAGTTGATTAAATTGTTTAGTGAAAACTACGGGCTGCTTTTAAAGGATAAAGAAATAAAATTGTTGGCTCATAATATTTTTGTTCATGGGCAAATGTGGAGCTTCCGCCGGTGGGCATTACAAAAAATATACACACTAGATGAATATACCAATATGCAGGTTGAACTGTTTATCCAAGGGGTGCAAACTTTCTCCGGGAAAAAGAGAGATCATCCATTTAAGCCAGCTTAAACGCAAGGCAAAAAGCATTTTTCGTGTTGCGGGTATAAATCTGACCAGAAAACAATTTTTGACACGTAGTTCAAAAAGTATTCGTTACTACGAGTTACGGGTTTTAATTAAGAACATTTTTTCATATAAGGGGATAGGGGGAGAAAGCATGGAGACAAAGGTTTACCAAGCAAAACATCCGATTCGCTTTGTGACAGCATCCAGTCTGTTTGATGGTCATGATGCGACCATTAATATTATGCGGCGGATTCTTCAAGCGAGTGGAGCCGAGGTCATCCATCTGGGACATAACCGCTCTGTTGAGGAAATTGTTAACGCCGCCATCCAAGAAGATGTTCAAGGAATTGCGGTTACTTCTTATCAGGGTGGACACATGGAATTTTTTAAATATATGTATGATCTCCTTCATGAAAAGGGTGCCGGACAAATCCGGATTTTTGGCGGTGGTGGCGGTGTAATTCTGCCAAAAGAAATAAAAGAATTACATGAATATGGAATCGCTCACATTTTTTCACCGGAAGATGGACGTGTGCTCGGGTTGCAGGGAATGATTAACCTCATGCTCGAACAATGCGATTTTCCAACAATCAATGAGGAAGTAGCCAACCAAGTTGTGAATTTACAAAACCAAAACCAATACATAATTGCCAAAATGATTACATTGGCGGAATATTTATCAGACAAACGGATCGCAACAAATGTTGGTGAATTGGCTCCAGGACTTGAAACGATTTTAGAAAAGGTCAAGGAAGCGGAAAAAGCGGTACCGGTTCTTGGTATTACCGGTACAGGCGGGGCCGGAAAGAGTTCCCTAATAGATGAATTGGTCCTTCGTTTTTTAAGTGAATTTCCCGAAAAAAAATTGGCCATTTTGTCGGTTGATCCAACGAAACAAAAAACCGGCGGTGCGCTTCTTGGTGACCGCATTCGAATGAACGCCATTTTTTCACCGCGTGTATTTATGCGTTCTTTGGCTACCCGTAACTCCAAAAGTGAATTGTCACTCGCCATTCGAGATGCTTTAGCAATTACAAAAGCATCCGGATTTGATTTTATCATTGTTGAAACGAGCGGGATCGGCCAAGGTGATGCCGAAATTCGCGCAATTAGCGATGTCGCCCTCTATGTTATGACCAGTGAGTTCGGAGCACCGTCCCAATTAGAAAAGATCGATATGATTGACTATGCTGATCTTATCGCCATTAACAAATTTGAAAAAACAGGATCAGAGGATGCAAGAAGGCAAGTACAAAAACAGTATCAACGCAGTCATGAACTTTTCCATGTATCGCCCGAAAAAATGCCTGTTTATGGGACCATCGCCAGTCAATTCAACGATCCGGGAACAAACGCATTATTTGCAGCTATCATTGAGAAATTTAATGAGGTGCTGCACTTGGGCTGGTCAACCTCCTATTCTAAAAAAGAGGTTGTTGAAAAACATGATATTATCATCCCAAACAGTAGACGGTATTATTTGCGGGAGATTGCTGATACTGTCAGAAATTATCATAAAAGGGTTGAAGAACAAGTTGAATATGCCCGAAAACTTTTCCAAATCGAAGGTACCATCGAGCTAACTAAAGGAAATGAAACAGAAGGGGCCCTCATTGATTTATTAGAAGCTTGGAAAAACAAGATGGCCGACAAGCTGAACGATACTTCGAAAAGAATTATGGAAGACTGGGATCAAACAAAAGAAACATACGCAAAAGACCGGCTCGTAACTAAAGTCCGTGATAAAGAAATAACGACTGAATTACGAACAAAAAGTCTTTCAGGTTTATGGATTCCGAAAGTCGCTTTACCAAAATACAAGGATTATGGGGAAATTTTACGCTGGGTATATAAAGAAAATGTTCCGGGTGCATTTCCTTTTACGGCTGGAGTGTTCCCGTTTAAGCGGAAAGAAGAAGACCCGAAACGTCAATTTGCCGGAGAAGGGACACCGGAGCGAACCAACAGGCGCTTCCATTATTTGTCAAAAGATGACCCGGCCAAACGACTAAGTACGGCGTTTGATTCCGTTACATTGTACGGTGAGGATCCGGATTATCGACCTGACATTTATGGAAAGGTTGGCGAGAGCGGTGTCAGTGTTTGTACCTTAGATGATATGAAAAAATTGTATCAAGGATTTGACTTATGCCATCCGTTAACATCCGTTTCGATGACCATTAATGGACCGGCACCGATTATTCTTGCTATGTTCATGAATACCGCCATTGAACAGCAAGTTGAACTTAAGGAAAAAGAATTAGGGCGACCATTAACCGAAGAAGAATATGAAAAAGTTAAAGCCTACACATTGTCAACCGTTCGGGGTACGGTACAAGCGGATATTTTAAAAGAAGACCAAGGGCAAAATACATGTATTTTTTCGACTGAATTTGCCTTACGTATGATGGGGGATATTCAACAATATTTTATCGATCATCATATCAGAAACTATTACTCGGTATCCATTTCCGGTTACCATATTGCCGAGGCCGGTGCCAATCCGATCACCCAGTTGGCCTTCACCTTGGCGAACGGCTTTACGTATGTAGAATATTATTTAAGCCGTGGCATGCATATTGATGACTTTGCTCCAAACTTGTCATTCTTTTTCTCAAACGGGCTCGATCCGGAATATAGTGTTATCGGCCGTGTAGCAAGGAGAATTTGGGCGATTGTCATGAAAGAAAAATATGGGGCCAATGAACGGAGTCAAAAATTGAAATATCATGTTCAAACATCCGGTCGGTCCCTTCATGCTCAAGAGATTGATTTTAATGATATTCGGACCACTTTACAGGCATTAATGGCGATTTATGATAATTGCAATTCGCTCCATACAAACGCCTATGATGAAGCAATTACAACGCCGACAGAAGAATCGGTACGTCGGGCGATGGCCATTCAAATGATTATTACAAAAGAATATGGGCTAGCTAAAAATGAAAACCCGTTGCAAGGTTCCTTCATCATTGAGGAATTAACAGATCTTGTTGAAGAAGCAGTATTACAGGAATTTGAGCGACTGAATGATCGCGGTGGTGTTCTCGGTGCGATGGAGAGTCAATATCAACGCGGAAAAATTCAAGATGAATCACTATACTATGAGACGAAAAAGCATTCAGGGGAACTGCCGATCATTGGCGTGAACACATATTTAAATCCGAATCCGCCAAAAGAAGAAGAAATAGATAATATCCAAGTAGCCCGGGCATCAAAAGAGGAAAAAGAAACTCAAATTAAAAACTTAATGAAATTTAAAGAACGAAATCAAGATAAAGTGGAAGATGCATTGCGGAAACTAAAACAGGTGGCTCTTTCCGGGGGGAATATTTTTGAAGAATTGATGGAAACGGTAAAAGTCGCCAGCCTCGGGCAAATTACCAATGCCCTGTACGAAGTCGGCGGTCAGTATCGAAGGAATGTATAAACCGGATACGGCAAAAAATGATAACTAAAATAAGATATTAAAAGGGGAGTACCGACTCATATGATGCAAAGTCGGAATCCCCTGCTTTCATTTTTCAGTTTTTCAGGTGTGAAGCCAACGCTTTTCAGAGTCAGTTTAGCCGGGTATAATTAAAGAAGTGAACTTTAAAACTAACTTTAATGTTTCACCATACGAATAAAAATATTTTCGCCGGACATCTAAAAATTGACAATAAATTGTTTTATAATAAAATTGGTAGGAAAGAAGGAAATAGGGATTTTATAAATAAGATTATCTCTACCCCAAGATGTCGTTATTGGGAAGTGAAATGAACTTGAAATATCTTCTAATCGTCGTTATAATTATTCTCTCTATATATGGAATATCTTTTTTCTATGATATGCAGCTGGGTGCTATTCCATTTTTAATTCTCTCTATATTTTTTATCTATATTGCCTGGCAAGAATATAAAAAAGGTGACTAATTCCACGCCATAAAATATCATTATTTGACGAATGACACAGACTAGCATAAACAGATAACTTTTGTTTATAATGAATAATATGCATGAAGAGTGGGTATCCAGTTTTTATAGCAATCATTCCATAAAGAAATCTTTTCTGTTTTTGTTAAGAGAGAAAGGACGTGCACAAGTGAGTTTAGAAAATTTAACCCAAGAACAATTACAGGAAATGTCATTAATCGAAATTGCATATGAACTTTTGTATGACAGAAAACAACCTATGCACCTAAATGATTTAGTAGATGAGGTTGCTAAATTATTGGGTGCAACAAAGGAAGAAGTCCAGGAAAATATTGCTCAATTTTATACGGATTTGAACATTGACGGTCGGTTTTTAAATGTCGGCGGTAATATTTGGGGATATAAAGGATGGTATCCGGTTGAACAATATGAAGATGATTTTGTTCCGACAGTCCGTTCGAAAAAGAAAAAGGCAAAAGTTGATGAAGTGGAAGACGATTTTGAGGAATTGGAAGAGGATCTTGTTGAATACGAAGAAGATTTAGATGAATTCATCGATGAGGATGAAGATGAGGATGAATTTATAGAAGAAGATGACCTTGAAGATGTTGATGATGTATTTGAAGATGACGAAGATATTGTTGAGGAAGAAGATGAGGAACTAATCATCGATGAGGAATTTGAGGAAGAGTTGGACGATGAAGAAGATATAGATGAAGACGAATATATTGAAGAAGACGAAGAATCGTGAGCACATTCTTGACATTTTAACTTTTCCTATGTATTATTCTATTTGGGCTCAATAAAAAATAAAAATATATTTGTTCATTTTAAAAAAGCAAATAGCTCCCTTACATCAGTAAGTGGGGCTTTTTTGTTTTTTCTTTTTTTTATAAAGTAACCACTGGTTTTGTAAACTATGATTAGAAAAAATAGTAAGGAGAGATTTCATTATGACAAAATATGTATTTGTCACAGGCGGGGTTGTTTCATCTTTAGGAAAAGGGATTGTTGCAGCATCACTCGGCCGCTTACTAAAAAATCGCGGTTTAAAAGTAACCATTCAAAAATTTGATCCATATATCAATGTGGACCCGGGAACCATGAGTCCGTATCAACATGGTGAAGTGTTTGTTACCGATGATGGTGCAGAAACAGACCTCGATTTAGGCCATTATGAACGTTTTATTGATATTAATTTAAATAAATATTCCAATGTTACGACAGGAAAAATTTATTCACGGGTAATAAAAAAGGAACGTCGCGGGGATTATCTTGGGGCTACTGTTCAAGTCATTCCGCATATTACGAATGAAATCAAAGACCAAGTTTATCGTGCCGGAAAAGAAACAAATGCTGATGTTGTCATTACAGAAATTGGCGGGACCGTCGGAGATATTGAATCATTACCATTTTTGGAAGCCATTCGCCAGTTAAAGAGCGATCTTGGTTCATCTAATGTTATGTATATTCACTGCACGCTTGTTCCATATATTAAAGCAGCCGGTGAAATGAAAACAAAACCAACACAACATAGTGTAAAAGAGTTACGCAGTCTCGGGATTCAACCAAATGTCATCGTTGTACGAACAGAAATGCCAATTTCCCAAGAGATGAAAGATAAAATCGCTTTATTCTGTGACATCGATTCGCAAGCAGTAATTGAATCAAGGGATGCGGATACTTTATATGAAATTCCCCTTTCTATGCAGTCCCAAGGTTTGGATACCATTGTTTGCAATTATTTAAAAATCGTCAGCCATGAACCGAATATGTCCGAATGGGAAGCATTGGTAAATAAAGTTCGAAACTTGTCCAAGACGGTCAAAATTGCCTTGGTCGGTAAATATGTCGAATTACAAGATGCCTATATATCGGTTGTAGAGTCATTAAAGCATGCCGGTTATGTATTTGACTCGGATATAGATATTCATTGGATTAATGCTGAACATGTGACTGAAGAAAACGTGGCGGAATTACTTGGTGATGCAGACGGTATTTTGGTACCGGGCGGTTTTGGTGATCGCGGAATTGAAGGGAAGATTACAGCAATTCAATACGCTCGTGAAAACAAAGTTCCTTTCCTTGGGATATGCTTAGGAATGCAATTAGCTTCCATTGAATTTGCTCGTCATGTCGTTCGATTAAACGGTGCTCATAGTTCTGAAATTAATCCGGACACAAAACATCCGATTATAGCACTTTTACCGGAACAAGAAGATGTAGAAGATATGGGAGGAACATTACGCCTTGGCCTTTACCCATGTAAAATTGTAGAAGGAACGAAGGCATTTAATGCGTATGAAGATGAACTCATTTATGAACGTCATCGTCATCGCTATGAGTTTAATAACCAATACCGTCAAATAATGGAAGAAAAAGGTTTTGTTTTTTCAGGAGTTAGTCCGGACGGCCGTTTAGTTGAAATTATTGAGTTAAAAGATCATCCATGGTTCGTCGCATCGCAATTTCATCCGGAGTTTAAATCGAGACCGACAAAACCACATCCATTGTTCAGAGAGTTCATCCGTTCATCTTTAAATAATCGGGAAGGAAAATAAGTTTGTTCATTTGGCATCCTTCGCCAACGCTAAATTAGAAAGAGAATTGTTCAAAAAATAATGAAACTACCATAGGTTCGCACCCAAAAAGCTTATTCACTACATTTAGTGAAATTTTTCTTTAAGCCTTTTTGGGTGTTTTTTAATAGAGGGGCTATTATGGACAAAATGCGAAATCATCAAGCGAAAACTGTCCAATAAACCGGTTATTATGTTAAGAACCAAATGCATAATCTTCCATTATTTCATCAATTCGGAATTTTAACGAATGATAAACATATAATGCGGCTATCGCATGCGGATACATCGTTCTGCCACCCCGCTCATCCGGAACAAGGCCGGTGTCAATATGGAGATTGATACATACATCAGCTAAATTTTCTACTGGATTTACGTCTTTCACAGATATTGAACCGACAACAACAAACGGCACCTGAAGCGAACGCAGTTTTTTAGCCAGCACCACAACTTGCTCATTAGCAATATTTCGTGAAAAAATTAACACACGATCCGCCGTCGATAGCTGTTCAAATGTATCACCGGTCCATTCTTGCACTCTTTGCAAAGGCTCTTGTCCATATTTAGCCTCCAAAAAAACACTTCTCAAATCATTTTCACCAAAAATATAAATCGAACCTTCACCAACTAATGCCTGAGCCAACAATCTGGCTGCATCCTCTATATCAAGTTCTTGTTCACTAATTTTTTGTAAACGCCCAATCAATTGCGTAGTAAATATTTTCGACAAACCGCTTCACTCCTTTCACCCCATTTTAACAAAAACACCTTCTCTAAAAAAGAATAAATCTATACTAAGCTTTTTGCAATGTAAAAATTTTTATCTTGTTTCAAGAAAAAGGTGACTCTTACCCAATCTGATTTTCTTGAAAATAAACCAATAAATAATCAAATTTCACAAATTGGGTTTTTAAACCAGGAAAGTAGAAATTTTACAATTTCTACTTTCCTAACGAATAAGTGCAACTACAGCTCTGCTCTCGTCTAAAGACTCGGTAATCGCCAAGTTTTCTTATTTCGGGCTACTGAAAAACTAGAATATGTTCTTTCAATTTTCAACTAAAGGTCTTCCTCCAAACGTTTTGACTTAAATCCATTATATCCGTAACACCAGAAGCAGTACTAAGTGTTAAGTACTCCATAATAACAAAGTATATTTTTGAAGATTTATAATTTAATAGCATTTGAGTGATCGCAAAAGAAATACTCAATATTTCTTTAAAATAATATAAAACATTAGAAAAATATTAGATTTTCTATTTAATTTAATATTAAAGAGATGTTTCCGTTTCAGTGTTAACTACTTGATGAGAGGGTAAGAGATTTCTTGAAGGGCAAGTCCTTTCATCATCTGTAGTTAATGATAGATACCAAGATGGAAAGGAGGTGTAACGGGATGGCTAAGTTTGATGATTTCGATTTGGACATCGTTGTCAAAAAACAAGATACCACTGTACAACCGAATGTTACAAGTAAATCTCTTTGTACGCCTGGTTGTATCACAGGTATTTTAATGTGCTTAACTCAAAACTCCTGTGTATCTTGTAACTCTTGCATCAAATGTTAATTGTTTGTATTTATAATGTCCATCATCAAGATTTGGTCGCCAGCTTTTATGCTGGCGGTGCTCTTATAAGATAGCAAAAAAGGTATGTATTTTGCTATCTTTTTCAATAAACGTGAAATCATTTTCTGTTATAATAATATGTTTTTTCTATAAAATTATGCACCAATCGGCAAAATTTCCCCTTTTAAGCTTAATTTGCCTTGAAAGTTTTTCGTTTTGTTCCTTTACAATCCATTGTTACTGCAATTGCTTCCTATTTATTTTTTACATAATCAAGGAAGTATGAAGTTTTGTGTAGAAAATATTCAATGTCAATCATTAATATCCGAATTTATGATTCCTCTCTCTTCTCCGTTCCTCGGGAATGCAATGGCAGAGGAGTGATGGAAAATAAAATCTGCAAGAGAATCAGGTTCACAACATTGACGAAATCTTGTGAAGGTGTTTGGAAATTTTTTCATCATTTCATACATGCTAGAAAATCCACATACTTAAGTAAAGGTTCCGTGTAAAATAAGCCTTGCAAACCATAAAATGGGGGGACTATGTTTATGAAAGAACAGATTTTTAAAGACATTGATACATTTATGATTCGAACTCCAGTATTATCCGTGAACATTTACTTGAAATTTTTTGATCAAAAACTTACCGAGGAAGAGATGAAAGAACATCTATTGGAAATTTGCAACGATCCATTTTTTAGACAAAGTATCTTGGCTGCAAGTAAAAGTTTATATAATAAAATGCTTGATTTTTGCAACGGTAAAAAAATAAAAAAATATGATTATTTCCTTAAAGCCATTTATAAGTATTTGATAAGAATGAGTACGAGACCAACGCCGTTCGGTCTTTTTGCAGGCATTGACTTTGGCGAATTTACGGAGGAAACTACCTCAATTAAATTCGGAGCGAATAAGTATAAAAAATTTGCGCGTCCGGATTTGGAATGGATTATGAAGATCGTAAAAAAACTGGAGCAGGAACAATATGGGCAATTATGGTTCAAGATAAACGATAGTATCTTTTTTAAAGGCGAACGGGCTTATTTATTGCATTCGACGATAAAAGACACCGACAAGAAAGTAAACGAAATCAGTGTCAGGATAACGTCTCCTTTTGAAATGACCTATCAATTGGCTGGCCGTTTAATTCCTTTCCAAAAATTAAAAAATGAATTAATGACAAGATTTTCAAATGCCACGGAGGAAAAAATTGAACATTTTTTAAAGCAATTAATCAAAAATGAGTTTTTAATTTCCAATCTTCGTCCGCCGTTAACCGTGATGGATCAATTGGATTATTTGATCAAAGAACTGAAAAAAAGCAATTTGGAAGAATGGGTCAACGCGTTAACCAATATTCAAGAAGAAATTCGAAAATATACCATGACGCCTTTCGGTGAAGGGGAAAAAATATATAAAGACTTACATAGAAAAATGACACAATTGGTCAAGTCAAAATATGTCCTGCAAGTTGATGCGAAACTAAATTTGCAGGAAAAGAAGCTGAACAAGAAAGTGATCAAAGATTTAAACAAATTAATGCGCATGCTTTTACCCTTTTCTATGACGTATCAACAAACAGATTCACCGTTTTCAAGGTATAAGCAAGAATTTATCGAGAAATATGGGGTGGACAGAGAAGTACCGTTACTGGAAATGCTTGATCAAGATTTAGGCATAGGTGCACCCGTGGATTATGAAAATCCGAAAAACGCCGGAATCAATGCCGGAATGGTTCAACCATCAACCGATGAGCAGTTAAGAGATTATTTTCTTCAAAAATATGTAGAAGCGGTAAAAGATAAGAAAAGTATTATGATTACGGATGACGAGATAAAAGAATTAGGATTGGATGATTATAATTACAACAGCATTCCGGATTCATTGGACATGAACATCATCGTGAAATGTAACTCTGATCAAGATATTGCGGACAATCGCTTTACCTATTATCTTGGACCGAATTTAGGGGCTACCCATGCAGGAAAAAGTTTTGGAAGATTTGCTTATATGATGGATGGCGAAGAGAAGCTTTTCGAAACATTAAACGAAGAAATTTTAAACTTGAATGATGATTCGGATGAGTATGTCACCTGTGAAATTGTGTATATGCCGAATGAAACGAGAAATGCAAATGTAACAAGAAATATTCATCACAGCGAATACGAACTCGCTTTATTTACCAACAACAGCAGAGATGAAGAGCATCGGTTAAGTTTAAATGATATTTTGATCGGCATCGAAAACGATCTTTTTTATGCGAAAAGCAAAACGCTCAATAAAAAATTGCTCATTACGATCAATAATATGCTGAATACACGAACAGCCCCCAATCCGATACGTTTCTTGTACGATTTAAGCTTGGACGGCAAAAAAATTTGGTATAATTTTCCTTGGGATATAATCTTTTCTGAATATTCGTACATCTCGAAAATTGAATACAAAAATTTTACGATCTCACCAGAAAAATGGGTGCTCAACAAGATTATCAAAACAAACAGCAAAATGGATTTTGCGGATTTTGAAGAACGGTTTAAGAAGTTTTGCTTGGAGTATCATGTGCCTAAGTTTGTGTATTTAACTTTTGCGGATAATCGGGTTTTGCTGAATTCCGAGGATGAACATTGTATACGAATTCTTCACCATCAATTTAACAACAGATACAGCAATATCATCCTAAGTTCTTATGAGGATGGCGGTCTGAATCTGGTGAAAGATCACGCTGATGAAGAATATATTTGTGAAATGGTTATTCCTTTGGTAAAAGTTAAGCAAGAAGTGAATGAGCACTACGTTAAACCGAAGAAATCTCATCAGATTCCAAGTTTATCGGATGAAAGGGTAAAACTGCCTTTTGAAGATTGGATATATCTGAAATTGTACGGTGTTAACTCCAACATGGATGATTTAATAGCCTTTTATATTTCAGAATACTGTCGGGAAAAGTGGGCAAAAGGAGAAATTGAAAAATACTTTTTTATGCGCTACGCCGACCCGGAACAACATATCCGATTAAGGCTCAATGCCAGTGAAGGGAAATTGTTACAGATGTATCCCGATATCAAACAATGGCTCAGGACTTTAATGGAAAAAGGCTTGCTGAGTCGTTTCTCCATTGACACATATGAAAAAGAAATTGAACGCTACGGCGGAAGGGAATTGATCCATTTTGCGGAAACCTTATTTTGTACGGATAGCATTGTAACAGAAGATATTTTAAAACTGAAACGGTTAAAAACGATTAACTTCAGTGATGAAGTAATCGGAATGGTTTCCATTATTCATTATATGGAACAGTTCGGCTTAGAGTATGAAAGCCAATTGGACTTCATGCAACAGCAAGTAAACAAACAGGACTACCGGGAAGATTTTAAACAGAATCGCTCTTATTATATGAAAGTATGCAATACAGACAATGATTGGAAAGGGTTAAGAGAAACGGAAGAGGGGACGTTATTATTAAATGTTTTAAATCAGAGAAACGATAGTATTAAAGCATATGCGAAGAAGATCCGGGAAGGTCTGGAAGCTTCTTCGGAATTATCCATTTTAGACAGCGTGATTCATTTGCACTGTAACAGATTGTTTGGCATTGACCGGGAATTTGAAAAGAAAGTCCGTACTTTGGTCGGGCATACGTTATATGCATCAAAATATATTAAACTTCATGAAGTAGTTTTGGAAAAATAAAGATTCTATTCATTGTGCAAGCTCGCGGAGTTTGCACAAATGAGTTTACGAGTTTAACAAGTAATTTCCCGTTTATTTAGGTGATGGCCGGAATAAGGTTTAATTCTAGCATGTGAGGATTGAAAAACGATGGATATAAGAGAATATGATGATGATCGAGTGACCGTAAAAGATATAGTGAAGTCAGTAAAGATGGTCCCCAAGACGCTTATGCTCATCAAAAATGTCGATAAAAAAAGTTTTTATATCATTATTTTTCTAAGCTTATTAATGGGGATCGCCCCTATTATTACCTTATTCGGTTCGCAAAATTTGCTGAATGCAATCGGGTTCCAAAATATTCGCATAATCATTTCCGCGTTAATCTTTTATATTTTTGCCAATTTGTTCAGCGAAATCATCAGCGGTTTTACGGAATATTATCAAAATAAATTTCAAACATTAATCAATTATAAGCTGAATTTAAAAGTGATGGACAAGTGTACTAAGTTGTCTTTAAGACATTTCGAGGATGCGGAAGTTTATGATATGTTGCAAAGAGTTCAGAATGAGACACCTTATAAACCGTTTGAAGTGTTTTTGTCCATTTTAGGTACCATATCCGCAGTTGTCACTCTTTTCTCGTCTGTGATGATCCTGATTAATTGGAAACCTTGGGTATTAATTATCTTAATTTTTATACCGGTTATATTTTCTTTATACTTTTTTAAGATCGGTCAAAGGGAGTTTAATGTCAGTTGGCTCCGTGCACCGGAAAAACGAAAATCCTGGTACTTATCTTACTTAATGACAAGAGACAATACGTTTAAAGAAGTTAAATTATATAATTTGGCGGGTTATATTTTAAAACAATTTAAAGAAATCAACAAAAAGTTTGTCGGTCAAGATATAAAGCTTTTTAAACGAAGAACGATTTTTACCTTTATCTTTGAGCTCGTTGAACAAATATGTATTAATACCGTACTTGTGATTGTCATTCTTTCGGCGTTGGCGGGAGAAATCTTAGTCGGTCATGTTGTCGGGCTTATTCAGGCGTTGAATTTAATTTCCAATAACTCCAGAATAATATTAAATACGATTCATTCTCTGTATAAAAATAATCTGTACATTATTCAACTGTTTGAATTTTTGGCTTTGGATGAGGAAGTATTGAATAAAGAGGGCCGATTGGCATTAGGGGTCGACAAAATTGAAAATATAAAAATCAGAAATTTAACCTTCAGTTATCCGACCAATTCGAAAGTAGTTTTAAAAAATATTAATCTTGATATCCATAAAGGTGAAAGAATCGCGATTGTCGGGGCCAACGGATCAGGAAAAAGCACCCTAATTAAACTTTTGTTGAAATTGTATGATCATGATGAAGACAGCATTTTTTACAACGATGTGTCGATCCATGATTTGGATACGGCCCAATTGAGAAAAAACATCGCAGTGTTGTTCCAAGATTTTGTGAAATATGAATTAAAATTAAGGGAAAATGTGGGATTCGGTGATATTACGCGCATAGAACAAGACAAAGAATTAAAGCAAGCGATGGATAGAGCGCAATTAAACTTTATCAAAGATTTGGATACACAGCTCGGTTTATGGTTTGTGGACGGCGTGCAGCTTTCGGGAGGACAGTGGCAAAAGGTGGCAATTGCCAGAGCCTTCTTTCGCAACGCATCCGTTTATATATTGGATGAACCGAGCTCAGCCTTGGATCCCATTTCGGAAAAAGAAGTTATCGATATGTTTTTGGATATGACAAAAGATAAAATTGGTATATTTATCTCACATCGGTTATCGACGGCCAAGCTGGCTGATAAAATTGTCGTCATGAACGACGGGGAAATTATCGGGATCGGTACCCATCATGAACTTTTGGCTACGAATGATTTATACAGAAGAATGTATGAATTGGAATCTATGCAAAACGAGGTGGAATATGAGCGTTTCAGTGAAAGAGCCAGTCTGTAATATTGCTAGGAAATTATCGGATTATGAGAATATGCTACAGATCGTAAATCACCCGAAAAATTTTCTTCAAATCGGAAACAAAAGGATCAATCCGTTTCATGAATTAAGTTTAAGCCATGGTTTACCTGCTTTATGCGCGCTCTACGGGGAGATGAGCGAACACTACCCCGATGAAGATTGGGATGCATTGGGACATCAATATATGAAACGAATTGGGGAACAAATTAATCAAAACGGATTTTCCTCATTATCCATGTTCACCGGATTGACTGGGGTCGCTCTGGCAGCGGTCTGTTTATCCAAAGAGGGAAAAAGATATCAAAAATTTATCGCAAATATAAATATCGTCATCGAAGAAAAAATGGAAGAAATCATTACTAATTTAAAACAGAAATCATATCCGAATATGGATGATTATGATGCTATTTCAGGAGTTGCCGGTATCGCCGGGTACTGCTTGTTATTTCCGGAAGAAATGAAAAAAACGATTACTTTGATCTTAAAATATATAATTGATTTGTCTCAAGACAAAGAGATGGAAGATTTAAGGATTCCAGGATGGTATATTCTTCCTGAACATGCTTTTTCGGAAAGGGAAAAAAGAAATTGGCCGTCCGGTTTCATTAACATTGGGCTTTCTCACGGCATACCTGCTTTATTAATTATTTTGTGCAATGCCAAAAAACTGAATATTTACACGGATGGACTAGATGAATGTATTCAAAAAATAGCCGATTTTTTGATCAAGTTTCAAATTAAAGATGAAATCGGAGTTTATTGGGGGACGCATGTTTCTTTGGAAGAATACTATCAGGGAACAGTCTTGAACAAAAATACAAGAGATGCATGGTGCTACGGAACCCCTGGAGTCGCTTATTCATTGCTTATCGCAGGAAAAACGCTGAATAATCAGACGTATATTGACTGTGCTATAAGAGGAATGGAACTGGCAAGCAAGCGGCTTTACGACATTTTTTCTCCCTCCTTTTGTCATGGCTTGGCCGGTGTGGCATACATCTGCAATCGATTTTATGAGGAAACGAATATCAGTGATTTTCGTCAAACTGCCCTTACATTGGCAAATGACATAATGAAATATTATAATAAGGAATATCCATTTGGTTTTAAAAATATTGAAGGAAGCGAAAAAGGCAAGGAATATTATGATTATGTTGGATTAATAGACGGAACGGCAGGAATTTTGTTGACGTTGTTAGCGATCCAAAACGGTAAAAAAACGCCTTGGGACAGCGCTTTTTTATTATCCAAAGTTTAAAATATGGATAAAAGAAAAAGGCAGGGTATTCTCTGATATTTTAAGAGGGTACCCTATCTGCATGAATACGGAATTACTTGAAAAATGTTCAAATTTCAATGAACGA
>Ga0207865_100494_pt1 | contig 42659 bp, 41 predicted proteins | sample HigsolmetaAR204D_FD_184836 | JGI IMG/M metagenome (GOLD analysis project Ga0207865, IMG submission 184836) | Ionic liquid and high solid enriched microbial communities from the Joint BioEnergy Institute, USA - AR20-4-D (SPAdes) (version 2) ...
TTATTTCGCTCGAAACGATCGATTTGACATTCTAACGCAAGTGAGCAGCCTTACTTCGGCATTTTGGGCTACCCGATTCAGCGTTTCTGGCCAAATAGCGTTACGACGTTTCGTTACATTTTAAAAACGGTACGATTCAGCAAAATAGCGTTTGTCACGAGCGTTAGAGATTTGGAAGCTTCGGCAGGGGCGCAGGAAGGGACATCGAGCCCCCCCGGGCTATTTTCAAGATAGACGCCTATGACGAGCGATTCCTCTCGTCATCGGTCGTCACCTTCGGTGTTGAAATTTTGTCGGCGTATACCGCCAAATTTTCAAGAAGACGCCTATGACGAACGATTCCTTCGTCATCGGTCGTCACCTTCGGTATTGAAAAATTCGTCGGAGGAATCCCGTCCAATTTAACGCGGGCCGGGGTAGGGCCGGTCGGCGAGCTGCCGGCGTTCGTCGCGCTCGCGCCGCGATACGGCTTCGGAGCTGTGGACGCCGGGGGCCAGGAGCTGGAGCAGTGGATTGCGGCTGAAGGCGCCGAAGCCGTCCAGGCCTATTTGCGGAAGCATGGCGTACAGATCGGCGCGATCGGGCTGGCCGCGGAATGGCGCGGCTCCGAGGAAGCGTTCCGGCAAGGCTTGGCCAGGGTCGTCCAGGACGCGGAAGCGGCTTCCGCGCTGGGGGTTACCCGCTGCTGCACTTATGTGCTGCCGTCGACGGACATGAACCCGGCGCGCTTCATAGCGCTGGCGACCCGCCGGCTGCGCACCTGCGCGGAAATATTGGACGCTTACGGAATCCGGCTCGGGCTCGAATTCGTCGGACCGCACCATTTGCGCACCCGCTGGGCCCATCCGTTCATTTGGGATATTCCGAGCACGCTGGACTGGATCGACGCGATCGGCAAGCGGAACGTCGGCCTGCTCTTGGACGCGTATCACTGGTACACGTCAGAGGCGACCTACGACGACATTGTCCGGCTGTCTCCCGATCAGATCGTCCATGTGCATATCAACGACGCGCCCGACGTTCCCGTATCGGAAGCGCTCGACAACGGGCGGGTATATCCAGGCGAGGGCGTCATCGACCTGGCGTCATTTCTGCAAGGGCTGCACCGCATCGGCTATCGCGGTCCCGTCGCGCAGGAAATATTAACGCAGGAGCCGCCCACGCAGTCGGCGGAGGAGCTGCTTGCCCGTTCGCAGCGGGGCTTCGCCAAAGTTTTCGCGGCAGCGGGACTGGAATAAAAGCACGAAATCCCCTTGGCGCTGTGAACTGCTCCCCGCAGGGAGCAGTCCACTTTGCGTCGTCCAAGGGGATTATTAGTTTGCGGCCGCGCTCTGGCGGCCGTTTGTCCTGGGACAGAAAAACCGGAGACCCCTTCGCCGGGTCCCCGGTTCCGCGTCCAAGGATTATTGCTGTTGGCCGCCCTCCGCCGCCTTTCCTTTCGGCACGCCGTCCAGCCCGTACTGCTGGTCGTATGCGTCGAAAATTTTGCGCGCGATCGGCGCCGCCCCCCAGGCGCCGAAGCCCCCTTCCGGCACGACGACGGCGACGGCCAGCGTCGGGTTCTCCTTCGGCGCGAAGGCGATGAACACCGCGTTGTCGACCTCGCTCTTGGCCACCCACTGCGTGGACGTCCCGGTCTTGCGGGCCAGCGAATACGGAAAATCGCCGAAGCCTTGCACCGAACTCTCCATGCCGCTGATGACCGCATCCCAGTGCTGCGGGGAAAACTCGGCCTCGTTCAGCACAACGGGGCCGTCGAACTTTTGCACAAGCTCCCCTTCGTACGTCTCGATTCTGTCGACGAGCAGCGGCTTCAGCCGCTTGCCGCGGTTGGCCAGCGTCGTGGCGTATTGGGCGAGCTGCAGCGTCGTATATTTCTCGTTCTGTCCCCACGAAGCGAACACCATGCGCGACTGCACCGACTCCTTCGTGTTCGTCTGGAATTCGTTCAGCCCGGCGTACTCCCGGGGCAGCCCGCTTTCCGTCGAGACGCCCAGGCCGAACTGGGCCAAATATTCCGCCCACACGTCGGGCGCCTTCGCGCCGTATTTGGCATGGAACGGAATCCCGATCATCGCCGACATGAACGTGTTCGACGAGAAACGGAGCGCTTGCGTCGCATTGATGTTTCCGAACGCCTTGCCGTCGGAATTCCGCAATCTGGCGCTGTTATCCCGTCCGTAATAGAATACGCCGGAGTCGTAATAAGTCGTCCGTGGGTTAAAGAACCCTTCCTTGAGACCGATCAGCACCGACAGCGGCTTGATGGTGGAGCCGACATAGACGATCGAGGACGGGTGATATTTAAGCTGATCCTCCGGATAATCCGGATAAGCCGTCGTAATCGTTCCGTTGTTGACGTACGGCGCTACCTTCGTTCTGTAGGTCGTCTCCGGCATGCTGCCGGCGTTCCACAGGTTCGGATCGTAGTCCGGCATGCTGGCCATCGCCACCACCTTGCCGGTCTTGACCTCCATCGCCACCGCATAGCCAGCCCTCGCATTGGGCGCATAGCCGTATCGCTTCGCGCGGGCGGCAGGCGATTTCATATAAGCCAGCTGGTCCACGATCGCTTGCTCCGCTGCCTTCTGCACCTCTTTGTCGATCGTCAAATACAGATTGTGGCCTTTTTCCGGCGGAGTGATCGTCACGTTGCCGACGATTTTTTGCGCGGCATTGACCGGATACGTCTTGTACCCGTTCTTGCCGCGGAGCACGTCCTGGTACATCAGCTCGATGCCGTCGAAGCCGACATATTCGGTATCGATATAGCCTTCTTTATTTTTGTATCCGAGATTATCGTTAGATCGGGCGACGGAATAGGAGCGCATGTAACCGACCAGCTGGACGGCCATCCGATTCTCTTCATCGTTGTAATTGCGGATGCTTTCCTCCATAATCTCAAGCCACTTCAGCTGATCCCGGCGCTCCATCAAATAAGCGATCTCGTCCTTGGTCAGATCGGACTTGATTCTCCGCGGCACGTAGGAATAGTTGATGATCGGCACATCGTTCTTGTTGATGTCGTAGCCGACGTCCATTCCCTTAATGATGTCGGCGGCCGTCAACGGGGGGTGCTCGGCGTCCGTTCTGCCGTACTCCCTGAAAATTCGCTCCAGCTCGTAAGCCAGGGCGATGACTTCGTCCTTCTTCTGCCCCGATTCGATCCGGAAGTACAGCGACTGCGCGGACGACGTATAAGCGATCGGCACGCCCGACCTGTCATAAATGTTGCCGCGGATCGGCGGAATCGGCGTATCCTTCTTGGAGACGAGCGCTTCCTGCGCCTTGAGCTCCTCCCCTTGCACGAACTGCAGCATCGCCAAGCGGACGATCAATATGGAGAACAGAAAGAACGTAGCGAAAAAGAACACATTAATGCGCAGCGTAAAAGCGCGCCGTTTGTTGACTTCGCGTTTTTTCGGATCATCCGTCAGCAGCTGATTTTTCACGGCCTTGCTTCTCCCTTCCCCTCGTTGTTGCCCAGCGTCCGACGTTTACAGCATTAATAATTCCCTTAGCGAATGAATGCCGTCCCCGGTATGGTATGCGTAGCGCTTGATTTTCACGGCGTCGATGCCCGCCTGGGCGGGAGCCCAAAGATCGTTCAGGTCGTGGTCGCCGACATACAGCACCTCGTCTGCCGCGAACCCGGACCGCTCCAGCGCGAGCCTGAAAATCGCCGGGTCCGGCTTTTCCAGTCCGACCTCCGTGGAGACGACGACCGGATGAAAATAATGCAGGATGCCTTTATGCTCCAATATCGACTTCAGCGTCGGCGCGAAATTCGACACGATGCCGAGGCGGAAGCCGCGGCCAGCCAGCGCTGCAATAGCTTCCGCAACATCCTCGAACAGCGCGTACGGCTCCGGCGAAGTGAACAGCTCGTACAACCCGCGGCTGGCCTCGCCAATCCGTTCCTCGCTCCACGATTCCTTGCCCGCGTCCAGCCTGGTCAATATGTAACGGTACAGCTCCACCCAGAACGCCCGGTCGCTTTCCGGCGTGCATACCGTCGCCGGGCCGTGCTCTTTCCCGTAATAAAATTGACGAAATGCCTCTTCAAAAAGTTCACCGATGCGCTCCTGGTCCCGATGCAGCCCTAGCGAAGACAAATAACGCTGCATGATCGCCTTCGATTCGGGAATCGTCATCAGCGTATCTCCCGCATCGAAAAAAATCGCTTTATATTGATTGAGCGGCTTGCGCAGCCGGATCGTCATCATCGGTTCCCTCCCTGATCTCATCTTACTAGTTTACCACATTTCCATTCCAACTAGTTTACCACATTTCCGTTCCAAAAAGGAGAAGCCGAAATCGGCTCTCCTTCCCCTCATCACGATGGAAAAAAAAGAACCGTCTCGGCATGCTCAAGCTTCCTTAATATGCGTCTCTTCGAAATTCGGGGGATCGAACCAATTCCCCCCGCTGGATACCCAGGTGGAATCGAGCGGCGCCCATCGCTGCTGCTCCGACAAGTACACCTCGTTCCAGGCATGCGGACCGTAGCCGCCTCTTCCGTCATAGCCAAGCCCGGTGACGACCTTGACCTCCAGTCCGACCGAACGGGCCATGACCGCATACAGCCGGGAGTAGTCGATGCATACGCCCTGCCTGGTCGCAAAGGTCATTTCCGGAGTCTGCTCCTTCCATGTTCGCTCTTCTTCGTACAGCCGCACCTTCTCCCAATCGTACGCGATCCGGGTGCCAACCCACTCGTACAGCAGCTTCGCCTTCTCCTCGTCCGTGCGCCCGTCCGCCGCAATCTGCTTGGCCGCTGCCGCAATGTCTGAAGGAATGTTCGCATCGATAACCTCGTATTTCCGCTGCAAAATGCTTGCGAATTCCTCTTCCACCGCCCGGGTGAATACCGGCAGCCGGCTGGCAAGAAATTCGCCGGTAACCGGCTGGATGATTTCCTTGGCGCCCTTCTGATAAAGCGATGAGGCTTGAATGTAAGTCGCAGCCGGAGACTGCGGGAACAGCGTCGTCACGGCGAACAGCAGCGCGACGAGCAGCAAGGCCCAGGCGACGCCGGTCACCGCGCCGATGCCGGCGCCGATCGCGCTGCTCCACAGCGAAGGAGCGGACCGCCGCTCCTGTTCGGAAAGCGGCGATTTAGGGGACCACCGGTCGACAAGCGGATCGGCTATGCGGTACAGCAGCTGCTTGCCCAGCAGGTAGGCGAGCACGAACAGCAGGCTGAAGCGGAGCAGCGGAAAATCCCTTACGGCCGTCGCAAACGTGTAGTACAGCTGCTCCCCGAAACCGAGCTCGCGCGCCGGGATGGCGATGCCGAGTCCGGAGAGCCACGCTTGCACGACCGGCGACAGGGCGCTGGCCACGTGCCATGCGGCGAATAGGGCAGCGGCCGTCACCGCCCCCTCCAGCATCATCGCCACCAGCCGCCTGGCCGAGGAGGAGGCGCCGCGGCGCATGCCGTGGCCGATGGAATACAGCAGCGTCAGCCCGATCAGCAAGGTGACGGCGTTCCAGCCGTCCGTCCATTCCTTCAGAATCTCCACAGCAACCCCTCCTCGCTTCGCTGCTCCGGCCGATCCGCGTTCATCGGCGAAAGCCGCAAATTACAAGCCCGCGTTCTGCTTCGCCTGCTCAATCACCGTCTTCAGAATCCCGTCCGCATTGACGGTGAACGTCTTGTTCATGAACGTCACCTTCACCTCGGCGGAACCGGTCTTCCCTTCCAGCCGCACGCTCCTTGTCATCACTGCGAACGTTCCGTCTGGTCCCGATTCATACTTGGCATCCTTCAGCTCGTTCTGAATCGCCTGCAGCGCCTGCTCCTTCACTTCCGCCGTGACTGCCGCGGCCGCCGTCGTGCCGAGCTCCAGCAGCTGGTCCTTGTAGCTGGCTCCGTAATAGAACAGGCCGGCGACCAGCGCCAGCACGATCACCCACTTGACGACAGTCTTGACGATTTTAATGACGATAACCAGCGCCAGCAGCACCCCGACGACAACGAACCAGCGCTCTGCCAAAAACGTACTGATAAATTCCAAAATGACCCTCCCCTTTTCCTGCATGCGCATTATCCGATCTTATCCCCGCTTGCCGTCTTGCTCGGCGCGGCACCGTCGTTTACCGCTCTGATTCCGGGCGTCTGTTCCATTACCCATCTGCCGGGAAATGAGATGGCCAGCTTCGGCGTCGAGCGCTGGCGGAAGCAAGGGATTTATTGTCTTCAGCCTGATTGTAGCAGGGATTGTGCTCCCGTTTCAATCCCGCCGGACTGTGCTTTGAACATCGCTGCCAAGCGGGCCCGCCGGCAACATTATTTTGCAGGACGGACCCAAAACAGGCCGTCACCTGCGAACTCGTTTAATTGGAGCTATATTTAAGGAGGTGAAAAGCATTGCAAAGAAAGTTTGACCGCACGAATCATTTACCTGTTAAATCTGATAGGAGTGAACGCTTCATGACATCTGCTGTTTTACGCAAAACGGCACAAGTGACCGCGCTCTTGATGGTTCTTACTCTGGTCGTGCCTGTTCTCGCGTTTGCAGCAACAGGATTCAAGAGCGGGCTGGAGTACCGAAGCGGAACAGTGAGCGGGTCTGTCTATTCCGACGTATACAGCGAGAACGTCACCTCGCAGGTATACATCTATTCGCCGGACGGTACCGAACTGGGGGTTGTACCAGCAACTTATTCCACCTATGACGGTACTTATAACCTTTATGACTTCAGACAAGTAGACCTTGGCAATTACGATTATTTGCGCCTGAAGGCCGTCATCTCTGACGGCGACGTTACGGAATCCGTATACGAAACCGTCTATCGCTCGGGTAGCAGCGGCGGTCGCGGCGGTGGCGGTGGCGGCGGTTACTGGGGCACCGGCAGCGAGCTGACGGTGAATAGCGACAGCCGAATCGATGCCTACTCCCTGGAATCCGCTCTGCAGAACTACGATACGGTCACTCTTAAGCTTAGCGGCGACTTCGTCTTGATCCCGGCCAAAGCGCTGGAGAAATTCGCAGGCGACGCCAGCAAGAAGATCGTGATCGCAGGCAATGCCGGCACCTACATCCTTCCGCTGAAAGCGGTCGATCTGGACAGCCTGTCCGCGCAAGCTTCCGCGGAGATCGACGATCTGTTCATGAAGGTAGGCATTGCTCAAGCGGACGAGGCTGCGGCCGATGCCGCGAAAGCTGCGGCAGAAGCGCTTGGCGCAACGGCTGCCGGCGATGCTGTCCATTTCTATGTCCAACTGGTCGGTAATGAGAACAAAACGGTCGATGCGAGCTTCGGCAACAACTACATGAGCCGCGAGATCGCGCTCGACAAAACGGTTGACGCAAGCAAGGCGACCGGTGTCGTATACAACCCGACGACGAAAAAGCTGAGCTTCGTTCCGACGCTCTTCGCCACGGAAGACGACAAGAGTGCAGCTACGCTGAAGCACGCAGGCCACGGCATTTACCTCGTCATTGAGCTGGACAAGAGCTTCACGGACATTGCCGGCCATTGGGCTCAAAGCAACATCGAGCTGCTGGCTAACAAGCTTGTCGTCGAGGGCGTAACGGACGAGCTGTTCCAACCGGAGCGCAGCATTACCCGCGCTGAATTCGCGGCTTTGGTCGTTCGGGCTCTGGCACTGGATACCAGCAGCGTATCCGGCTCCACTTACTTTAACGACGTTAAGTCCGGCGAATGGTATACCGGCGTGATCGGCGCCGCGGCAGCTGCGAAGCTGGTTGACGGTTACGAAGACGGCTCGTTCCGTCCGCACGACTACATCAACCGCGAAGAACTGGCCGCTATGGTCGTTCGCGCGCTGGATTACGCAGGCTTCAAGCCGGAAGTGAGCGCAAGCCGTCAAGCTGAGCTGCTCGCGAAATTCGTGGATTCCAGCGACATCGTCTGGGCAGACGCTGAAATCGCGGCAGCGATCGAGTCCGGCATCGTCGACGGCATGACCGACGACCAGATCGGACCGCGTCTGAGCGCGACGCGCGCGCAATCGGCAACGATGCTGAAGCGTCTTCTGACAGAAGCCGACTTCATCAACTAATTCACAGCAACAAAAGCCAGGTCAATACCACTCACCGCATCACGGCGGCCCGGCAATTAGCCGGGCCGCTTTTTAAACTTTATCCATAACGACATGCGTCTTGCCGAATCTTCCCCCCAGATAATGCAGGGTCCGAGCAGTAATGCCTGTCATCTGGACAATATCTTTAACCGCTAATAATCGTGTCTTCATCCCAAAACTCTTCTACCTCGTCCAGTATTTGAGCAGCAGGCGTTATTGTGGCCTCGAAGATCGTTTCTTAAGTAATATTGAATCAAATAATATCCGCAAGCGTAGCCAGCGCTATAAGGCATATTGACCGGTTTAAAGTTTTGAAGCTTTGCGATCTCGGCGCCGTAAAGATACGGGGCAAATTGATCAAAGCCTGTTAATTGCAACTTCTCCCTAAGCACAGGCTTAATGCGCTTGTTCAGTGTTTCGGCGTCTGTATTCGTTACCCAGGGGCCAAGCCATTGTAAGAAGACTTAACACCCGGCCTTCAAAGACTCATTGAAACAAGCATTCCGTGGCACCATGGCAGGTTATTCACAGGGTTGAGTTATCCACATTCCGATTTAATATTCATTTTTCATCACTCCAGGTCGTTTATTGCGGTAATTTTACACTATGACGCAACGTCATAGTCAAGCAGTTACGGTCGTTAATCCGCGCGTCATTCGCCAATCTTCCGTGCATGTCGAACGTTCCATCGATTGCTGCCGCATTTTATTCCCCCCGCTCCCCGCAGTCGACATTTCCCGGGAAATGCATACATAAAATGATTGGAGCTTACAGCCAAAATACATATACTATAAACAGGAGATTGTCTAACAATAGCAGACGCCGCAGCACACGCGGTGCCGATCCGTCAATAACGTCCGCGCAAATGAGGTGACATCATGTCGATCGCCATCATCGTTGAAGGAAAAAACGACAAAACGAGGTTGAAACGGCTGCTGACCGATCAAGTGTTAATCTTATGCACCTACGGCTCTTTAAATACGGCAAGGCTGGAGGATTTGAAGAAGAAGGTCGGCGACCGCGAGCTGTACCTATTCACCGACAACGATTCGTCGGGCAAAAAAATAAGAGCGATCCTGCGCGACACTTTCCCGGACGCCGAGCAAATCTATACTCGCAGAGGCTACGCCGGGGTCGAAGGGACGCCGGAGGAATATTTGCTGCAGCAATTGGAAAAAGCCGGGCTCGAGGAGTACATTCAATACCCTTCCTCGGACCCGGCTTGGGGACAACCGCAGCCGCCTGCAGGCAGCCGCGGCTTAACCAATAAACTGCAGCAAATAGATGACCAGCGTCACCGTAAAAATGCTGAAAATGGTCGACGAAAAGACGACCTGTGACGCAAATTCAGGCTCGCTATCGTATTCGACGGCGATCAGCACGCTGCTGAGCGATGTCGGAACGGCGCAGGACAAAATCAGCGCTTTGGCCATCAAGCCGTCGATCCCCATCGCCCAGACGATGAGAAAGCCGACAGCCGGCCCGACGCACAGCCTGAGCACATTCGACAGCATCACGTCGGAAAAGTTAAACTGCCACTTCATGCTGCCGAGCTGCACGCCGAGCGTCAGCAAGGCCGTAGCGATAAAGGCGTTGGACACATAATTGATCGGGGCATAGATCGGGTCCGGCACAGAAATGTCGAAGCCTCTCATGAAGAACGCGATCGGAATGATGTAGATGACCGGGAGCGTGAAGATCGTCTTCATCGTCGCCCGCAGATCGGCCTTCTTTTGCGCATTGACGCTGTAGATGCCATACGTATTGGGAAGCAGGCTTTGCATCATCATAATAATGATCTGGATCGACAGCGTGAACGTATCGCCGACAAACACCAGCTGATTGAGCGGAAGGGCGTAATTGGCGCTGTTATAAAAGATGACGCTGTTCCGCATAGCCGGCACCATGCCGCCGCGATAGCCGCGGATGCGGATGACCAGTTCCACAATCAGAAACATCGCGGCGAAGAAAATAGCAAAAAACAGCAGCGTTTGCAGCAGAACGCCGAGCGAGATCGTCGATTCGTAGAGCATTTTGAAGACGATCGCCGGCGAAAACAAGTAGAAATTCAGCTTCGACAACGTTTTGATATCCAGCTTGAAGGCCCGGTACAAAATGATCCCGATGCCGATCATAATCGTCAGCGGAATAACGTTGTTCAGCAAAATATGCCAGAAGTATGTCATAGCAGAATGCAGGACTCCTTGAAGTTATTCCTTGCCGAGATTATTCCTTGCTCACTTGAATCAAATCGTTGACGATGAGATCAAGGTCCAGGTCCGGATCGTCGCCTAAATAATAAGTGCGAATATTCCCTTTGCCGTCGACCAGCAAAATATAATTCGTATGGGTAAAGGTGTCGCCTTGCGGGTCTTTCACGACCAAAATGCCGTAATCCGTGGCAAGCTGCATCGCCGCGGCCTCATCATTGTCCGGATTGCGCAGGAAATACCAGCCGCTCAAATCGGCATTGTTCATTTTGGAAAACTCCTGCAGCCGTTCCCTCGTATCCTTCGTCGGGTCGAAGGTAATGGAAACGATGGCCGTGTCCGAACCGAATACGCCCTTCTCCTTCAGCTTGTCCTGAATTTTCGACAGCGTGTAAGTCGTCGGCAGGCAGACGTCCGGGCAGGTGGAGTAATAGAAATAGACCAGCTTGGCCTTGCCCGCGGTATCGGCCAAGCTTACCTGATTGCCGTTCAAGTCCTCCAGCGTAAAATCCGGCGCCTTCTTGAGCACGCCGATCTCTCTCCCCGGCTCCTGGAGCAGCATGTAAGCAAGATAACCGATCATGCCGAGCAGCAGGACGATAATGACCCATTTGAACCCGTTATTTTTCATGAAAGCCCTCAAACCTCCATCATAGTAAATTGACAAAAAGAATCCCCATGCAAAAAACGCATGGGAATCGCTAATTTGAACCGTCTCAGCCTTGCGCCGTGTTAATAATCATGACGATCAGCAGAAGAGTCAAATAATTGACGGAGAAAATGAACATTTTCTTGGCCCACATCTCTTCATCCTCGGCCTTGAAGCCTTTGAGGGCCAGGAATACCCACAGAAGCCCCATAATCGCAGCCACAAAAAAGTACACGAGGCCGACATATCCGAACAAGTACAGCGTCAGCGATACAGGGACGAGCAGAACGACATACCGGATGATGCTCATCTTGGTGATATAGGTTCCCTTCACGACGGGCAGCAGCGGATAACCGGCAGCGCGGTATTCTTCCAGGCGGCGAATGCCCAGCGCCCAGAAATGCGGCGGCTGCCACAGAAACAAGAAGCTGTACAATATGAGCGCTCCCGCATCAAGCTGCGGCGTTACCGCGCAGTAGCCGATGATCGGCGGCATCGCGCCTGCGAAGCTGCCGACAAAGGTGCTCCAGACGGAAGTGCGCTTGAACCAGGCGGTGTATACCCACACATAGAGGAACATGCCGATCAGGCCGAGCATCGCCGAGATCGGGGTGGCGCCGAACCAGAGCAGCGCAAGTCCCAGGATGCCGAGCATAATGCCGTACACCAGCACGACTTGCGGCGACAGCTTGCCCGCAGGCAGCGGCCGGTTCTTCGTCCTGGCCATCTTCACGTCAAAATCGCGGTCCAGGTAATTGTTGAGCACGCAGGACGCCCCCATGACAAGCGCCGCGCCGACGATGGTATATAGTAAAAGAGCCCAATCGATCTGCCACTTGGAGGCAACCCAAAAGCCGCCCAGCACCGCAAGCGAGTTCGAGAACACGATTCCCGGTTTGGTCAATTGGACGAAGTCTTTCCAGCTCGCCTTCGCTGCCGGGCTCGCTTCCGCCGCTTCCACTGCCGCGTCGGTCCCGAGCTCCAGGCTATGTTGTTTCATTCCGGTGACCTCCCAATAAATAGCTTGACACGCATCGCTGCGTGCCTTCCTTCATGTCTTCTATATCATATCAACACGCCAATCGTTTGACAACAAAGCGGCGGGGGAATTCATAATATTGTCGATATATGTGACAAATCTTACACGGACTGCGGCTGTCGGCGCGGTATGCGCCGCCTCACCTATTATACCGCGTTTTATGGCTATACAAAAAAACCGCCTCCCTATCGCTTGCGCGCGGGAAATGCGGCTTTGGCGTTACGGCGTTACTTGGGAACCTTTAGCGGCGGTTGGCCGAACAGCTCGCGGCGAACGGCGGCCCAGGCTGTCTCGACGACCCGTTCCAGGTCGATCACCCGACGGCCAAGCGCCGATACGATGACGCCGTGCTTGACCGCGGAGCTGACGCCGCAGTAGACGGGCGCTCCCGCTTCCATGAACAGCTCCAGAGCGCCGCGGAGCATGCCGGTCGTGTCCGGGCCGATCCGGTCCGAAAACACATAAAAGGAAGCGAGGTGGGTATAATCCTCAAAGCGCCCTGCCGCTTCGACCTCCGACGCCGCCGGCTCAAGCCGCTGCCTGGACTGATAAATGGGCTCCTCCTCCAGCCATACGGTCAGGCGGCTGCGGTACTGCTCGTACTGGAACAGCTCGCCGCGATGCAGGCGGCCCGGGCATACGATATCGCTCATCACAAGCGCAGCGCCCGGCGCGAGGACGACGTCCGTGGCGCTGCGAAAGCGGGCATCCTTGTACAGCGTGACCGGCTCCGGCATGTATTCCACATAGGCGCCTTGCTCCAGCACAAGCTTTTGGCGCTGCTCGCTGGCGCCGCCAGCTCCGGGAACGGATGGATGCACCTTCGTATACGACTGGTTCGTAACGAAGACGTTCGCCGCTTCGCCGAAATGCCAGCTCAGCTCGTACCGGTCTCCCGCCATCATGCCGGGGGATGCATCCATTACATAGACGCCGAGCTGGCGGTTCGGAAAGGAGAACGTCTTGGCGATTTTCAGCGGATACGAATGAACGCTGCGCTCCAGCCGCGTCGCGCCCCCGGAAGCCGAGAACTCGGCGCGCACCGAGCCTGTCACTCTAGGCATGGCCGTATTCATGCTCGACCCAATGAACGATGCGGTCCAGCCCCTGGCCGTCCATCAGATTGGAGAAAATGTACGGCCGCTCTCCGCGCATTTTTTTCGTATCCTCTTCCATCACCGCCAGACTCGCGCCGACATGCGGCGCCAGATCGATCTTGTTAATGACGAGCATATCGGAACGGATAATGCCTGGGCCGCCCTTGCGCGGAATTTTTTCCCCTTGCGCGACGTCGATTATATAAATGAAGCGATCCACCAGCTCCGGGCTGAACGCCGCGGCCAAATTGTCGCCGCCGCTCTCGATGAATATGATGTCCAGCTTGTCGAAGCGCCTCTTAAGCTCCTCCACGGCCTCGAAGTTCATCGATGCGTCCTCGCGAATCGCCGTATGCGGGCAGCCGCCCGTCTCCACGCCGATGATGCGGTCGGCCGGCAGCGCCTGCGAGCGGATCAAGATTTCGGCGTCTTCCTTCGTATAAATATCGTTCGTAATGACGGCGATGCTGTACTTGCCGCTTAGCTCGCGAGCGATCCGCTCGACGAGCGCCGTTTTTCCCGAGCCGACAGGCCCCCCGATGCCGATGCGCATAGGCCGGTCTGCAGGTTGGCCTTTCGGCCGCTCCCATTCGTGATGATGATGCGCCCCTCCTTGACACATAAGCCATTCCTCCTAGAGTGGTATCGAGATTCAGGACATAAACAACCGCGAATACAGCCCTTCATGCCGCATCATGGCGATATCCGCCAGCGGCGTGCCGCCGTCGCCGTCCTCCCACGGGTCGAGCCGCTCCGCCTGCCTCCACGCTTCGCCAATCGCCGGCTGCAGGTCTGCCAGCAGCTTCTGGCCGTCGGTCTGGCCGAGCGACATGAGCCGCAGACCGCTGTTGATGCAGGTCATGACGCATGTGTACAAATATCCTTCCGCCGCGATGGTGAGCGGCGCTCCGAGACGCAGCGACAGCCAGCCGTGAACGAGCGGATGCGCTCCGACGCAGCGGCCCTCGCGCATCGCCTCGTCGAGCGGCGCGAAATCGAGCTGCGGATAGACCGACCGGGCGAGCTGAAGCAGGCGGCGGCCCATCTTGGCGACGCCCTCCCGCGTCTCCGCCGCGCCGCGCTGCGCATGCTGCAAGCGGTCGAGCTCCCACAAGCGGTCCCAGCGGGCGTCCGGCGCGCATATATAGACCGCCTTGACCGCCAAAGCATCGACCGGGGCCCAGGCTGACGCCAGCATCGCCTGGATGTAGCGGCCCAAGTCCTGCGCCGTCCGGACGCGCCCTTCCTGCACCAGCGTCTCCAGCCCGAACGAATGCGAGAAGCCGCCGATCGGCAGCGCGGAATCGAGCCACTGCGCGTAGGCAAGCCACGAAAACGGCACAGGGCGATGATCGCTCTTCTCGTTGGCGCTCGCGTTCATGCGCGTTGCCACCTCCTTCCGTTGACGCATTCCGGAGAACGGGTGCTTCAGAACAAAAAGTACCTCTGCCCCATCGGCACGACCGAGACCGGCTCGCAGGTAACCGGCGCTCCGTCCACCTTCACCTCGTACGTCTCCGGGTTCACCTCGATGGCCGGCGTCTCTCCGTTATGAATCATGTCCTGCTTCGTCACGCTGCGGCAGCCGCGCACCGGCTCCACCCGCTTCTGCAGCCCGAGCTCGCGGTGCACGCCGCGATCGTACGCCGCTTGCGAGACGAACGTAATGCTGTGCCGCAGCGCGCGGCCGAACGCGCCGAACATTGGACGCCCGAACACCGGCTGCGGCGTCGGAATCGACGCGTTCGGATCGCCCATCTGGGCGAAGGCGATCATGCCGCCCTTCACCACCATATCCGGCTTGACGCCGAAGAACGCCGGCGACCAGACGACAAGATCGGCCAGCTTGCCCGGCTCGACCGAGCCGACCAAATGCGCGATGCCATGGGCGAGCGCCGGATTGATCGTATATTTGGCGATGTACCGCTTGATGCGGAAGTTGTCGCCTTCCGCCGCCGCGTCCTCAGGCAGCGCTCCTCGCTGCCGCTTCATCTTGTCCGCCGTCTGCCAGGTGCGGATGATCACCTCGCCGACCCGGCCCATCGCCTGGGAGTCGGAGCTGATCATGCTGAACACGCCCATGTCGTGCAATATATCTTCGGCGGCGATCGTCTCGGGACGAATCCGCGAATCGGCGAAAGCGACATCCTCCGGAATGCGGCTGTCCAGATGGTGGCAGACCATCAGCATATCGAGATGCTCTTCCACGGTGTTGACCGTATATGGCCGCGTCGGATTCGTCGAAGACGGCAGCACGTTGCTCTCCGAGGCGATGCGGATAATGTCGGGCGCATGCCCCCCTCCCGCCCCTTCCGTATGATACGTATGAATCGTGCGGCCGCCGATGGCGCGGACCGTATCCTCGACAAAGCCGGCCTCGTTGAGCGTGTCCGTATGGATCGCCACCTGCACATCGTAGCGGTCCGCGACGCGCAGGCAGGCGTCGATGGCAGCCGGCGTCGTGCCCCAGTCTTCGTGCAGCTTCAGGCCGATCGCGCCGGCCTCCACCTGCTCCGCCAGCGGCTCCTCGAAGGCGGCGTTGCCCTTGCCCGTAAAACCGAGATTCATGGGAAAAGCCTCGGCGGCCTCCAGCATCCGGTGTATATGCCAGGCGCCCGGCGTGCAGGTGGTGGCGCTCGTGCCCGCGGCCGGCCCCGTGCCGCCGCCGATCATCGTCGTCACGCCGGACTGCAGCGCCGTCTCGATCTGCTGCGGGCATATATAATGGATGTGCGTATCGATGCCGCCGGCCGTCACGATCTTGCCTTCCCCGGCGATCACCTCGGTCGACGCTCCGACAATCAGCTTCGCGTCCACGCCGTCCATAATATCCGGGTTGCCGGCTTTGCCGATGCCGACGATGACGCCGTCGCGGATGCCGATATCGGCCTTGACGATGCCCCAATGATCGATGATGACCGCATTCGTGATGACCGTATCGAGCACGCCGTCGGCGCGCGTATGGCGGCTGGACTGCCCCATGCCGTCGCGAATCACCTTCCCGCCGCCGAACTTGCATTCCTCTCCGTATATCGTGTAATCTTTCTCGATTCGCGCCCACAGCTGTGTATCGGCCAGCCGCACCGCATCGCCGGTCGTCGGCCCGAACATCATCGCATAGGCTTTCCGGTCCATCTCCTTCAAATCAGCAGCCCTCCTCCCATTCGGTCAGGCGAATCCGCACCGGCTCCGGCAGCACGCCGCGGCGCACGCGGCCTTGGGTCAAGCCGTTCAGCCCGAACGAAAGCCGCGCGCCGCCGAGCTCGACGAGCGTCACTTCCTTTTCCTCGCCGGGCTCGAACCGGACCGCCGTTCCGGCGGGAATATCCAGCCGCATGCCGAACGCCGCTTGCCGCTCGAAGCGGAGCGCGCGGTTCACTTCAAAGAAATGATAATGGGAGCCGACCTGCACGGGACGGTCTCCGGTATTGACAACACGGATCACGACCCGTTCCTTGCCTTCGTTCAATCGAATCGAGCCTTCGCCAACCCGATATTCTCCAGGAATCATCACGCAACCCCTCCCTGCTTCCCAAATAACTGTTCTGCCTCGCGAATAATTGCCCTGCCCGCGGCTTGTGCTGACGCTTCGCCCGGATGCGCCCGCATCGGCACCCGCTTCAGCGGATCGGCTGATGCACCGTCACCAGCTTCGTTCCGTCAGGAAACGTCGCCTCCACCTGCACCTCGTGCACCATCTCCGGCACGCCCTCCATCACTTGCTCCGCCTTCAGGATCGTCGTGCCGTATGCCATCAGCTCGGCGACGGACATGCCGTCCCGCGCCCTCTCCATCATGTCGGAGGTAATGAGCGCGACGCTCTCCGGATAATTCAGCTTCACGCCCCGCTGCAGCCGGCGCCGGGCGATATCCGCGGCCACGGTAACGAGCAGCTTCTCCTTCTCCCTCTCGGTCAAATACATACGATGCCTCCTCATCCAAACACGAATAATCCGTTGCCGATACGCTTATTATATTCGTCATTTGTGCAGCTGTAAATATTGAATGTTAATTATTATTACACAATAATATCTTTAATTATCCATTTTTTTCATATTTACAGTCATTTATTTGATTAAATGTCTTTTTAAAGCACGAAAAATGGTCAAATCAATTCACAAAAATCATTTTAACAAAAATTATGTTAGGTATATTGACACTAAATTGCGATATGAAATATGATAAGGCATGTAAGCAATCCGGCAATGCCAATAATTAGGGGAGTTGATCTTTATGAAAGTAAAGAAAAAAGCATTGACCCTGCTGATGGCTGCCAGCTTGTCGTTCTCCGCCCTGCTGGCCGGCTGCGCATCGCAGACGAATTCGTCGGGAACGGCAGGATCGCCGGGCACGGATGCCGCGGCCGGCGCCGGATCGGGAGACGACACGGTTTACGTCGGCGTCCTGCACAGCCTGACCGGAACGATGTCGATCAGCGAGGTGTCCGTCAGAGACGCTACGCTGCTGGCGATCGAGGAGATCAACCAGGCCGGCGGCCTGCTCGGCAAGCAGCTGAGGCCGGTCGTCGAGGACGGCGCGTCCGACTGGCCGACCTTCGCGGAGAAAACCAAGAAGCTGCTGCAAAAGGATAAGGTGGCCGTCATCTTCGGCGGGTGGACATCCGCCAGCCGCAAGGCGGTGCTGCCGGTCGTCGAACAAAACAACGGCCTTTTCTTTTACCCGGTGCAGTATGAAGGACTGGAATCTTCGCCGAACATTTTCTATACCGGAGCGACGACGAACCAGCAGATCGTCCCGGCCGTCACCTGGCTGCTCGAAAATAAAGGCAAGAAATTTTTCCTGCTCGGCTCCGATTACGTATTCCCGAGAACGGCTAACAAAATTATCAAGGAGCAGCTGAAAGCCGAAGGCGGCACGCTCGTCGCCGAGGAATATACGCCGCTCGGCCATACCGATTACAACGCCATCATCAGCAAAATCAAGAAAGAAAAGCCGGACGTCGTGTTCAATACGCTGAACGGGGACAGCAATGTCGCCTTCTTCAAGCAGCTGAAGGATGCGGGCATTACGGCAAACGATTTGACGACGCTGTCCGTCAGCATCGCCGAAGAGGAAATTCGCGGCATCGGCGCTTCGGTGCTGGAAGGCCACTATGCCGCCTGGAACTATTTCCAAACGACCGACACGCCCGAGAACAAGAAGTTCGTCGAAGCGTACAAGGCCAAGTACGGCAGCGAGCGCGTAACGAGCGACCCGATCGAGGCTGGATATTTCGGCGTCTATCTGTGGGCAGAAGCGGTGAAGAAGGCGGGATCGTTCGAGGTGGATAAAGTGAAGGAAGCGGCCAAAAGCATCGAGTTCAGCGCGCCGGGCGGCAAAGTGACGATCGACGGCGAGAACCAGCATGTGTACAAAACGGTGCGGATCGGCGAGATTCAGGCGGACGGCATGTTCAAGGAAGTATGGAACTCCGGCCAGCCGGTGAAGCCTGATCCTTTCCTCAAGACATACCCTTGGGGCGCTGCGGTTTCCCCGCAGTCCTGATTCCATCCATCGCCGTTTGACGCCGGGGCTGCCTTCCTGACAGGCAGCCCCCGCCATTATGCCTGTCTCCGACCTATGAAGGAGTGATTGTGAATGAGCCTCGTGTTTTTGCAATTGTTCAACGGCGTCAGCCTAAGCTCCATCCTGCTGCTTATCGCGCTCGGCCTTGCCATTACATTCGGTCTGATGAACATCATCAATATGGCCCACGGCGAATTCATCATGATCGGCGCCTACATGGCCTACACGGTGCAGCAGCTGTTCCAGCAATTTCTCCCGCCCTCCGTGTTCGGGTATTATTTCATCCTGTCGCTCGCCGTTGCCTTCCTGGTCGCCGCAGCGATCGGCTGGCTGCTGGAAACGACATTGATCCGCTACCTCTACGGCCGGCCGCTCGACAGCCTGCTCGCCACCTGGGGCGTCAGCCTCGTCCTGCAGCAGGCGGCGCGGAGCATCTTCGGCGCGCCGAACGTCGCCGTCCAGGCCCCCGCCTGGCTGGAGGGAGGGCTCGCCGTCACCGCCGAGCTGACGCTGCCCTACAAGCGTCTGTTCATCATCGCGCTCGTCATCGTCTGCCTGGCGTCCATCTATCTTTATTTGTACCGCACCCGCGGCGGCCGCAATATGCGCGCGGTCATGCAGAACCGCTCGATGGCCTCCTGCGTCGGCATCTCTTCCCGCCGGGTCGATGCCTTCGGCTTCGCGCTCGGCTCCGGGCTGGCCGGCATTGCCGGCTGCGCGCTGACGCTGCTCGGACCGATTGGCCCGACGATCGGCACCTATTATATCGTCGACGCCTTCATGGTCGTCGTGCTTGGCGGGATCGGCAAGCTGATCGGCACCGTTGCCGGCGCGCTTGGCATCGGCGTATTCAATACGCTGTTCGAGTATGCGACGAGCGCCACGCTGGGCAAGGTGATCGTTTTCACGCTGATCATCGCGTTCCTGCAGTGGAAGCCCGCAGGGCTCGTTACCGTTAAATCCCGGGCGCTGGATTAAGGCTGCCGGAAGGAGTGAACCGTTCTATGATGTTAAGGATTGGCAGCACTCGAATGAAAATTGTGCTGACGCTGATACTGATGGCCGTTCTGCTGATCGCGCCTATGCTGCTGTCGGAGTTTCGCTTGTCGCTGCTGGGCAAATTTCTTGCCTATGCCGTACTCGCCATCGGCCTCGACCTGATCTGGGGCTATGCCGGCATCTTGAGCCTCGGTCACGGCGTTTATTTCGGCCTCGGCGCTTACTGCATGGCCATGCATCTGAAGCTGGCGGCGGCCGGCGGCCGCTTGCCCGATTTCATGTCGTGGAGCGGCATCGAAAGCCTGCCGTGGTTCTGGGAGCCGTTCCGGTCGGCGGGAGCCGCGCTTGCACTCGCCCTGCTCGTACCGGTCAGCGTCGCCCTCGCGCTCGGCTACCTGACGTTCCGCAACCGAATCAAAGGCTCCTTTTTCTCCATCCTGTCCCAAGCGCTCGTAATCATCACGGTGACGCTGTTCGTAGGGCAGCAGGGCTACACCGGCGGAACGAACGGGCTGACCAACTTCGATACGTTCCTCGGCATCCCGCTTGGCGATCCGCAGACGAAGCTGACGCTGTATTATGTGACGGTCGCCGTCGTCATCGCGACGCTGGCCGCTTCCTTATGGCTCGTATCGAGCCGGCTCGGCAAAATTCTCGTCGCCGTCCGCGACGCCGAGAACCGCGTCCGGTTCATCGGCTTCAACCCGGTCGCCTACAAGGTGTTCATTTACTGCGCATCGGCTGCGCTTGCCGGTTTGGCCGGCGTGCTGTTCGTGCTGCAGGAAGGCATTATTTCGCCGGCGCAAATGGGCATCGTGCCGTCGATCGAGATGGTGCTATGGGTCGCCATCGGCGGACGCGGCACGCTGTTTGGCGCCGTGCTTGGCGCCATCGTCACGAACGCCGCCAAGTCGGCCCTCAGCGAAGCGTATCCGGACCTGTGGCCGATCATGCTGGGGGCCCTGTTCATCGTCGTCGTCCTGTTCCTGCCGAAGGGCATTGCCGGCACTGTCAAGGAATGGAGCGAGCGCAGAGGCTGGTTCTCCTCCCGCGGCCAAGAAGACGGGATGCCCGCCCGCCAGGCGCCGCCGGCGTCGCCGGCAGCCGATATTTAATTTTTTAACAAGGAGGCTGCAAGTTTATGAGCATGACCGCATCGTCGCTTAAGCAGGAGCCTGCAGAGCCGCTAGTGCGCGTCGACAGGCTAGAGGTGGAGTTCGACGGCTTCAAGGCGATCCGCGGGCTGAATTTCTCCTTAACCTCGGGCGAGCTTCGCTTCCTGATCGGCCCGAACGGCGCCGGCAAAACGACGCTGCTCGATGTGCTGTGCGGCAAAGTCAAGCCATCGCGAGGCAAGGTGCTGTTTAAGGGCAGCATCGATCTGGCGCGGCATCAGGAGCATCAGATCGCTGAGCTCGGCATCGGCCGCAAGTTTCAGGCCCCGTCGATCTTCGTCACCTTGACCGTGCTGGAAAACATGCTGCTGTCGATGCGCCAGAAACGGGGGCTGCTCAGCACGCTGATCGCCAAGACGACCCCTGAGCAGCGGGAGAAAATACACCATTACCTCGGCATCATCGGCTTGGCCGGCAAAGCGCAGGAGAAGGCCGGCTCCCTCTCGCACGGCGAGAAGCAGTGGCTGGAAATCGGCATGCTGCTGATCCAGGAGCCGGAGCTGCTGCTGCTCGACGAGCCGGCGGCCGGCATGACGGACAGCGAGACGGAGAAGACCGGCGAGCTCTTGCAGCGCATCAGCGACAAGCAGACGGTTGTCGTCGTCGAGCACGATATGGATTTTGTCCGCCGCTTCGCGCAGGCGGTGACCGTCATGCATGAGGGCATGGTGCTGCGGGAAGGCACGATGGAGCAGATTCAAAACGACAGCCGCGTAGCGGAAGTATATCTCGGAAGGCGGGGCGAGCGAAATGACTAAGGGCATGGCCGCATACGGAGCGGCAACGGACGGCGCGTTGGACATCGAAGGGCTGGAGGCGGGGTACGGCGAGAGCATGATTTTGCGCAAGGTCGCCCTGAGCGTGCGTCCCGGCCAGGTCGTCTGCCTGATGGGCCGCAACGGCGTCGGCAAAACGACGCTGCTGAAGACGATCATGGGACTGATCAAGGCGAGGAGCGGCGTCATCCGCTATGCCGGCATGGAGCTGACGAGCGCTCCCCCGGACCGGCGGGCAAGAGCGGGCATCGGCTACGTCCCGCAGGGAAGGGAAATTTTCCAGCAGCTCACGGTGGAAGAAAATTTGCTGCTCGGCCTGGAAGCAGCGGCCCCCCCGCTGCGCAGCAAAGGCATCCCGGAATCGGTCTTCGAGATGTTTCCGATCCTGAAGGAAATGCTGCGGCGCAAAGGGGGCGATTTGAGCGGCGGCCAGCAGCAGCAGCTGGCGATTGCCCGGGCGCTCGTCGCCGAACCGAAGCTGCTGCTGCTCGACGAGCCGATGGAAGGCATCCAGCCCAACATCGTGCAGGATATCGAGAACGTCATCGCCGCGATCAAAGCAAGCCGCCGCATGTCCGTGCTGCTCGTCGAGCAGAGCCTGTCGTTCGCGACGGCAATCGCCGATTATTACTACGTGCTGGACCGCGGCACGATCGTGGCCGAGGGCGGCTCCGGGGAGCTGAACGAGGAGCAGATGAAGCAGCATCTGGCGGTATAACCTTACACGCTGCACCGGGGTTTTCGGCGGCTGTTGTACAGCTTTTCGGCGGGCCTTTCGACGGACTTTTCGGAGAACTTTTGGATAGCTTTTCGGCGGGCCTTTCGGCGGCTTTTCGGAGGACTTTTGGACAGCTTTTCGGCGGGCCTTTCGGCGGCTTTTCGGAGGACTTTTGGGCAGGCTTTTTGACGGATTTTTCGACGGACTTTTCGGTATACTCTCAAGGCCGAAGGTCCTTTTTTGCCTTCATGAGAAAGTGTGTTATGATGAACAAAAGGGCCTGTCCGCGCAAGGTCCTTCAATCGATTCAGGGAGGGGAATCCACCGATGACAACGACTATAAGGCACATTGCCGACACGACCGTGCTGAACAACGGCGTCAAGATGCCATGGGTCGGCCTTGGCGTATGGAAAACCAAGGAAGGCGACGAAGTGATCCAGGCCGTGAAGCATGCGATCCGGGCCGGCTACCGTTCGATCGATACCGCCGCAGTGTACGGCAACGAGACGGGGGTCGGTACGGCGATCAAGGAGAGCGGCGTGCCCCGCGAGGAGCTGTTCATCACGACCAAGGTGTGGAACAGCGATCAAGGCTACGATACGACGCTTCGCGCCTTCGACGAAAGCCTGCGCAAGCTGGGCCTTGAGACGATCGACCTCTACCTGATCCATTGGCCGGTCAAAGGCAAATACAAGGAAACGTGGAAAGCGCTGATCCAGCTTCAGAAGGAAGGCCGGGTCAAAGCGATCGGCGTCAGCAACTTTCAGGTGCACCACCTAAGCGATATTATCGAAGACAGCGGCGTCGTTCCTGCCGTGAATCAGGTCGAGTTCCACCCGCTGCTGAACCAGGCGGAGCTGCGGGCTTACTGCAAGGAGAAGGGAATCCAGCTGGAAGCATGGAGCCCGCTCATGCAGGGCAATCTGGATCAACCGCTGCTCTCCGAGCTGGCCGCCAAATACGGCAAATCGCCGGCGCAAATCGTGCTGCGCTGGGATCTTCAGCACGGCGTCGTGACGATTCCGAAATCGATCAACGAACAGCGCATTCGCGACAACGCGGATCTGTTCGATTTTGTGCTGTCGGACGAGGACATGGCCAAAATCGACGGACTGAATCAAAACAAGCGGTTTGGGCCCGATCCCGACAATTTCAACTTCTAGCATCATGAGCGCTTTCCGGCGCACGAAGGCGGCGCAAGACGCCTTATCCGATGGCAGATCGGATAAGCGTTTTGCGCCGCTTGCCGTCTCTGCTCTTCGGGTTCACGCCGCAATCCCCCGCCCCGCTCTCTCACGCTGGCAGGCGAGCTCCGCGTTGGTGCATGCACTTTGCGCCAGCGTGCGAACTCCGTGTTGGTTCTGCCCTCCCCCGGCCCCCCTGGGCACATGAAGCGACGAATCCTGCAAAAAGTGCAACATTTTCCGTGTCCTTTGCGCTCGAGGAAGGAGAATGTTGTATTTTGTGCAACAATTTGGGCGGGATGAGCTTCATACCCGTGAATATCGCCCGAAATGTTGTACGTTCTACAACTTTGAGCCGCAAATATGGTTGATTCCCCCGTTTTTATTGCACAAAATACAACATTTGCTGACCTTCAACCCTTTAGTCACGTCAGGACAAATGGGCAGCCCGCCGGCTTTTTTTCGGGAGATGTCACCTTTTGGCCGGGCGCTCCATATAATGGTCTGTGCATAAGCCCAGAAAAAAGGATGTGATCGACCGTCATGGCTGTCATTAAGGCGAATTCCAACGATCTGAAGCTGCTGGCCCGGCTTCTCCGGGCGGAGGCGGAAGGGGAAGGCGATCTCGGAATGCTCATGGTGGGCAACGTCGGGGTCAACCGCGTGCGTGTGGATTGTCTGGACTTCAAAAACATTCGCACGATCCCGCAGATGGTGTTCCAGAGCCCAGGGGGCTTCGAGGCGACTCAAAAAGGCTATTTCTATCAGCGGGCCCGCGAGTCGGAGATCCGGCTGGCGCGCAGAGCCGTAAACGGCGAACGGCAGCATCCGGCCTCCAACGCGCTCTGGTATTTCCGTCCCGAAGGCCAATGTCCCCCCACCTGGTGGAACCAAACTCATGCGGGCCGCTTCAAAGCGCATTGCTTCTATAATCCTTCGCGCCAGGATTGCCCCAGCGCTTACTAAGGAACGCGCGCAAAAAAGCTAATGGGACAACCTGTTCGCTGCATACCATGTAACAAGCGGTTGGATCGGCCGCAAACGATGAAGATGCAAGGAGGGTTTTGCTCAAATGACAAGCAATATATACCCAAGGCCGGGGGGCAGCATCCCGAGCGGCAGCGTGCCCGGCGGCGCCGCGCCATACGGATATCCGTCCTATGCCCAGGGGGTGCCCCATGCGCAGCAGCCCATGGGACAGCCGCCGCTGCAGCAGTCGATGTTCCCGCAGACGCTTGGGCAGCAGCACATGACTCCGCCGCCGGGAACGAGCGGCGCAACCATCTCGGGTCCTTTCTCCGTACCCCAGCCGACCCCAGTCGCCGGTATAACCCCGCCGGGTCAGCTGCCGATCGAGCAATCCTACATCGAGAATATTTTGCGGCTCAATCTCGGCAAGATGGCAACCATCTACATGACGTTCGAGAACAATTCGGAATGGAACGCCAAAGTATTCAAAGGCCGGCTGGAGGCCGCGGGCCGCGATCATATCATTATCAGCGACCCGGCGACCGGCTTGCGCTACTTGCTGCTGATGGTCAATCTGGATTACATCACATTCGACCAGGAATTGAATTATACTTACCCGATCGGCGGCGGGATGCAGACGGGACGATAACGTCAGACGCCGGCGCAGGGAATCTCCTGCGCCGGCGTCGTTTGTGCGGCGGCCGCCAGCCTGCGGGCCGTTTTCGCTCCAGGCTTTGCGGCCCGGGCGAATGCCGCCCGCCAGGCTTTGCGGCCAGGCGAATGCGATCCGCCGTTGGCAGCCTCCGCTTGCCGCTCACCCGAAAACTTGGAACGCATCAAATCAGGTATTCTTTCAGTGGAAGGTCCGACTTGCGGATTTCTTCCGCCACCAGCGCTGCCACCTGTGCCGCGCCGTCCTCGTTGAAATGAGTGTCGTCCTGAACGCCATCCGGGTAATTGGGATGCTCGTTCGGCTTCAGCCAGACGAACAGCCGCTTCGAGTTTTCCGGTCCGAGCGATCGGTACAGCTCCTGCGTCCGCGGACACAGATCAAGCAGCGGCACGCCGCGTTCCCTGGCCAGCTTCCTCATCGCATCCGGATAAGCGCCGTGAGAGGGCGTCAGTTCCCCCGCTTCGTCGAAATGCCGGCGCTCGACAGAGGTCAGCAGCACGGGCTGCGCGTTCTTGGCGACGGCCAGCTCGATATAGCGCGCCAAATGCTCGGGATACGTCGTCTCCGGCTCGGTATGCCGCTCCTCGTCCGGCTTCTGATCGTTATGGCCGAACTGGATCATGAGGTAATCGCCGGCGCCGATCGCCTCCTCGATCCGCTGCAGATGCCCTTCCGCGATAAAGCTCTTCGAGCTGCGCCCGCATCTGGCTTCATTGACCACTTCGACCTCCGGGCCGAACAATCGTCCGATCATTTGCCCCCATCCGGCCATCGGCTCCTGCTCCTGCGGATACGTGGCCGCGGTCGAATCGCCCGCAATAAAGATGCGCACCGGTTTCCTGCCTTCCTTCATAAAACGCTTCATCTCCTGTCGTCCCTGCAGGCGAACAAGCCTCGCCATCGGTCTCTTCTATTGCCGTCTGAATCGATGGGCCCAAGGCGGGCCGCCCGGCTTCCAAGAACGAGTATATAGGAAAGCGATAGTTTCCTCAATGAGATTTTGGCCTGTCATCCCGGCTCCGCTGCTGCGAAGAAAAGGCCGCGCGGCGGCAAGCCCCGCCGACTCCCGCCGACTATTGGCCGACGTCCCGCTCTCCCCGCTTGGGCCAGCCTTTGACTGCCTGCAGCAGCCGGTAGATCGACTTCGATTCCTTCGCCAGCAGCGGACCCAGTATGGCGAGCAGCAGCACATACAGCACGGCGAACGACTGCACGGTCGGCAGCAGGCCGCCGGCTTTGCCGATGTTCGCCATAATGATCGAGAATTCGCCTCTGGCGACGAGCGTCAGGCCGACATTGAGCGACGCTTTGGACGAAAAGCCGGCGATGCGGCCGGCGATCGCGCCAGCGGCGTAATTGCCGAGGATCGTAAATACGACGCCGACAATGGCCATCCATACCGCCCCGCCCAGGGAGAGCGGATCGATGGTGAGCCCGAATCCGAAGAAAAACACGGCGCCGAAAAAATCGCGAAATGGCAGCACTTGATGTTCGATCCGTTTGACATGCTGCGATTCGCCGAGCACGAGACCGATCAGCAGCGCGCCGATCGCCTCGGCCACGTGCAGCGTCTCCGAAAACCCGGCAACGAGAAACAGAAGCGTCATAATCGTGAGAAGAAACAGCTCTGGAGTGGACACATTCAGCGCCTTGTCGATCCAGCGGACAACGAACCGGCCGACAACCAAAAATGCGATAATAAAGCCGAGCGCAGACAGCGAAACAAGCAGCACATCGGCCAGAGAGCCTGCGCCGCTAAGCACGAGCCCGGACAAGAGGGAGATGTGCACCGCGACGAACAAATCGTCGAACATGATCATGCCCATAATCATTTCCGTCTCGGGATTGGCCGTCCGCTTCAGATCGACCAGCACCTTGGCGACGATCGCCGTCGATGAGCTGGTCATGATGCCGCAGATGACGAGCGTTTCATGCAGCGGCATCCCCGCGCTCCAACCGAGCAAGAGCCCCGAGGCGAAATTGATCACGACATAGCAAGTGCCGCCGATAAGAATGGCCCGGCCCGATTTGACCAGCCGTTTGACAGAAAATTCGAGTCCCAGATAGAACAATAGAAATAAAATGCCGAGACGGCCCATGAAATCGATGAACAGCGAGCTTTCGATAAACCTTAGGTCAATGATCCAAAAATGCGGGGCATGCGGCCCCACGGCCATTCCAGCCAATATATAAAAAGGGATAACCGAAAAGCGCAGCTTCGAAGACAGAAAACCGACGATCGTAATCAAAGCTGCGGCAAGACCTACTTCGAAAACAAGCGTTTCCGCCATTACTCCGCCCCTTTCGCTTCTCCTTTCGACAGCAGCTGCTTCAGACCGTTCAAATGTATCCTTTCCCCGACGACGATCAGCATCGAGCCGGAAGAGAACACATAGTCCGGTCCGGGATTAATCGTTTTGCGATGATCCTTCTCGACGACCGCGATGACGGTCGCCCCCGTTCTTTGCCGAAGATCCAGCTCCCCGATCCGCTTGCCGATACATGCGAACGAAGGCTCGACCCGAATCCATTCGATGATCAGATCCTCCAGCACCGCCTCCCTGGTCTCCTCCAGCTTCGGCTTGTAGACGATGCCGGCCAGAATGGCCGCGATCGCCCGCGATTCCTCCTCGCTGAGCGTGACGACGGCGAGCACCTCATCCGGATCGCTCTCGCTCATCCGAAAAATTTCGCGCCGCTCGTCATTGTGAACGATAATGACAAGCCGTTCTCCGCTCCGGGTTTCGACGCAAAATTTTTGACCGATGCCCGGCAATGCGGATTCCTTAATTTCCAAATCCATTCCCTCCATCCAGGGGTCACGGCCCTCTTGAGCCCCCCTGCATCACATTGATTATGGCGCAAACCACATACTGTATCCGACAACAGCCAAAGTGAGCAGCAATAAGACAGCCGTTCCGTAGGACAGGATCGCAAAAAATCGTTCGACTTTACGCTCATCCTCCGGCCGCTCTTCCGGTTTGCCTGGATGCTTCATCACATACCTACCTCCCACGCCGCTCCCTTCTAAGGATCGTCCGAATCGGGGAACTGGATGCCGCCGATGACGACTGCCTCGTTCTTGCCGTACAGGGAGATTCTGAAATATTGTCTTTCCAGGCGCATCAGCAGCTGTCTTCCCGTTTCGGATAAATAAGAAAACCGGCCGCGGTCCGGATTCTCTTCCCCCGGGAACACGAGACGCACCCAGCTTGTTTTCATCGTACCGAGATGCAGCAGCTGGATATCGGCGCCAATCACGACAAATGGAGGAGACGGCTCCTGTTCGCCTTCAAACTCTCCTTCATGCTCACCGATCCATTCCTGCAGCATCGCCATATACCGTTCGATAAAATCGCTCGTATTCTTCGAACCGATCCCGTCCTGCGCCAGCGCAATCCGCTCCTTCTCCTCCGCCAGGACGCGGAGCTGGTGCGACAGCATTTCGCGGACGGGCCGGACCGACTCTATTCCATGCATACAACCACCTGCCTCGGACAACGAGATGAATAGGCCATTAAATAGACTAATACTAAATCTAAATAAATACACGCGACATTTTTACAGGCCGCGCTGCTCACCTATCCAACGGAATCGCCTCCTTATTGAGAAGCTGCATACATTAAATGTAAAAAAGCCTTAAACATGCGTGAAGGCACTTCGTTCGCGCCAGCAAACGAAATGCCTCTTAGCTTCATTATCGCATACTCGAGTGCAAAGATCAACAGAATCAGCAGATCATAGAATGAATTGAAACATTTGTCATAAAATGTCTATATCCAGGCTGCAGTTCCTCAAGCTCCAGGCATCGTCCGTGAATGCTCCCACCGCTCGACTTAGGCCCCGCGCCATTTTCACACACGCTCTTCTGCATATTGTCTAATTATCTATAATAAATATTATTTTAGAATAATTATAAAAAAGTATTGACTATTAAGTAATAATCGTTTAAATTATCATCATAGTCATTGATACTGATTCTCAATTGCATTCTCGCTATCAAGCAAAACGATTCTAATCTATTCATTGATGAGGTGAATGGCATATGTCTTCTAACAAGTACGATTTGACCACGAGCTGGGGCGCTCCCGTCGGCGACAACCAGAACTCCATGACGGCAGGCTCGCGCGGGCCGACGCTGATTCAGGATGTGCATTTGCTGGAGAAGCTGGCCCATTTCAACCGGGAACGCGTTCCCGAACGCGTCGTTCATGCCAAAGGCGCCGGCGCGCACGGTTATTTCGAGGTAACGAACGATGTCACCCGGTATACGAAGGCCAGCTTTTTGTCGGAGGTCGGCAAGCGCACTCCGGTATTCGTCCGTTTCTCTACAGTGGCCGGCGAGCTTGGTTCTGCCGATACGGTGCGCGACCCGCGCGGCTTCGCCGTCAAGTTCTATACCGAGGAAGGCAACTATGACCTGGTCGGCAACAATACGCCGGTGTTCTTCATCCGGGACGCGATCAAATTTCCCGATTTCATTCATACCCAGAAGCGCCATCCGCAGACCCATCTGAAAAATCCGAACGCCGTATGGGACTTCTGGTCGCTATCTCCCGAATCGCTGCACCAGGTGACAATCCTCATGTCCGACCGCGGCATTCCGGCGACATACCGGCATATGCACGGCTACGGCAGCCACACCTTCAAATGGGTGAACGCGCAAGGGGAGGGCGTATGGGTCAAGTATCATTTTAAAACGGAGCAAGGCATCAAAAACCTGGATGTCGATCTGGCCGCCAAGCTGGCTGGCGAAAACCCGGATTATCATACGGAGGATCTGTTCAACGCCATTGCAAACGGCGATTACCCCGCTTGGAAGCTGTGCGTGCAGATTATGCCGCTGGAGGACGCGAATACGTACCGCTTCGATCCGTTCGATGTGACGAAAGTATGGTCGCAGAAAGATTATCCGCTGATCGAAGTCGGACGCATGGTGCTCGACCGCAATCCGGACAACTATTTCGCCGAGGTCGAGCAGGCGACGTTCTCTCCGGGCAATTTTGTGCCGGGCATCGAGGCTTCGCCGGACAAAATGCTGCAGGGACGCCTCTTCGCTTACTCGGACGCCCATCGCTACCGCGTCGGAGTCAACCACAATCTGCTGCCGATCAACCGCCCGATCGCTCCGGTGAACAACAACCAGCGGGACGGCCAAATGCGGTTCGACGGCAACGGCGGCGCTTCTGTCTATTATGAGCCTAACAGCTACGGCGGAGCAAGCGAATCTCCCGCGCACAGGACGGCTCCTTTCGAGGTATCCGGCATGGCCGACAGCGTTGCGTATGACCGCGACGACCATTATACCCAGGCCGGCGACCTGTACCGGCTGATGAGCGAGGCTGAGCGCGACCGCCTCGTCCGCAACATCGTCGCCGCGATGAAGCCCGTCGAGAAGGACGAGATCAAAATCCGGCAAATCGGCCATTGGCACAAAGCCGACCCGGATCTCGGACAGCGCATCGCCGACGGCCTCGGGCTGCCTGCGCCGCAGAACGAATAAGTCCGGGGCGCTCAGCAGAATATAAGTCAAGCGTAAAAACAGACTTCCCTACATCGGGCGCGGGTGCCCTCAAGGGAAGTCTGTGCTTGTTTCAGCCGCGCGGGAGCGAATATCGCAACCTATTCATCCCATATCCGGCCGACTCTTCATGTTTGTTACTAAAGCTTATTGCAGCTTCGGCCCGCTCTTCGCGCCCGGCTCCAAAAGCTTAAGCGAATTTTACCTTGGCGCTTCGTGAGCTTTTGCCTTATAATTTAAGGTACATTTGGGTGGTACGCCATGGCAAAGCCTTTTGCCGGAGCTAGTATCGGCTCATGCAAAGCCTGAATTTAGAGGCGATCTCTTTGCATGGGGCGTTGGTGAAATACTGGATCGCCCGAATCATCGGATATCGTTTCTAATATTCGGCTTTGCGCCTTATTTGCTTTTACTCAAAATAAGGGGCTGAGAATGCAATGACCAATATAGAAACCATCAATGGAACTATATCAAGAAACAAATCGGCAACCTGCAGAACGCCTGCCAAACCGCTTCCGACCCGAAGGTCGTGGCGTCGGTCCGTTACAGCGTGCAATCCAAGATCATGGAGCTGTTAAATCGCCGGATATTCAGCAGCTGCTGCTGGACCCGATCGCCTCGCTGAATACGGCGGACGATTTCCGGGAGTACCTCAGTTCCGCAGAAATGCATCTTGCCGAATTCCCGCAGCTGACCGAGAAGCAAATTCGCAAGCTGTTTCCAAAAAATAAAAAATTGGCGCTTCCCGATCTGTCCGTTGATTATCGATTCGTTACCTATCTCGGCTGGGTCGATATCTCTTCCACCAAGCTGTTCATCGTTTACCCTTTGGACGGACAAGTCGTCGGCATTGAAGGGAAGTACACGCCTACCCATAAAAAAAGCGTCTGCTTTCTGTGCAACAGGCACAGCGAGACCGCGCTGTTCACCGCGGTATCCAAAGCGCGGCCGGCCCATGCTTCGCCCGATTATTATAAAGCGTTCGGGAACTACATGTGTCTGGACAGCCGGGAATGCAACAAGCACATTACGAACGTCGACGCGCTGGAAAAGTTTATTCGCAGCGTGATCGGTACTTGACGAATCATCATCAAATGTTCAGGATTGACCCCATAAGAATCAAAAGGAGCTGCCGCAGCAGCTCCTTTTGTTATCTCTCGACACGTTACAAGCGATGTCCTGCCGTTCCGACCCGGCCCTCCGTTACCGACCGTCGCCCTACGCCCCGCCATTCCACGCCAGAAAATGAGGCCGTTCCAGGGCAGACTTGTTCGGCTTATGAATCGCCACCGTCCACCATTCCTTGGCTTCCCGATTCCAGATGACGGTCGGGTCGGCTGCCCCGTCATGGATCGGGTCGCGGAACAGCGGCGCCTGCGGCGGTTGTGCGGGACCCGGCATCTTTTCTCCCTCCTTATAAGGCTCCCGCTTGACTCGCGCGAGCTTGCTGCGGAAGCTCCTGTCCGATCAGCTCCAGGCAAATGATGACATTGATCGACCATTGGGAGGCGGTATTGGTCGACATCCACGGGATTTCGCGGAGCGGCCTGACGTATTCGGTTCCGTCCACGTCCTCCGTCTCCAGCTTCAGGCTGACCTGCCAATGGGTCTGCTCCTCCAGCAGCAGCTTCCAGGCGAGCTGCGCCAGCTCCCGGTCGTTGCGGCGGGCGGCGGAGTAGGCAGCCAGCGAAGTCGACAGCATCGGGATATTCCACTGCTTCCCTTGAATCTCCCCGGACGTGCGGCGCGCCTTCTCCTCGCTCGGCAAGTTGTAGAACTCTCCGAACTCATCCAGCATGCTCTCCCACTCTGGATCATCCAGCAGCGAGGCGAGCTCCATCCATACCTGGGCGCCGCCCATGCAGATGATGAGATGGTGTCCCCAGTTCTCGTTGCCCATGAAGGACAGCTCTCCGGTCTTCGGATCGTATCCGAACACCGGTCCGGTCAGAAGGCGGTACGGCATCTTTTTCAGACTGTCGATGCCGACGCGCATCTTGTCCAGGCAGGCCTGATCCTCATACCGCTCCCACCGGGTCATCCAGTTCGAGCAGAAAGCTGCCCAATCGGGGCCGCTGCGGGCATGCGTCGGGAACTCGTCCTTCGGATAGTAGTAGCGCATCGGATCGAGCCGCTCCAGCGCGTAATCCGCATCCCTCACCTCGTCCATAATGTCCCCGATTCTTTCATCCGCGGTGAGATAATAATAGAACCGATGCAGGCCGGCCATGCCGATCCGCGCCTCCTTGCAGCCGCAGCCCCAATGCAGCACGTTGTGGCGCGAGCCGAGCCCGGCGTACTCGCCGATATGATACACGTCCACCTCGCTCGTATGGCGGGTCATCGCCTCCGCCAGCCGGAACAGATCCTCCCGCCCGCTCCTCAGGAACATGTACCACAGCCAAAAGTTCGGCGCCAGCTCCGTATTTTGCCAGGCGCAGCCGCCGATATCGTATTTCCACGTATGGCGCACCGGGTCGTAGCTGTGCATGAAGTCGCCGTAATCCCAGAAGCCGTACCAGCCGCGCTGCTCGACCTCCTCCTGATAAAAGCGCACGACTTCGTCCAGCGTGTCCTCGAGCTGCGCCTTAAGAGGCGTGCTGCGGTCCGGAAGGCTCCAGGCGCCGAACGCCTTCACGCCGTGATAGTGCTCGGGCGCGCAGACGAAAAGCGGCGGCTCCTCCTTCTCCCCGGCCAGCTTGCGCAGCGTCTCCGAGGCCGGGGCGGCGTCGAAGCACCAGATGCCGAGCTCGCTCGTGTTGCCGATGCCGTACGGCGTGCTGCGCAGCTCGTCCGCGCCTTCGTAAGCCGATGCGACATGCGTCTCCGTATCGTAATGGCGCAGGTCCATGGCCGGCGCGTCGGGCGACCAGAACCATGCCGTCACGACCGCTTCGCTGCCGGATAAGCCGCGAACCTCCAGCGCCGACGGGCACTTCTGCCAAAAGCGGCGCAGCCCGACCGCAAGGCCGCCCGCCTCGCTGCCGGCATAGGCGAGCCCTGCCGAGCGGCGGCCGCCGACGGCCCTGATCCAGCTGCATTCCGCTTTATCCGTCCGTTTATAAATCGTATACGAATCGGCCGATACCTGCGTCAGCCTGTACGCATCCCACACCGCGGCGTCGTCCAGCAGCTCCAGCAGCCGCTCGTCCTCCGCCGGGTTCAGCTTGATCGGCAGACCGGCGATTTGGCGGCGGTACGCTTCATTATATTGGGGATCGAGACGCCAGTTCAGCAAGTTTTTGGGCGATTCGCTGAACAATCCCGTGTCGCCCGCCAGGCGGACGTTCCGGTTGTACAGCGGCCCTTCCAGCGGCACGCGGAAAGCGATCCCGAGCCCTTTGATAAAATCCTTGTGCGGGTTGCCGTCGTACAGAAACGTATGCACCGCCTTGATCCCGTGCTGGCCGGCATAAAAATACAGCCGCAGCGTGAAGGGCAGCCATTCGCGCGCGTCGGCCGCGGCCGCCCGGTGCCGGCCTTCGAGCTTGACCACGGCGCGGACGGGCCCGCTCTGCTCGACGGCCGCCCGCCGGATATAGCCGGCGAACGGCTCCTCCTTGACCGTGCGACTGCCCAAGGTATATGCCCGCGACTCGCGAATCCCGACCAGTTGACCGCCCGAACAGACGCGCGCCTCCCCGCGGACAATTTCGCGGATGACCGAATCCCCCTGCCGGTTGATCCGGCAGCGGATCGCTCCGGTATCCACCTCGATGTATTCCTCGGCTTCGGTCACACGGATGCGCTCGGCGGGCGCAGCCCCTTCCCCGCGCATCAGCGTGTACTCGCCCTCCTCGGCCTGGAGCAGCGAAGCGGCGTGCGCGGTCCACTTCACGCTGCCGTCCGGCCAATAGGCGGTCGGCCAGCTCTGCACCGGGACCGGCTCGCCCGACGGCGCGACGAGCGCCAGGCTTTCTCCTCTGCGCAGCTCGCCCCGTGCCCATGGCACGCCCCAGGTGACGCCGGCGGGCACGTGCGGGCGCTCTTTTAACCAACGAAGCGATATGGTAGGTTGTTGACTCATGCTGTCAGGCTCCTTTCGATCATTCCGACGGCCGCGCGGCGATCACGATCCCGTGAACGCCCAGCTTCACCTGCGGCGGCAGCGCCTCTCCCGTCAGAACATCGGTGTATGATTTTCCGTCCAAAGCGACGGTCTGCTCCTTGCCGCTGAAATTCATCAAGAAGACGTAATCAGTCGTTCCGTCCGTGCGAAGCTGGGCGGTGACGCCCGGCGGCAGCTCTGTCCCGATCGTGCGGCGGATGCCCATCTCGCGGATCAGGGCCGAGTAGAAATCGGCGTGGAACGATGCATCGTTCCGCGAAGCGATATAATAAGCTTTTCCTTGCCCGTATCGGTTGACCGTCAGCGCCGGCCGTCCTGCGTAGAAGTCGCCGCCGTAATGCGCCAGCGCCTCCGCCCCTTCCAGGTGAATCAGATCGCACAGCTCCGCCGCGCGATACTCGCTGCCCAGCGGCAGTACGCCGCCTTCCTTCGGAATGACGCGATTGCTGTCGCGGTCGTACAGCGAATCGATCTCCTCGGACCAGATGCCGAGCACTTTGCGCAATGGGCCGGGGAAGCCGCCGAGGAAGCACAGGTCGTTCTCGTCGACAATGCCCGACCAATAGGTGGCGACGAGGGTGCCACCGTTCTCCACGAACCGCTCGAGGCGCTCGCCTACGCCGGGACGGACCATATACAGCATCGGGGCGACAACCAGCTTGTACTTCGAGAAGTCGCTCTCCGAATCGATCACATCCATCGGCACCCCGGCTTCCCAGAACGGACGGTAATGAGCCCGAATCGTCTCCTCGTATTTGATCGCCTGATTGCGGGGCCCCTGCGCGTTCTTGACGGCCCAGCGGTTCTCCCAATCGAATATGATCGCCGCCTCGGGCTGCACGCTCGTGCCGATTACATCCTTCAGCTTCTCCAGCGCCTCTCCCACCTGCGCGACGTCCTGAAACACCCGGGTATGCTCATGGCCGGCATGATCGACGACCGCTCCGTGGAACTTTTCGCTGGAGCCCCGGCTTTTGCGCCACTGAAAATATTGCACCGTATCCGAGCCATGGGCCACCGCCTGCAGCGACGACAGCAGGTGCATGCCGGGCCGCTTCAGCTTGCTGATCGGCTGCCAGTTCGTGTTGCTGGGAGTGCTCTCCATCAGCATGAACGGACGCCCGTCCTTGAGCGAGCGGAAATAGTCGTGGTTCAGCGAGATCCAGGCGGCCACGTCGCTGTCGTCGTCCGCCTCGTGCCATGTCGGATAGCTGTCCCAGGAGATGACGTCGAGCAGGTCGCTGAATTTCCGGTAGTTGAGTCCCTCGTAGGCGAGCATGAAATTCGTCGTCACCGGCAGGTCGGAGCGGACCGCCCTAAGCGGCGCGATCTCGTGCCGGCAAAAATCGACCGTCTGGTCGGTCACGAACCGGCGCCAGTCCAGATTGAGCCCGTGCGTCTCCTGCTCCCCGTGCGGCGCCGGCGATTCGAGCTGACTCCAGTCCGTATACGTGTGGCTCCAAAACGCTGTCCACCACGCCTCGTTCAGCCGCTCCAGCGTGCCGTATTTGGCTTTCAGCCAGCTGCGGAAAGCTTCCTGGCAGTAAGGGCAGTGACAGCCGCCGCCGTATTCGTTGGACACGTGCCAGCCGATAACGGCCGGATGGTGAGCGTAACGCTGGGCGAGCTGCGTATTCATGCGCGTGACGTGCCTGCGGTAAGCCGGCGATGTAAAGCAGTGATTGTGGCGCCGGCCGTGCAGATTGCGGACGCGGTTCGCTCCGACGCGCAGCACCTCCGGATATCGCTGCGACATCCAGGCTGGTCTGGCGCCGGACGGCGTCGCCAAAAACGCATAAATGCCGTGCTCGGCGAACGTATCCAGCACCCGGTCGAGCCACTCGAACCGGTACACGCCTTCCTCCGGCTCCAGCGCGGTCCAGGCGAAAATGCCGACGGACATGACGTTGCACTTCGCTTTTTTCATCAGCCGGATGTCTTCCTCGAAGACGCCGGGGTATTGCAGCCACTGATCGGGATTATAGTCGGCTCCGTGCAGAAACGCCGGAACTTTGCTGCTGATGGGCGGATATCTTTTCATACCATCGCTCCTTTGGCCCTCGTCTGCGTTTTTGGCAAAAAGATAGACGCCTATGACGAACGACTCCCTCGTCATCGGTCGTCACCTGCGGCGCTGAAAATTCGCCGATGAGCTTCGTCGAATTTTTCAAGACAGAGGGCGTGCAATTATATACGACTATTGTAAGCACTTGTCCGCCGGCGCGGAATGCAGAATCCGGCTGAATTGCTGTATAATGCTGCTGACCACCTATCCGCCATCGCCGCAAGAGCGCCTCGGGCCAAAAGCGAGGCAGCTGCGACAGGCGAATCTCCTTCGTCATCGGTTCCGGATCACAATTCCGCTCAATCGTCTCTAACGCTTGCGACAAACGCTATTTGGCTGAATCGAGCGCTTTTGAAAATGTAACGAAACTGACGAGCGCTATTTTGTCCGAAACGCCGAATCCGGACGCTAAAAATGCGAAATAAGGCTGCTCACCAGCGTTAGAACGCCAAATCGATCATTTTCAGCGGAATAAGCTCTGTAGCAAGCGTTAGCCCAGCCAAACAATCCAAGGATAAGCGCCCGCGCTTCAGCGGTCTTTTTTCTTGGGCGCAGAAAGCAGCCGCATCCCGCTTTAACGCTTCACCGAAATGAAACTTTCTGGCGTGCAACGTCTCGCGAATACCCGTCTTTGCGGCAGCTTTTTAAGCGAGACAGCGATTGGAAACGGCAAGCACGTTGCGGGCGAGGGCTCGATATAGCTCGCTGATCTCCGCCTCTGCCGCATCGATTCGGTTCATCGTCAGCCTCCCGCTGCCGTCCCCGGCCAAATGCCGCTTCCAGCAAGACGAACCCATCTTCCATTCGAAAGACGGGTTCATGCTTCTGATATGGTCCGAGGGCTTCACGGCGATCACGATGCCAGGAAGCCCCTTCTGGAGATGACCGCTCAGCCGTCATATTAACTGACGCTAGTTAAAATCCACTTGTCCACCGCATAGGCGATGCCGTCTTCGTGCAACGTCTTCGTGACAAACCGCGCCTTCCCCTTCAGCTCGTCGCCCGCATTGCCCATAGCGATGCCGGTGCCGACCGACTCCAGCATTTCCAGATCGTTCAGCCCGTCGCCGAAAGCGGCTGCTTCGCCCGAGGAGATGCCCAGATGCTCCATCAGCCGGTACAGCCCGACCGCCTTGTTCATGCCGCCCGGGTTGATATCGAACGCCCAATCGCGCCAGCGGTGCAGGTAATAGGCGCCAGGCTCGGCGCCGACGTAAGCGTGCTGCTCGTCCTCGCGGCCAAATACGATGCACTGGTATATATCCGGCACGTCATCGCCCGAACGAAGCAGAATCGGCTCCATAAAGCCGATCTCCTGCTGGGCTTGGCGAAAATAATCGCAGTGCTCCCGGTTCGTGAACATGCTGTCCGAGCTGTATAAAAGCAGCGTATGCCCCGCCCGTTCGGCCTCCTGCAGCCAGCGGGCTACCGTCTCCTTAAGAAAAGCGGTCCCGAACGCCGTCTTGCCGCGGTAGCCGATATGGCTTCCGTTGCAGGTCACCGCCCAGTCGATGCCGAGCTCCCGGCGAAGTCCCGCTATCTCGTACTCGCTGCGTCCGGTGCACAGCACGACCGTCACGCCGCTCTCCTTCAGCCTGGCGACCGCGGCCTTCGTCGATTCGGGCAAATAATCCCGGTCTCTGAGCGTGCCGTCCACATCGAATGCTGCCAATTTGATCATCTCGCGCCACTCCATTTCTGTATACCAATGATGAAGGCATCATCGTCTTCTGCTTTCGATTATACCAGAGACCGCCGGGCTTGGGCGCAGACGGGCGATATTTTCCTGTGGATAACCTTCTCTGTGGATATGTTGACGGATACAGCTCAACCTATACACAAAAGGGCTCCGATCGCTGTGAATATTGTGAACAACATTGTGGATAACTGCGTCTCGGCGCACTTTTTCCTGTGCATATCTCGCCGCGACGCCCGCCATGCGGCCGCCCCGTCCAGTCCCTTCCGGGCTTGTCGATCAAATCCCGATCACCTGCGCCTTCGCTTCTTCCAGCGGATAGCCTGTCGGGTATGTGAATGAATGAGAACGCCGGATGGCCCTGAACAGTTCTTGAGTTAGATGAACATTGCACAAGGGGGCTGTGACTTGCGGAGATGATACTCACCTTTTCGTAAGTACCTGTTCTAAAAGTGCATACTTACAAAATGACAGCGGACGTTTTATACTCAGGACACATCCTATCTTGAAAATTCGACGAAGCTTATCGGCGAATTTTCAACACCGAAGGTGACGACCGATGACGATAGGAATCGCCTGTCATAGATCTTTTTTGCAAGGAGGCCCGCATTTTGAAAACACTTGTGATCGTTACTCACCCCAGCATCGAAACCTCTGTCATTAACAAGCGATGGAAGGAAGAACTCCTGAAATACCCGGAGAAATATACGGTTCACGAACTGGCCAAGGCTTACCCTGACGGAAATATCGACGTGAACAAAGAACAAGCACTCGTGGAATCGCACGGCAATCTTGTTTTGCAGTTTCCTGTCTATTGGTTTAACTGTCCGCCGCTGCTCAAAAAATGGCTGGACGACGTGTTCGCTTACGGGTGGGCTTACGGTTCCACTGGGGATAAATTGAAAAATCGCAAAGTCGCTTTGGCGGTATCTGCGGGAATACGGAGAGAGGATTACAGCGAAACCGGAAGATACCGGTACACGCTGGGACAAATATTGGTTCCGTTCGAAACGACGTTCCGGTACTGCGGTGCGGATTATCGTTCGTTCTTCGCGCATTACGGCAATGAGCAGGAGCCCGGCGGCAATGTGCCCGGTGCCGAAACCGAATCGCCTGCAGACGCATTGGAGCAAAGCGCTAAGGATTATTTGCGCTTTATCGACACTATGTAATAAACAGCGCTTGCAAAAAAAAGAAGTATTTTCTTCATTCAGGAATTACTTCTTTTGCTGTGAAGCAACCGCTATCCCTGCGGCTGCAGTGCGCTTTCCCGCTCGGGCAGACGGTTGTTTTCTCCCCACTCGCACATCATGTTTAACAAAGGAACGAGGGAAAGTCCGCGCTCCGATAGCGAGTATTCGACTTTTGGCGGGACTTGGGGGAATTCCTTCCTGATGATCAGGCCGTCGGCCTCCAGCTCCTTCAGCATGACGCTGAGCGTTTTGAACGAAATCGTGCCGATGCTTCGTTTCAGCTCGTTGTGCCGCATGACCTTATGCTCGGCCAGCTTGTATATAATGATCATTTTGTATTTGCCGCCGATTAAAGATAGCGTGTATCCAAAGCCGGTATCCTTCAAGTCTACGCCTGTCGGAACACAGGTTTCGCGCCGCACTGGCTGCACTCTCCTTTGCTGGCCTATATGTTCAGAGGCATGTGCTTTACATTTTATTATGCAAGCTTGCGGCAAGGATGTAAAGCATGCCGGGGCGCGAGCCGAGCGCCGCCTTGCGCCCGTGCCAGCTTGCGACGCGGCTTGCGGCAAGTCGGCCGCACGAAAAAAGCTTCCCGCCACAGAATAGCGGAAAGCTTGTCGGTTTAAGGCCTGGCGGCCGCTTCGGTGCGGCGGGTCCGGACGATGCGCGCCAGCGGGTGCAGCCGGCCGCTTACTCGCCCGGCAGCTGCTTCGGCGGCGCGCCGAACCATTTGGCGTACAGCGCGCTGTAGGTGCCGTCCTTCACAACGGCGGCGATCGCCTCGTTGATGCGGCCGATATATTTGCTGCGTTTTTGACCCATGACGCCGTAGCTTTCTTTGTTCAGCATCCCGCCGACGATCTTCACCTTGCCGTCGCCGTTCGTCTGGATATAATCGTGAACGTTGCGTTCGTCGAAAATGACGGCATCGACAGCTTTATTTTTCAGCTGGTCGTACGCTTCGGATATGTCGGGGTAGCCGCGAACCTCTCTGATCCCCGGAATCCCGCTGGCATACAAATAAGCCGTCGATCCGGTGCGCGTCGCCACCACCTTGTCAGCCAAATCGTCTTTCCCCTGGATGTCCTTGTTATCCTTGTGTGTAGCAATCACCAGCCCCGTGTCGAAATACGGATCGGAAAAGGCGACGTTGTCCTTGCGGGCTTTGTTGATCGTCATTCCCGCAATAGCGAGGTCGACCTCGCCGCTTTGCACGGCCTTGTTCATTTCCCCGTAGGACAGCGGCACCAGGTCGTACTTCAGGTTCGCTTTCCGGGCGATCGCCTCCCATAATTCCACCTCGAAGCCCTTATTTTGCCCCGCTTCCGTATAGGTGAACGGGCGAAAATTGCTCTCAATGCCTACCTTGAGGGTCTTCTGGTTGCCGCCGCAGCCCGCCGCGGACAGCATCGCCAGCATGACGGCCAGCAGCCCGATCCCCCGCTTGCTCCATAAGCCCATACTCATTGCTTGTTGCACCCTCCTTCGCATGGTAAACAAAGGTATTGTTTGCCATAGCTTGGGCTGTTATTCAAGCAAACGGCAAGATCGCTGCAGGCGATCGTTTCCCGGATTACAGCGCTTTGCTCATCAGCACCGTGCGAACCGGAAAGCCGTTCGGGTTAACGACGGTCTCTTCCTGATCGACGCAGTAACCGACGGAGCGATACATGTTTCGCGTAACAGACAGGCGAACTCTGCACTGAAGCTTCAGAATACCGCGGCAAGCTTCGCTAGGGCAAGCCTTTTGCGTTGCCCCATTGGCCTGAACATCGGCACGAAGCGCGAGATCTGATCCGATCGGAATCGAGAAAAATGGTCTTGACAATGCAGGTAGGTTCCTTTTATTGTTAATATGTCGATTTTGATATTGATAATCATTATCATATTAACTTTTGCATTCATTTCCACGGAGGAGAAGGAGAATGAACATGAAGCCGCGATGGATGTATTTGACGCTTGCTTGTGTGCTGCTTCTGAGCGCCTGCGGCGGACAAGCGACGGCGCCGGCCGACACCGGAGGCGTCGCTGCTGAGAACAAGCCAGCCGAGACCATCATTTACCAATCCGAGGACGGGCCTGTCGAGGTGCCTGCCCATCCGCAGCGCGTCGTTGTCTTGTCCAATTTTACCGGGCATGTGATGGCTTTGGGCGTTCCGCTCGTCGGCGTCGACAAGTGGGCCAAATCGAATCCCCGGTTCAGCGAAGCTTTGCAAAACGTGGCGGAAGTATCGGACGAAAGCCTGGAAAAAGTGATGGAGCTGGAGCCCGATCTGATCATCGGCGAGTCGAAAACCAAAAACATCGAGCAATTTCGGCGAATCGCCCCGACGGTGACCATCTCCTATGGCAAAACGGACTACTTGTCGCGATTTATCGAAATCGGCAAGCTGCTGAACAAGGAGAAGGAAGCGCGGGCATGGATTGACGATTTCCAGAAGCGCGCGAAGCAGGCAGGCGAAGAGATCCGGGCCAAAATCGGCGAAGACGCCACCGTCACTGTGTTCGAAAGCTACGAGAAGGCGCTTTACGTCTTCGGGGACAATTGGGGCCGCGGCACGGAAATTGTATATCAGGAAATGAAGCTCGGCATGCCGGAGAAGGTGAAGGAGCATGCGCTCAAGGAAGGCTATCACATGCTTTCCCTGGAGGTGCTGCCCGAGTTTGCCGGCGATTACATGATTCTCAGCAAGGACGGGAGTGCGGATCTCTCCTTCCAGGATACGGAAACGTACCGGAATATCCCTGCCGTCAAAAACAACCGCGTGTTCGAGGTTGATGCCAGAACGTTTTTCTACAACGATCCGGTGACGCTGGAATATCAATTGGAGTTCATCACGAGCCGTTTCCTCGGCAAGTAAGCCGGAGAGGGGCGCACATGGCGTGCGAGCAAGCAGCGAAGCATCAAACAACCAGGCGCACGGGTCATGCCGATTATAGCGCAGACCAAGCTTGAATGCCGCCGCTTGCTCGCCATCGTCAACCCGGGTAACGGACAATTGGCAGGCTAGAGATCATTATTGTCGTCTCTTCCAGCGAACGG
>Ga0207865_100498_pt1 | contig 42490 bp, 36 predicted proteins | sample HigsolmetaAR204D_FD_184836 | JGI IMG/M metagenome (GOLD analysis project Ga0207865, IMG submission 184836) | Ionic liquid and high solid enriched microbial communities from the Joint BioEnergy Institute, USA - AR20-4-D (SPAdes) (version 2) ...
CTGGAAACACCGCGGTTTTCGACTGGGTTTGGTTTGGTGTTGCCATTTTTCCTGACTCCGGGCTCAAAAGAGCCAAAACAATTTCCAATTTTCACGATTCAGGGACTTGACATCATACCGCTGGACTTATTGTGATCTTTGGTCGTTTCACTCCTCCGCAGCGGGGGGATTCTCTTCTTTATTGCCGTAATAATAATAGTAATAATACGATTCCCCGCTGTTACGGTCGACGTTGTTGAGCACCGTTCCCAGGATTCTTGCTTTCACGTGCTCCAGGCCGGCCTTGGCCTTGACCGCAAGGTCGCGTTTCACTTTCCCCTGGCTGATCACGAACAACACACCGTCACACTGGGAGGCGATAATTTGCGCATCCGTGACGGCCAGTACCGGCGGCGTATCGAGAATAACAACGTCGTATTTCCCGGCAAGATCCTCCAACAGCGTTGCCATGCGCCGGGAAGCCAGCATCTCCGCGGGATTCGGAGGGATGGGACCCGCGGGCAACAGGTCGAGATGGTCAACGTGAGAGCGGTACAATACTTCGCTTAATTCATTCTGCCCCGTAAGGAACGTCGTCAGCCCCTTCCGGTTGGAAATCTGAAAGATGCGGTGAATCACCGGCTTCCGCAAATCCGCATCGACAAGCGCAACCTTCTTCTCCGATTGCGCATAGACGATCGCCAGATTGATCGCAGTCGTCGATTTCCCCTCGCCCGGCCCGGCGGACGTAATCATCATTTTCTTCAATTGCCCGTCAATCGCGGAAAACTCAATGTTCGTACGCAGTGTGCGATACGATTCGGTAATCGGCGATTTCGGCTGCGTATGCGCAATTAACGCTCGCTGCACGTTATTGATGAAGCGTGACACCTGGGGTCTCACCTGCCTGTCTCTGCACGGAAAGATCCGGAACACCCAAATCTTCTTCGTTGATTTTTGCGATGACGGCTAGCGTCGGCAAGCCGAGCGCTTGCCGGATATCTTCCTCCGTCTTGATCGTATCGTCCAAATATTCCAGCAAAAAGGCCAGTCCGAAAGCGACCATCAGCGAAACGACGAAGCTGATGGCGATGTTCAGCTTCGGATTGGGCTTGACAGGAACGGGGTTGTCCATTGGTTTGGCTTTGTTCAGCAAGGACACGTTGTCGACGCTCATAATGAGCGGGATTTCCTGCTGAAACACTTCCGATACCGCATTGGCGATCGCTGCGGCCTTGTCGTACGACTTGTCCTGAACGATCAGCGTCATCACCTGGGTGTTGTTCACCGAGCTGACCCTTACCTTATCGACGAGCTGGTCGGCGGTCAAGCCGAATTCCGGATGCGCTTCGACGACTTTGTCCATGATGCGGGGCGTCTTGATCACTTCCTTGTAAGTGTCAATCAGCCGGATATTCATATTCACCGTGTTCAAATCCATCGGATCCGGCCCTTGCCGGTCCGCTTTGTTCACGATGAGTTTCGTCGATGCTTCATAAACCGGTTTGATGAAATGGAAGCTCACCACCGCTGTCGCGATGCACGATATCAGAACAATAAGAATGATCAGCCAAATTCTTTTGCGTAGCACCTTGATGTAATCTTTCAGGTCTAGTTCCATGTTCCTCCTCCAAATAATCAAGCCCCGCCCTCCCGCTTGCGGAGGGGGGGCGATGGCTTTTTCTTAATTGTTCAGCAAACGGTAGATCACAACAGCAGCCTGAGCCCTGGTGGAATCGTTATTCGGATTGAACCGGTTGTTCTCTTCGCCGACAACGATGCCCAGCTTCACCGCCAGCGCGACGCCTTCGCGCAGCGTGCTGTGAATGGTGTCCGCATCCGCAAAGGTTTGCAGCCATTGTTCCGGGTTGCTCGCATAGCCGGATTTGCCGGCGGCCACAAGTGCCCTCGCCGCCATAGTCGCCATTTCGGCCCGGGTGATGGAACCGTGCGGATCGAACTCGGTTGCCGTGCGTCCTTTGACAATGCCATGTTTGGCGGCGGCGGCCACATACGGCGCAAACCAGTCGTTGCTTGCGACATCGCTGAAGTTGTGGGTTGCCGAACTGTCTTCCAGACCGAAGGTCATCACGATCAGTTTGGCGAATTCGGCGCGGGTCACCTTTTCGTTCGGCACGAACAGTCCCGGCGCACGACCGTCGATGATGCCTTTCGCCGCGACCACCTGAATTGGACGGCCGGCCCAGCTCATGACACTGCCGATATCGGTAAATTCGATCCGGTTTTCAATCACCGTGTAAGTCGAGAAGCTGTTGCGGGAGGCCACATGCTTGTTCGTCTCCGGATCGTACTGCCCGCCGTAAATCACCAATTTTCCGTCCGCAATTTTGACCAGCGACAACAGATCAGGGTCAATACCCGACAAATCGGTTACCGGGATCCGCAACTCCACGGAAGAATCAAATTGCGTCAGTAACGTGCCGTCGCGGTAAATTTCGAATCCGTATACGCCGGAAGCCAGCTTCTTGTCGGTGAGATCGGCCGCCTCGGACGGATCCTTCCTGGAAATGACGAATTTCGTCTCGGACTGATAAGCGTCGGCGCGGACCACCACTTCGGCGCCGTTGACTTGCACCGAAACACGGTTCATCCCGTTGTTGACGATAGCCTCCATGACTTGCTTCAGAAGGGTAATTTCCGTCGTATCGGCCTGGAACGGCCCGAAATCCAGGGTCAGTTTAACGACCGCCGGAGTTATGCCGGGATCGAGCTCCCGCAGCATATTGTTCAGTTTCGCGGCCTGTTCCGCAATCTCTTTCAATTGTTTTTCGATCGCGCCAAGATCTATCGTGGCGGAAGCCACACCGCCATCCACGGTGATCAGCCCGGATACATCCAATGTAGCTATTGCCGCGATCGCTTTCTCCATTTCCGCCTTCAGTGCATTCAGAATGCTTTCGCGCTCTTCCGGCGAAGCGTTCGCCAGACGTTCCTTGGCCGCGTTGATGGCGTTCTCGGCTCCGGAGACGGTCTCTGCGGTATTTTCCGGAGGCTTCACTTCGGATCCCGGAGCCGGTTCCGTGCTGCCGCCTCCGCCACCGCCGCCGATGTAACCTCCGGAATAGGACATGGTTAACTGGCCTTTATACAGCAATTGATTGTACAGGATATCGCGGGCTTCGATGGCCGCCGTCGCGTTGATGACCGAAGATCTCAGATTGAACGTCCCGTCCTGGAACGTAATGTCCGGATTGGAAGAGGTCCACTTGACCAAAACGTTCGGAACGGCATGGCCCAGCACTTTCAATACCGGCGTCGCTTTTCTTCCCATATCGCCGGTCGTCACGCTGAACTCGGATTCCGACCTGACCAGCGCCGCCGCAATCGCCTTGCTGGCCGAGTTGCCCGGGTCTGTCTCCGACGCGAACCGGGACCATACATTCACCAGATCAACCGGCAGAATGCCGATACTCCGCAAAACCTTGCTGACATGATCATCGCTGTTATTGATGACGTCCTTCATCGCTTCGTTCACGAGCTGCCTCAGCGGTGTAATGTCTTTGCTGCCCCCGCTGAATACGAGATCCACCAATTCGGCCGGCGTTTTGTCTTCCAGCCGCTTGAGCAGCACATTTTTCACCTCGTTGAAAAACAAATCCAGATCCGCAGCGGTCAGGCCGGAGACATCCGTCAATGCCGCCATTTCTTTCAATACTTGGCTATGGGTCGGGTCGGCAAAGAGAGCTTGGATCCGTGCCGGGTCGGTCTCGTAAACGAGCGCCGCAAACAGACGATAGACATTGGAACCCGTCAAATTCGGATATTTCGACGGATCCCCCATGTAATTCTCGTGATTATGTATTTTATCCATGATGTCGGACACGATCGAAAGGTCTTCTTCCATCGCGCCGATATTGGCCCTGACACCGGCGACAAGTTGTGCCGCCTGTTCGTCTTGCCGCAATGCTTCATGCAATTTGGCATAATTACCGGCTTCCGCCGCGACGGCAGCATGGATTCCCAATTTGTCCGACATGCCCTGGCCGCTTAACGGCAACCCGGAAAGGGATCCCAGCGCCAGGCCGACCGCCAGTGTCGAGACAGCGATTTTTTTACGCAGTTTCATGATCGATCAGTCCACCTTCATTTACTTAATCATTTGAAATCATTTTTTTGATATCCAGAAATTAAACCGGCGCTTTCTTGTAGATAGAGGTTCCTTCACTTCGATCTCCCTGTTATCCGCCAACTTCACCGCGTTGTCCTTCAGCGTTGCGGCTGTCTCTTCCCCTACAAGTTGCGAAATCCGTTCGTAGGCTTGGTTTAAATGAAAAGAGCGTCCGAGAGGATGGTGCGCATCCGACGCGACGAAATGCGCCAAACGCCGGCGGCATAGTTCCAGGGATACGCCCTGGATTTTCTTTCCAAACAAGCCGTTGACCGAATGCGAAGTAATCTGGGTGAGTGCCCCCCTTTCTACAAAATCCAACAATTTGTCGGGATTTGCCGCGATTTCGCCATTGCGTTCGGGATGGGCGATCACAGGAACCAGTCCCATCACGGTCATTTCATGCAGCAAATCAATCGTATAACGGGGAATATGGGCGGGAGGTAATTCCAGCAAGATATATCGGGTATGGTGCAGGGATAGCAGGGTGTGTTGTTCTTGTTCCCAATCCTGCGGCAAATCCGTATAAACGCGAATTTCCTGCCCGCACAATACGTTGAGCGGGATCTTCCGTTGTTGCAGCTCGCGATTGAACCGCTGCACGGCCCGCACAACCGATTCCGCCGGATTCCAATTCCGCCCGTTCGCATGATGGGGGGTTGCGATGATCGTGCGAATCCCCTCTGAGACTGCCATCTCCGCCATCCGCAGAGATTCGCCGAGGTCTTTGGCCCCATCGTCCATGGCCGGCAAGATATGGCTATGTATGTCAATCATGGTTATGCTCCCTATGGGCCATTCATACGTGTTTTATGGCCTGTGCTATAAACTGTCATTTTGGTCTGTGCGATGTTTTTATCAAATGTGCAGTGCGGTAGCCCTTTCATTATATACGAAAGTCCTGCCAACTGTCCAAATATTTTCCAAGTCTTATAGGATAAAAATACCATACAATTCGATCATTTTCTATAACTTTCGTCATATTCTCTCATTTTTGCAATGGTTCTTCATTCCTAGTTATGTTCGGATCCTGATCCGGAGTTTTCCGGCAAAGCGGAATGGCAAATATAGAGAAAAGGAAAATATGGAAACCGTTCTTCCGAAGGGCCAAAAGAAGGAAAATGGGGAGGGGGGGACAGGGACACGCATGTCTCAGGAGCGTTTTACCGAAAGTGCCGTTTTCGGGAGAAAATGATCACCTGGAAAAATACAAGTTTCCGGAAAAGTGAATCTTTGAAAAGCGTGTATGATTTTTGAAAAGCGTATATGATTATGGAGAACAAGTCTGGCCAAGATGGAGAAAGAGTTTTGCCATGACCGGGAAGCATGCCAGTGGGTAGAGAGATTCAGAGATTTAAAGTGTCCGTTCCCGGATAAGGAGATCCCCCCGTTTTCGTCAACCCTCGTGGACCCCTCCCCCGCGGAGCCGAGCCGATGCGTGTCCCTATTGCCGGATCCGCCGCCCCTCAGGAAGATTCTGCATGTTCCCCGTTGTATGTTGTCCCGCGGCACGTTGCTCCGTGGCACGTTGTCCCGCGGCATGCGCGGCATGTTGCCCCGAGGCCGTTGCCGGCCGCTCCCCGCCCATGAACAGGACGCTAAAGAGCATCAACGCGGACGGGATCAGCGCCCACATGAAAATGTCCGTAATGGAACCGGACAAAGCTTCCGTAATTTTGTCCAGTACCTGACCGGGAATGTGTTGCCGGGTTTCCGGCAGCAGCAGTTGCCTTGGCTCGGGAACGTCATTAGCGGCGAAGCCGGAGCCGGTGAGCGTTTGGGACAGACGGCCGAGAAAATCGTTGCGCTGAATCACGCCAAACACCGTAATCCCGACCGTCATGCCGAGCGACCGCAAAAACGCCACCGTAGAGCTGGCCGCCCCGCGCTGCGAAGCATCAAAATAATGAATCGCCGACATCCCGATCACGGAGAAGGAAGCGCCGATGCCGATGCCCGACACGATCATGAACACGGTCACCGCCAGGCGTGACGAGCCGGTATCCAGCGTGCCCAGCAAATACATGCCGGTCAGGAACAACAAACCGAACCCGATCAGGACATTGCGGTATCCCAGTTTCGTCGACAGGATGGCGCCCGCTTGTGCGGATACCGTCGTACCCAGCATCATCGGCAGCAGCACCAGGCCGGAATGAGTCGCCGTACCGCCCAGCACGCCCTGGACGAAAATCGGAATGTACACGGCCGCCGCGATGAAGGACGCTCCCGAGAACAGGGCGGTCAGACTGCTGGCTGCAAACAGCCGGTTCCGGAACATGCGAAAGGAGATAATCGGTTCGTCCGCTTTGGTTTCGGCATACAGAAACACGGCGAGCAAGACGGTAAACCCGGCGAACAGGCCGAGGATGACCGGAGAGTTCCAGGCGTATTGTTCTCCGCCGAGTTCCAGGGCGAACATGAGGCAGACCACCGCGCCGGCAAAAGTGGCCGCCCCCCGCCAGTCGATGTTCTGCCGGGTGTGCGTTTGCGATTCCTTATAGAAGAAGGCGATCAGAAACAGGGCGATGAGGCCGGCCGGCACATTGACGTAAAACACCCACTCCCATCCCGCATGATCAGTGATAAACGCGCCGAATAGCGGTCCGAAAATGCTGGAAAGCCCGAACACCGCCCCGAACAAACCGCCCATCTTGCCGCGTTGCTCTACCGGAAAAACATCGAACATAATGGTAAAAGCGATCGGCACGAGCGCGCCGGCGCCGATTCCCTGAATCGCACGGTAAACGCTGAGCTGGACTATGCTTCCGGCCGTGCCGCACAACACGGAGCCGAGCGAAAATACGGCCAGCCCGAATATGAAAAACCGCTTGCGCCCGTACATATCGGACAATTTGCCAAAGATCGGCATGCCGGCCATTTCTGTCACCATGTATGCGGAAGTAACCCACACGAACTTGTCAAATCCGTTCAAGTCCGCCACAATCGTGCCCATTGCCGTGGCGACGATCGTATTGTCCATGGAAGCCATGAAGATTCCGAGCAACAGGCCGGCCACCACAAATCCCAGCCTGCTTTTTTGCGTTTGCGCCTGTAATGCGTCCATAAGAACACCTCGATTGGAAAAATTCGCCCATCCGGATCAATGGCGGACAGGAACACAAATCCATTCTATTCCGCGGCCAAACGGACGGATGACGCGACGCGGGAGTGCGGGGATTGCCGGAAACTTTCCTTGTACTCCACCTTTTCGATATCGCACCCCGGTCCGATGTTCACCCGATGGCCGCGCACCACCTTGGCCTGGGTAAATTCCAGATGAATGTCGTCGCCTTCGATCGTATCTGCGGTAAAGCGGAACCGCTGCCCGCTCCGGAATAGGGGCAGCCATCGCTCCAACCACCGCATCAACCGGTGTCCCCGGCGGATGTCAATCCGCTCGCCGCCCACTTCCCCGACCTGACTCGGCCAGCAGATGTTCAGGATCAGCAAGTCGGCGTTCAGCAGGCCGCCCACGGACAACCCTCCGTTGATATGCAACGTTTCCGCTTCACAATTGCCTTCGACCTGTACCGATCCGTTAATGACCATGCGTTCTCCTTTCAGGTTATCTCCTGCGCTCAATTCGCCTCGCACGTTCAGCCGCTTGGAAACAACACTGCCGGAAGCGTTCATTTGTCCCGTGACGGCAACCCGCTCCGACCGGATGTTTCCCGAAACCGCGGCATTGCCGCGAACTTTGCAATATTTGGCCGTCAAGTCGCCTTCCAGATAAGCGTTGCCGGTGCATGACATCTCCGTACAATCCAGGTCGCCTTTTACGCGGCCTTCGCCGACAATGGCCACTTTGCCGTATTTGCCGCCGGAGGCGGTCCCGTTGCCGACCAGCCGAACATTGTTTTCCGTTTGCCCTTTCCCGTCCATCATGTATCTCCCCCCGAAGGCAATTTTTCGTGGCGGATGACTTTGGCGTTTTCGCTGACCTTCAGATCCGTGCGGTATTCCACGCATTCAATCACGCATCCGGGACCGATCGTGACCTGATTGCCTCTTACCGTTTTCGCTTTGGTCCGTTCGAGCGTGACGTTGTCTCCTTCAATGACGTCCGCCGCAAGACGGCAGTCGTAAAACGGCCGGAGCAGCGCGGATGCGAGGGACCATGGCTGCATTGCGCGGACTGTGATCGTCCCGCCCCCGATTTCCTTGACGGCGCATCTGCCGTAAAGATGAATGTCCACCGTATCGGCGTTCAGCATTCCGTTCAATCGGAATCCCCCGGACGCGCGAAACGTCTCCGCCTCGCAACCGCCGTTAATTTTGACTTCCCCGTTAATCTCCACCTCTTCGCCCTGCAAAATCCCGCCGATCCGCGAACTGCCGTTTACGCGCATTCGGGTGGCCGATACGGATCCGGTAATGAGAGCCGTACCGTTAATTTCCGCCTTTTCGGCGCGGACCGATCCGTCGACCGTCGCCCTGCCGTTGCAAATATATTCCGTGCACTCCAGATTGCCGCGAATCTTGCCGACTCCGTCCACGCGCACGCAGCGGTAAGTGCCGCCGGACATTTCGGCCACACCGGAGATGATCAAATCGCGGTCTGTGTCGTTGTTCATGCCATTTCCTTCCTTTCGCGCCAGTTTCGGTTCACTGTCCGCAACCCAATCGCTTGGTTCACTGTCCGGAACCTTATCGCTTTTCCTCAAAAGCTCACTTTTACGTTAGCTCACTTTTACATTTCCCCAAGCCGCCTGCCGGGCTTTTTTGGCTCCCATTTCCGGCAGTCCGCTTGATTGCGCTCATCCATTTCCGTTCCCTCAAGGGTCCGCATGTAACGCGTGACAGCTTTCTGTTCCGAAAACCGCCCGCGCGTCACGCCAGTTTCAGTTTCAGTTCCTCAATGGCCCGCGCCATCGGCAGCCGCACGATCAGCCGGGCATCGGCATCCGCCGCAATATCGGATGTTCCGGACACCAGCAGGAACAGGGAAACGCCCCATTTTCGGATCAACAACAAATCGCAGGCTTTTCCTTCAAAAGACGGATACCGGTCATGCAAAGTGCGGAGCAGCAGTTTTCCTTCATCGAGGCTGATCTGGCCGTCTTTAAGCAACAGATCGAGCGTATACAGATACAACAGCCGGTCGAAGGTAAACAGCTCCGTTTCCCCGATTTCATCGGTATACATATCGACCGTTATTTTTGTAACAATGTTACGGGATAATAAACTTTGTTTCGTCAATGCGATCTCGGAGAGGCTGGGCGAAAACATATCGGCCAATTCGTCGAGAGACAAGCCGTCTTTCATACTCAAAATTTTCTCAATGCGCTCCAAAATTTTTTGTTTTGGAAAAAAAGTCTCCTGGCCGGTATACGTTGACTTGCGGATGAACCATTCTTCCGGAATGAGGTCCTTTCGTTTCCACCGGTACAGCTGGCCGTAAGAAATTCCGGTCAATTCAAGCAATTCCCGCTTCGAGATCAACTCCGGTTCCACATCGATGCACCTCCTGGGAAATCAACGTAACATTGTTGTGTTAATAATGTAACATTGTTACGCTAAAAATGCAAGAAAAAAATGCCGCAAACACGTCGCAAACCATCGTGCGGTTCAAGGAACGGCAAGGTAAAGCGAATCGCGCGCACGTTACGGCGGGTGCACCTTGCGGGATAAAACATACAACCTTGTACAACCTTGTGGGATAAAAAATACACCCGCCAAAAGGCCGGGTGCCTCTCATCCAACTCTCATTTCAGAATCTTCGCAAAATCAAAGATCAAAATAAAATGCGCTCAAATCCGCGCTGCCCGTTACGTTGCCGCCGGTCAACTCACGGGCAAGCGCTTCGCCGACGGCGCTCGCAAACTTAAAGCCGTGCCCGGAACCGCCGCCTGCGAACCAGATACCGGTACGTCCGGGCACCGGTCCGATGAGGAAATGCTCATCCGGCGAGATCTCATAAAGGCAGACTCCTCCTTCTCGCAACGGGCCGACCGACGGCAAATACCGGTCAAGAAATTCGCGCAGATCCCGTTCGTCTTGTTCGTAATATCCAAACGGCGGCAACGTCTCGCCAAATACGGCCGGATGACCGCCGTCGTGCCGTCCGACTTTCAGACCGTCTTCGCCCATTGACGGAAATCCGAAATATTCTCTCTTTTGACCATCGTTGACGATGAATACCGGGAAGACGCCTTCGCCATACAATTCGTCCGGCGCGTGGAACCAGGCAATCGGCTTGCGCAACGGCTGCAACACCGGACGCAATTCCGGCAACACTTCAGCGGAATATGCGCCTGCGGCCACAAGTACCCGGGAAGCCCGGAACGCGCCGCGATCCGACTCAATACGGTGTACGCCGTCGCTGCCGGGCGCGCGGCTTATGCTCAGCACGCGCGTGTTTGGATGAAGACGAGCGCCGTGCGCCAGCGCCAGCTCGCGGTAAGCGCGAATGATGTTTTCGCTGAACAGCACGCCGGCCTGGGGTTCAAACAAGCCTTCCGCTCCATCAGGCACCCGCAGACCGGGCCATCGGTTCGCCAGTTCGGTTGCCGTCAGATGTTCGTGCGGAATGCCGAAATCACGGCAACTTTGCAACTTGGAAGTCAAAAAATGAGATCCGGCCGGTCCGATGCTTAACACGCCGATCTCACGGTAAATCTCAGCATGATGCGCCGCTTCCGGCACATCAGGTTTTTGCACCTCTGTGCGAAGCCGCTCCCAGAGTTCGCGCGATCGCAGTGCCAACGACACATATTGAGGCCCCATCGTGTATGCCGAGCGAAAAATGCGCGTTTTGCCATGGTGGCTGCCGTTCGAGTGCGGCGGGTCGCCGGCATCGATCAGCAACACGCGGGCTCCGGCGCGGGCGGCATAATAGCCGGTGCTCATACCGAAGCTTCCGGCGCCGATGATGGCCAAATCATAAGCAGAACTCATGAAGATCATCACCCCTGATGTTTTTCACATAATTCCTATATATTTGGTATGATTATATTCATCCTCTCTACCATTGCGGGTTTCAACATCCCGGAGTTAAACACCTTTCACACAGAATATTTTCCATAATCGGGAATCCCCAACAGCAGGCGTCCCTTGCAGGCGTTCCCGTCATGCATCCCCGTCCTGTCCACAGACATTATTTTATTACGTATGGATTGGATTCGATCAGTTTCACGGTACGTTCAGCGAGTTCGGAGATCTTGACCAGCCCGAATCCGTCGACTCCCGATTTGATCATGTCATTCAGGGGAGCGGTCCATTTCGGAGGCAGCGCTTTCGCCCCGTGGATCATCCCCAGTACCGATCCTACCGTGGCTCCGTTGCAGTCCGTATCGAATGCGGCGGTTACAGCGATGCCGATGGATTTTTCAAAATCGCTCTCGCCGAACAACAAGCCTAACGCCACGATCATCGCATTGGAAATCGTATGGCACCAATGATGGGGATTGTGCTCGTCATAGCGCTGATGGATCCGGTCAATGCCTTCTTCCCAGGTGATGCCTTCCTTCTTCCATGACAGGACACGATGAATCTCTTCGGCAAGGCGGGATTGTTTCGGAATTTCCGCCAAACCCGCCAGGATAATCTGTTCGATGTCATCCGTGACCGCCGCCGCAGCCAGCATCGCCGCCACCCACATTTCCCCGTAAATCCCGTTTTTCACATGAGAAATGGAGGCATCGCGCCAGGCCATTTCTGCAGCCTTTCCGGTATTGCCCGGGTTGACATAGCCGAAGAAATCCGCCCGGATCTGCGCGCCGATCCATTCGCGGTACACGTTGCGGTAAGAAGCCGACCGCGGAGGTTCAATCAGATTCACCAAATTTTTGTAGGCCACGCGTTCCGCCGTGCATACATGAAGCAACGGAAGATTCATCAGCCAGGATTCCGCCACGTCGTCCGGAGTAAAATCGTACCCGTACTTTTCGAGTATGGCCAGGCCGATAATCGTATAGTTCGTGTCATCATCTTCCACCATATGCTTGACATTGTTGATCCAGTTAATGTAAGTTCCGCCGTATACCTGGCCGCGATTCCTGATACCGTATTTGTCGATCAAATCCTGCGCCACATCGGAAGACATATAGGTTCGGATCGGATAGTTGCCGGTATCTTTCAACAGGCCGACAAGCCGTTCACGCTTCCATCCTTCCACGGGTTGGCCCAGCAGGCAGCCCGCACAGCGCCCCAACCATGCGCCATAAATTTTGTCAAATAATTGCTCCCCGCTTGCTGCGGGCCCGACGGCGATTGGTCCGGACGGGCGCTCCGCCTGAATGTCCTCCAGATCCGACGGTTCCGTATAAGGATATCCGTCCCGTATCGGCAGTTTCATCGTTTCGTCCAACAATTCGCCGGCCCTCCGCTCGCGCAGCGGATCGTCGATATCCATGGACTGTACGGCTTGAATCCGCTCCTTGAGTCCCGTTATCTCTTTGCCTTCTTCATAAGCCTGATCCAATTCAATGTGCAGTTCTTCCGCCAGCTTCAACCATCGGTGATTGCTGATTTTCATAAACGGTTACCTCCCTTTTCCCAATGAAAAAAATAATCGTTTTTATTCTTTCAATCCGCTCAATGTAATGCCTTCCACAAAGTAGCGCTGAGCGAAAATGTAAACAACCAACACGGGCAAAAGAACAATCAGGGCCCCCGCCATCAAATAATTCCATTGCGTCGTGTACACTCCCTGGAAAGTGGCCAGTCCAAGCGTCAGCGTTTTCAATCTGTCGTCATTAATATAAATCAAGGGACCTAAAAAGTCATTCCATGTTCCCATAAAGATAAAAATGGACAATGTCGTTAAAGCCGGTTTTGCGTCGGGAAGAATCACATGCCAGAAAATTCTCGGGTAACCGCATCCGTCGATCATGGCCGCCTGCTCCTGCTCGGCTCACTGTCGATTTCCAATCCGTACTGTTCTCCATAAAACAATTTTTATTCTTTTGGAAACGTTTTCGATTCCCATCCCTTTTTGTCCTTCCTTCATTCTCGTCAGTTCCGATTGATTTAACTTCACGCGAATGATTTCAAGTTTCTCGGGAGGTATTCCCACTCCGTTGTCCCGAATGGAAATGAAAACATGCCCCTCCGCTTTTTTAGCCCGAATTTCCAATTTCCCTTCCTCCGTTTTATGTTCCAGGCCATGGTAAATCGCATTTTCCACCAACGGCTGAAGAAGCAGCTTTAAAATCGGGAAATGTTCAATTTCGGAATCGAGGGTGCAGCTGACTTTCAATTTGTCAAAACGCAGCTGTTGAATTTTCAAGTAATTGCCTATATGTTCAAATTCCGATTTTAATGTGACGATCTCTTCTTTATTTCTATCGAATACCGGAATAAATTGGATAAAGCCACTACATATCTGGCCAAATCATCCTGTCCCCTTATCACTAACAGCCAATAAAACGAATCAAGCGTGTTGTAAAGGAAATGCGGATTAATATGAGCCTGCAACGCTTTCAATTCCGCTTCTCTCTTGCGCAGTTCGCCTTCATATACCTGATTGGCATCCCGGATAATAACCAAGAGCCGGTATCCCATTCTTTCAGGAAAATATAACATATGACTTGAACCTGAGTGATAAGGATCATCAAAAGACGCTGAAACTGATCGGTCGGGATCACCAGCAGGGCTGAACCTGAGCGGTTGGGATAACCAACAGAGGCTGAACCTGAATGAAAGGGATAACGAACGAACGTCCCTAAAAATACAGAATATATCCGGAATCAATTTTGCGGCTAAAAATTAAGAAAAAATTAATATAAAGTTTCGGGGCTGTTAAGATTTAAACACTATAATTTTTTCATACCGGATGTTAAATCTGGAAGGCAACGGTGAGGGTAAACAATGAACAAAAACTTACGTCAACGGGCAGATACACTCAAACAATACGAAATATACGGTTATCAAATCGCTTATTACTTGCTGGAAAATGAAGATCTGGCCATTCAGGCATCGGTTCAGGCATTAATGGAGTTATCAAAAGATGAGGAAATTTTTCGTCAACCCCGGCCTCTCCAGATCCAAAAAGCAAAGCAAATTTTTATAAAACAGTCGCTTTTGACAAAAAAGCGCGATTTCCAAGATCAAGTCCATCCCCGCGGCGGCCGTCGCAACGACGGCGATCTGCACCACAACAACGGATAAACCCGCCCGTGAACCCCGAGCGGGTTTGATCATACATACAGGTTATCCCCGATAGGCAAAATGATTGCACCTCATTATTATGGCTCCTCACGATTGCTCCTCATTTGCGGTAATACCAGGACTAAAGCCAAAATAAAAACCCGACTTTTGTGCCGGGACAAATCGGGAAAAGAGTGAGAATTGTCATTTTCCACTTTATATTGCTTATGGTTTGGTTTATGGCAATCTGCCTGGCTTTCCAAAAGGAGCATTCAAGATTTCCATCTGTCAAAAAGCCCCCCAACTAAAGTTATCTTTAAAGTTGTCGAGAAAGTTGTCGAGGAACAATCCGGCACGACGGCGGCTCCAGAAGACACTCAAGATTCAGTCATTTGCAAAGATTTGAATCGTGAGAACAGAGCCATCTTGCTGGAACGCCCGCAAGCGGCCTGATCACAAACGGCTCGCCTTGGCTCTCCGGCCCCTGATCAGCAGCCACAGTCCTAACGGAAGAAACAGCGCCGTCAAAATAAGACTGCGGACAATATCGTCCCAACCGACCGTTGCGCTGGCAAGCAGCCGATAATAGGCATAAAGGGAGTAGGGCAGGACGAGGAACACCGCAGTCGCAACGCCCGGCGTATACATCGAAGCGCGGCCGCCTGGCCGGCATGCGTAAACACATGCAGGAAGAAGACGGCCAGGATCATGAGAAACGGCTCGTAAAACCGGAAAAATACTGCCGCGGATGCAGCGGCTACAATGAACGAGTAAACCCACAGCACATCCTGGGCAAACAGCCGCGTGTTCATCCGGAAGGAATCCGCGAGAAGTCTCCGGGCGAAGGCGGGCATTTTCCCGAGCACCGTTTCTCCCCGCCGGGCCAGCCAATTTTCCACCGTCAAAATTTCCTCGAAGTCATGAAACACGAAGACAATCGGGAGAAGCCACAGTACGCTTACCAACTCCACCCGTGCGTCTATGGCCGCAAGCAAGTCAGCGCCGCTCAAATTCGTTCATCTCCTTCTCCTTGTTCCTTTCGGCCTTACGTTCTCCCCAAGGCATAAACCGTTTCGATCTTTTTCTCTTCCCTGCGGCACAGATCGTTCAGTGCTTCTTCCCGGCGGAAACAAAGCGTTTCGGAAACAGGCGCGCAAAACGCTTCATTCCTTTTCTCACAGCAACCGGCGCAGTCCTTCCCAGCGGACCGTCCACGTGCCGTCGTCCGGAAAACCGGGAGCGTGATCGCGGCCCGCGCCGCGCCAGCCGCAAGCCATCATCGCCACGGCTGCCAGGAGTCCGCCGTTGCCGGGCAAATACGCGAACAGCCCGGGTCGCTGATAATTGTGACCGTTCGGCAGGTATGTATTTTTCACTTGTTCGGCCAACAGGATGTCTACCGCCAGCTTGCCGTCCCCGAGGCGCGCCGCGGTCATGGCGGCTACGGGAAAATCCCAGCCCCAGGCCGTATCCCAACGCCAATGCCGCACTACCTTCTCCAGAGTATTCCTCATGATTTCCGCTTCGACCGTTTTCCCCGGGAGAACGCCCAGCGCCATCAACATCGACGGATGGTCGTGGTGGAATCGGGTAAACGTATCGGGACACCGTTCATGGGCAAGATAAACCTTTTCCGGCGACACCTCGGGACGGGCCAGCAGGCGGCAGATCCGCTCCCATTCTCCGGACTTCGGCATGCCGGCGCGGATCCTCCATAATTGGGCCGTTTCCAGACCGTACAACCAATATTCGAGCTCAAAAACCGGATTTACGGTCTGATCCGGCGCATGGTTTTCCTGTACGGGGATGAGCGGAGGACCAAGGACATATCTTTGTGCGGACGCGTCCCATACGGCAAACGAAGCCATAAATTCGGCGCTTTCCAGCACCACATCCCTATATCGATCCAGCACTTTCCCTTTGTCATCCGCAACCTGATACAGGAATTCCGCCAGCATGATCGGATGAGGCTGCTGCCAGATGAGAAGCGGAGCGATAGGGGAAGGGCTCTGGATCCCTTCGGGACCGACCATTTTCGGCCATCTCGCGCCGCGGTAACCTTGAGAGGCCGCCAGTTCGCGCGCTGCCGGCAAAATCTCCCTGTACCAGCCCATGCTTTTTTCCAACAATGAAGACCTTCCCCACATAGGAAAATGGGCCGCGTGCCACCAATGCATCTCCAGATGCGGTTTGCCGAACCAGCTGTTGTACATCAGTCCCGTCTCTTGCGGCGGAACCGATCCCGCCGAATGGACGGCGGTGAGGAACTGGGAAAGAACAACCCTCCTTTCCAGTTCGTAAGCCCGCGGATCGGAACTGTCGCCCAGTTCCACCGCGCCTCCCTCATTCCAAAAACGGGACCAATGCCTGCGGCCGGCCGCTTCGATCTCTTCGCTCCGGAACAGCGTGACCTCGACACCGGCCGGCGCAAAGGCGACGGTAAACGAAAGCTCATTCCCTCCGGATCGCGGAAGCAAACGGTACCGGTGAGGTTCTTCTTCGATCAGTTCGCCGCCCGACCAGCACATTTCCACTTGATAAGCGTCGTCGTCCAACTTGCGGTCCCACCTGACGCGCCCGGGTCCGGCACGATGTAAAGTTGTCGTATCGGTCCGATCCGAATCCCAGGACAGCCTGATGCAGTCCGCCCAATCTTTCGTCGTGCTTTGAGCGGGGAATCCGATCCGGACATCCAGCCGGCCTTGACCGATCAAAGGCGACACAATACGGACGCCAAGCTGGTCGCATTCGGGATGACAACTCGTATACACCTCAACCGGAACTCCCCCCAAACGAAACCGGCTGATGAGCAGACCTTCCCATAAATGCAGGGTTTGCTCCGGGTTTTCCAATTGTTCAGGACTCGCAATGATTGTGCCGTTTTCCGAACGGAGCTCCAGGCCGATTTGTCCCAACTGCAGCCTGTGCGGATTTTGCCGCATCCAGTGGTACGGCGTTTCACTGTCAAGCGGATCCACGGGATACCCTACCATGCGCCCATACGTATCGAAATAACGCAATCGCACATCTTTCAGCGAATACCGTTCTCTTCCGCCCGCACTATGCCATCCCCAAGTTGATTGCGTGCCCAGAGGCACCTCATAACTATCCGGGAAACTTTGCAGACCGGTCAAATCAGCGGTAAAGGCAAATTCGCCGTTCCCCACCGATTGCGGAGATCGGGGATGCAGTCCACGGATCACGGGATTGTGCCGGGTAACCAGCCTGTATCGGTCAATTGCGGTTTTCATCGGACTCCTTCCTTCCATAGGGAATCGTTCTTTACACTCCGTCACGGATATGGGTCTCGTAAAAATCCGGGGGATTGAACCAGTTGCCGCCGCTCGACGCCCAAGTCGCATCAAGCGGAATCCAGCGATCCTGCTCGCTCAAATAGACGATGTTCCAGGCGTGCGGCCCATATCCGCCTCTGCCGTCAAATCCGAGCCCCGTTTCTACCTGAGCCTGAAGGCCGGCCGCTTTGGCCATTACCGCATAAAGGCGGGAATAGTCGATACAAACGCCCCGTTTCGTGGCAAACGTGTCCTGGGGAGACTGTTCCTTCCATATCCGCTCCTCTTCGTAAAGCCGGACTTTTTCCCAATCGTATTGGATTCGGGTCCCGACCCACTCATACAACCGGCGCGCTTTTTCCTCATCGGTATCCGCTCCGGCCACAATGTGGTTGGCCGCTTCCGCGATTTCGTCCGGTACGTTTGCGTCGATAATCTCATACTTTTTCCGCAAAATCTGGTTAAGCTCTTCTTCGACCGCCCGCGTGAATACTTGGGCCTTTTCGGCAAACGTGTCGCCGGCAAATGGCTGAATCACTTCCGTGGCGCCCTTGCGGTACAACTCCGAATCCTGGATATAGGCGCTAAATGACGAATGAGGAAATAATGTGGTATAGATGAACAGTACCGCAATGACGATCAAAGCCCGGCCGACTCCGGCCAATGTTCCGACCAAACCGCCTGCCGCTCTGCTTATCCATAAACGGAATGAATGGGTCGAGCCGGAAGAGCCGGCATTTGTCCGCGCATGTCCCAACAAGGAGAACGCCAGCAGTTGAAGCCCCCATTTGATCAGGGCGTAACTGATGATAAACAAAACCCCGAAACGAAAGAGCGGAAAGTCGCGTAATCCTGTCAAAACGGTATAATATACCTGAGCCGGAACGCCCGGGTCTCGGATTGGGACTGTAAACGGCTTGTCCTCCAACCATTTTTTCAACCACGGAGATAAGGTATCGGCCGTTTTCCAAGACAGATAAATGCTGACAATCGTCAAAGCGCCGCCGATCACCATCAACATCAGATGCCGGAGTGAGCCTGCCCCTCCTCTTGCCATTCCCTGCACGGCCGAAACCGCGATGACGAGAATAATGAGAACGGATACGATATGAACGGACTGGATGATTTGAATGAACTGCTCCACCGGCGATTCTCCTTACCGACCTATTCCGTAAAATGTTCCGGAAAATGCTGCGGGTTATGTAGATCCGGGATATGTTGCACATCTGCCAGTTTTTCCTTGTAATTCGCCCCGTATAACAATATAGCCGCAACCAGTGCCAGCACCAGGATCCATTTGATAACTTTCTTGACGATCTTGATGATCAAAAAAACGATAACGGCCGCAATAAGAATCACAAACCACCGTTCACTGGCAAAAGCGATCCAGGATTCCATCAATGGTCACCCCCTCCCCTACACTTCCGTCATCATACATTTCTTGTCGTTTGAAGTTTTCAGAGGTCATGCTTTTTCCCGAAGTTTCAGAAGTCATGTTTCTCCGGCTGATGAAGATGTTGTTTTTCAAAGAAAAGGTATTAGTGCTGGAAAAGACAGACGAAAAAGGTATTGCTGCTGCACAAGATATTCTGCTGCACAAGATATTCTGCCTGCACAAGATATGACGGCCACAGAGCAAAATCGTTATACCGTAAAGAAAAATGTGATAGCTACAAAGATTTGTATGAAACAGGTCTAACTTTTAGACAAGCAACGTACAAATGTGGAGACAACACATCATACATGGGGTGAGCGGATTGAAAGTCGCCTTGTGGTTATATCTGTTTTTGTTTGTGGCTTTTTTTGATCTTCACGCACAATATCCCATGCTGTCTCCCTTCGCCCTGTCGCTCGGGGCAACGCCGTCCTTTATCGGGCTGATTCTGGGGGTCTACTCCATCACCCACCTGCCCGGCAATATTATCGCCGGCTTCGGTGTAGACAAGTATGGAAGCAAAGTGTTTATCGTCTGCAGTTTGATTTTGGCGGGCGTCGTCTTAATTATCCAATCCTATGTGACAAATCCGTGGCAGCTCCTGATCATCCGTTCGATCAGCGGCTTTGTGCTGGCCTTCCTGTCCCCCGCCTGTCATGCCCTGCTGGCCAAAATGGCCAGAGACCGCATCCAGCAAGGGAAATTAATGGCCGGTAACGGATTGGTCCATACGATCGCTTCCGTTATGTCTCCCGCGGCAGGAACCTTTCTTGTGGCGAAACTCGGCTTCTCCACCTCGTTCTTTATACTGGGCTGGCTATTGATCATGACCGGAATTTTGGCGATTGTCGGCGTGAAAGAAATGAAAGACGTATTTATACAAGAAAAACTGGCTCGGGAATACGGTGTTCCCGTTCAGTCCGCCCTGCCGGATAAGGGATATTTTCATATACCTTGGCTGTTTTACGGTGTTCCGCTTGCCATTGCTTGTTCGCAGGGAATTTTATACTTTGAATTGCCGCTTATGGAAATTTCCAAACAATCGATCATGACTTCCGGAATTTTGTTCTCGCTCGTCAGCCTCGGCTCTCTGGTTACCCTGAGCATGCTTTTTCTGAACAGGCTCTCGTCATTCTTCCGTTTACTGATTGGAACGTTGTCGTTGGCGCTTATTTTTTTCGGGATGGCCGTGGATTGGAAAGTGCCGCTGTATGTTACGCTGTTTTTAATCGGCATGACCAAAGGCGTGATATTCCCCGCGATGTCCACGTTTCTGGCCACCATCACTTCTTCCGGCAGATACGGAAGGGTATTCTCCATCTTATCGGTCTGCTCTTCCCTTGGAGCATTCTTCGGACCGATCTTGGCGGGTAATTTGCGCACCAATCTGTCTCCTTATTTTATCGCTTTTGTCGGACTCATGCTGGCATTAACCATTTTGCCTTTTAACAAATTCAGGGCTTTGGCCGCAGCATCTTCATCATAAGATAAGCAGTAAAACGTCAAGATCTCAAGTACGAAGCCAGGAGCTTGAAAGGGAAAGCGTTTCAGTCAGAAAGCAGTTTTAAACTGAAAACCACTTCAGAAATGGAACTCTTTCCTTAATTCTACAGTCATCGCAATCATTCATATGATACCGGATTGTTACAGCTCCATTGTGGCCGACATGAAATGGCTCCGGTGATCATAAACATGGTTATTGTCGGTTACAACACGCCAAAAAGCCCAATTGCAGAAAATCGCGTGACACGTCCTATTATAGCGGTCATTTTTCAAAATGTGTACCCGTAACAGGACAGATCAAAGCGACAAAAAATGCAGAGCCGGATCTTCCCGAACGGGCGGGATTGCATTCATGCATTCGTAAGGAACTCAATCATCGCTATTTCAGAAAAGGGTGCGGATTCAAAAAACTTAATGAACTCAGATCACGCTATTCGTCTAAATTGAGCCCATTTTCAGCAAAAATTAAGAAAATAACGTTACCTCAGTTCATTAGAATTTCAAATCAGCCATTTTTCGCAAAATAAAGACTGCTGAGTTCATTAGGTTTCCTAAGCCGGCAGACGACTTCCGGCAACCTGTTCACAGCGTTGTGACCGCATGGCGCATGCCCCCTGATACAATTTCGTCCCTTACTAATTCTTCAACTGTTTTGAGCTATGGCATGAAGACATGAAGAATTCATGGCTATATTCCGCAATCATTTAGGTCCCTAGCCTGCGGTCGCTTTCCCCTTTATTTTCACCCGCCATCATACTTGACCACTGTAATTTTCCTTTGCCTTTCAAACATGAGATCCCATTAAAATCCGGCATTTTTAACATCTCAAACAAGCTGCCGTCAAGAAACAGCATTACTCCTGAAACAATGGGATACGACCAAAAAAGTTAAAACAAACAACATACTAAATATTTTATGGGATAAACCATTGCCGTTTCGGTCTCTTCGACATTTCCCGGGAAATTCCCGCAAACTTTTAACGGCACCATTCCGTTAGTACCGGACATTTGACATATTGGGTTATATTGTCGAATCGGAAGCGCTGATCATACGCTAATCATACGCTGGTCATAGAGCAGGTCATTTCTGATTCATTCTGTTTTCAATCCCAATATTCCCGACGTCAAACTTCATCAGCTTGCCATGTCCGTCAATATTAACGTTTCACCATTCTCCATCTCTAATCCCGTAATTCCACACCATCAATTCCTTGATTCTACATCACGGATCTCCCATCTCTGCAACACTTGAAACTTGATCACGTGTTTTACATCATCCGATCTCGAATAGTGTAAACATTCGATTCCGTGGAATTCTGTAATACTAATCCCGCCATCCTGCATCATTCGATACCACGGGATTCTGCAACTCTAATCCGCCATCCTGCGTCACTCGATACAGCGGGATTCCGCAACTCCGATCCCCCCTCATCATCTGTCCCCCATAACCCCATAATTACATCAACTGATTCTGGCTGCAAATCTACATCATCTAATCCTGCAAATTCCGCATCTACATCCTCTGATCCGCAACTTCCGCATCCATTTTCCCTCACTCCTACATAGTGACCCGCCATTCCGGTATCACATGACAACATGGTTCTACAACTTCCGATCTCCTATTGCATCACTCGAACCGTGGCATTTGCACACCCTCTTTCCTGCCTCGATTCCCTAATCTGCTGCGTGTGAACCTTTTTCTATCTTTCTGCCCAATGATCCTTTATAATTTTACATATATAATCCTTACATAAAGAAGCAAACCCGGCATGATGAGCAAAACAAAACGGATCAGGAGGATCATATGCAAGCCGTCATCATCGTGGAAGGGAAAAATGACCGCAACCGCTTGCGTAAGCTGCTTTCCCACGAAGTCGAAATCGTGTGCACATATGGTACCCCCGGGACGCAACGGTTGGAAAAATTAAAAAAAATCATAGGCAGTCTGCCGGTTTATATATTCACGGATAATGACGCTTCGGGCAGAAAAATCCGCGCAATTCTGAATGAGGCGTTCACCGATGCGGAACAACTGTATACACGAAGAGGGTATGCGGGTGTGGAGGGCACTCCTGACGAATATTTGGTATATCAATTGGAAAAAGCAGGATTGGGAGAGTTCATCACTCCAACGGAAAGTGAACCTTCCAGCCTGCTTCCCATCAAGGAATATATTGAATCAGATAAATGACGATAGTTACCGTAAACACACTAAGCAACGTGGATGAGAAGACAACTTGGGAAGCGAATTCCGGCTCGTTATCGAACTCGACGGCCAACAGTACGCTCGTTAACGAAGTCGGTACAGCGCAAGACAACACCAGAGCCTGGGCCAACAGCCCTTCAAACCCCATCAGCCACACTATCGCAAATCCGACCGCAGGGCCGGCGCACAGCCTGAGTACGTTGGCCAACAACACGTCGCCCAGTCGGAATTGCCATTTCATACTCCCCAACTGGGCTCCTAATGTGAGCAGCGCAATCGCGATAAAAGCGTCCGACACATAATTGATCGGAACGTAGAGCGGTTCCGGAACGGGAATCTGAAACCCCTTCATAAGAAAGGCCAGCGGGATGACGTATATGACCGGCATCGTCATAATTGTCCGCATCGTTTCCCGCAATTGCTGCTTATGCGCATTCACGCTATAAATTCCGTACGTATTGGGCAACAACGTCATCATCATCATAATAATGACTTGAACCGACATCGTAAACGAGTCCCCCACAAACACAAGCTGATTGAGGGGAATCGCGTAATTCGCGCTATTGTAAAAAATGACGCTGTTGCGCATCGCGCTGCGCATACCGCCTTCGAATTTGCGAATGCGCACGACGATTTCAGTCAATAGAAACATGGAAAAGAAAAAGACCAAAAAAAAGAACAATACCTGAAATAAAATGGACAATGACAAGTCGGACTCGTACAGCGTTTTAAACAAAATCGCCGGAGAGAACAAATAAAAGTTCAGCTTCGACAATGTTCGGATGTCCATTTTGAAAGCCCGCTGCAATACGATGCCGAGCGAAATCATGATGGTTAACGGAATAATGTTGTGCAATAAAATATACAAAAAATAATTCAATGTAAAATGTTCGCCACCTTCTACCGGTCCGTCGCATGTCTATGGCTTTCCAATACGTCTATCTCAAGCGTTACCCTTGGGCAACTGTCTTTACCCCGGGGCCTTTGTCTGCGAAAACCGTCGCCATGACATCTCGTTGCATTCTTCATAGCTACTCTGTCATGATAGTTTTTCTCTGCATTGCAGTTGGTCTGTCTTGATAGCTGCTTTTACTTTTTCATTGCAGCCGATCTTTCATAATTAGCTGCTCTTACTCTTTCATCGCCACTGATCTTTCATGATAGCTGCTCTTCTCTTTCATTGCAGCCGATCTTTCAATTAGCTGCTCTTACTCTTTCATTGTAACTTATCCTTCATTGCAGTTGCTCTTTCCATAATGGCTGTCCTCGCAATATCCGGCTAATCTTTCCATTTAGCTCTCTTTCCATTTAACTCTCTTTCAATGGGTTACTCTTTGCTGAGCCGGATCATATCGTCGGCAATCGTTACCGGATCAAACTCGGCGTTATCCGCGTAATAATAGTTCCGGATATTATTCTCCTTATCAACCAATACGACCAAATTGCTGTGTGTAAACAAACCGTCTTCTTCTTTTACGACCAAGATTCCGTACTCTTTGGCCAGTTGGATCGTGGCCTCTTCTTCTCCCCTTAAGAAAAACCACCCTGAAGGATCTTGAACGAACCGGCTGGAATATTCTTTCAAATGTTCCGCCGTGTCCTTCTCCGGATCGAACGTGATCGAATATATGGCCGTTTTGTCGCCCCAAACCCCTTTGTCAATCAACCGTTCCTGTACTTTGGACAGCATGTAAGTGGTTGGCTGACAGACATCGGGACAGTGGGAATAATAAAAGTAAACCAGCCTCACTTTCCCTTTCGTATCGGATAATGTCATCTTCTGTCCGTCCACATTCTCCAACTCAAAATCCGGCGCGGCCTTGATGACGTCATAAGTTGGGGCGGAAGGCCAAAATTTCACAGCAAAGGCGGCGGCAAGCGCCAAGACTACAATAACCGTCGCCACCGCATAACCGTATTTTTTCAGAAAACTTGCCACAACCTTCTCCTCCTTTCATCTCCCTTAAAAAGAACGAGTCCGCGGAAACCCGGGACTTCGTTTACAGAAAAACGAACGGAACGCGTACAGCTTGATAACGCATTTTTCTTGTTAACCGTAACCCGAACCGTAATTTTGTTTAATTGGTTCTTGTTTATCCGTATCTTGTTTATCTGTATCTGTTTAATTGTATCTTGTTTCATAAACTGTCTCTGTTTAACTGTATTTTGTTTCATGAATTGTATCTGCTTAACTGTAGCCTTGTTTACATGACACTGTATGTTGCTTCATTGTAACCCGTTTAACCTGTCAAACGGCTGTATCTTGTTTAACTTACCGGCACAACAACCGTAATCTGCTTTCACCGCATCCTGTTTATCATTTCCCGTTCAACCCTGACATATGGCCGCCTTCAACGTATCGCCACCGTAAATCTGACATATGGCCGCCATGAACTGTTTCATCAATCATTTTACGGTTGTGTCCAACACGATGATAAGAAATAAAATCGTTAAATAGTTAACGGAGTAAATAAACATCCGCTTGGCCCAACGGTCCTCGTCCTCAGCCCGGAATCCCGCCAAAGCCATGAAAACCCAGATCAGCCCGAGCGCCGCGGAACCGCCCAAATAAATAATCCCGACATTTCCGTACAGATAGAGGAGCAGAGACACGGGAACGAGCAACACGACATAGCGCAATATGCTGATTTTCGTCTGGTAATTTCCATAAACGACGGGCAACAACGGAAAACCTGCGGCCCGATAATCTTCTTTCCGGAATATTCCCAAGGCCCAGAAATGCGGAGGTTGCCACAGAAACAATATGCCAAACAAGATCGCCGCGGTAACGTCAAGCGTTCCCGTAACCGCCGCGTAACCGATCACCGGAGGCATGGCGCCGGAAATGGCTCCGACTACTGTGCTCCAGGTCGATGTGCGCTTCAACCACACCGTATAAATCCAAACGTAAACGAAGAGGCCGATCAAGCCGAGCAAAGCGGTGACCGGATTGACCAAGACACCTAAAATGGTCAGCCCGCCTACGCCCAACAATATCCCGTACCACAGCCCGATTTTGGGATCCATCCGGCCGCTGGACAGAGGGCGGTTGCTCGTCCGGACCATTTTTTTGTCCAAATCCCGGTCCAGATAGTTGTTTAACACACAACCGGAAGCGACAATCAGCATAGTTCCGAGCAGCGTATATACCAACAAGGTCCATTGAATACTCCAACCCGATGCCAACCAAAAACCGCCAAATACGGTAATAAAATTGTCGAAAACAATTCCGGGTTTGGTGACATAGACAAAATCTTTCCAACTCAGCGATTTGTTTTGCCCCGCATTTTCATTCACATTGTCGCTCACAACATCATCATTCGCCGTTTTGGCGGATGATTCGTACGTCAATTGCTTATTCATGCAGGATTTCCCTCCTTCATCAAGCTCTTGTTTATCAAGAGCCGTACGCGATCATCACACGAAGCATGGCATCTGTACGACTGTGCGGACAAACAACCCTCAGCCAAATATATCTCAAGTGAATAAGCTTCACGCCCGCATCTTTGACATTTCGCCACCAATCGGCTCTTTATTTAAAATCGGCTCCGTTGCAACCGACTCTTTTCCAACCGAAGTCCGTTCAACGCCGACTCTCCAATTTACACTATAACAACCCTCGAATCATTTTACAATAACACACGGATCAGTTCATAAATTTGTTAGAACCAATGTTGCATTTTGACGCCGGCGATTCCATCCGGTAATTCGATCCGGTAATTCGATCCGGTATTTTCATCCGGTATTTATCGGCCCGCGATCTGTCCAACCTTCAGCCGTTTGTGCAGGCGGCAGGACAGGACGGTGCAAGTTCAGATAGACGTTCACACAATACCGTATCGTTCCATACACTGTATTGATCGTGTAATTGGCCCAATTCTACAGGGAAGGGAAGTGAGAAAAGAAAACATGGCGGTTATCAAAGTAAACAATGAAGATGTGAAATTGTTGGCCCGTCTCATGCGCGCTGAAGCGGAAGGGGAAGGGGACCTGGGCATGCTGATGGTCGGAAATGTCGGCGTAAACCGCATTCGCGCCAACTGTCTCGATTTTCAAGGGATCCGCACCATGCGGCAGATGGTCTTTCAATCGCCGGGAGGTTTCGAAGCGACACAAAAAGGCTACTTTTATCAGCACGCCCGCGACAGCGAAATCCGGTTGGCCCGCAAAGTGATCAATGGAGAACGTTACCATCCGGCCTCCTTCGCTTTATGGTTCTTTCGTCCAAGCGGCGACTGTCCGCCGCAATGGTATAATCAACAGCTTTCGGGGCGGTTTAAGTCCCACTGTTTTTTCTCCCCTTCTGGCGACGACTGTCCCAATGTATACGCAACGTACTGAAAATGAATATGGAGGCCAGGAATCACTGATGTGGGGCTACCGCTTCATATTGCTGCTTCCTAGTTCCGTGCTGCTTCCTACTCAATGCATTTGATTTTTAATCTTACGTGCTTACCTGCAGGCTATGCAGTTTTCGTGTCCGATATTTATGTGTCTGATTAATTTTTTGAAAACAGGAGGAAAAATACGCATGTATCAATTTTATCCTTATCGCGCTTTCCAGCCGGTTTATCCGGGAGGTCCGGGAGCGCCTTCGACAACCGTTTTTCCGCCGCAAGTCCCGTCCGGCAGCACCATTCCCGGCATTCCCACCCCAGGTCAGCCCATTGGCGGACAAACCGGCCAATTGCCTCTGGAACAATCATTTATCGAAAATATATTGCGGCTCAATTTGGGGAAAATGGCGACGGTATACATGACCTTCGAAAACAATACCCAATGGAACGCCAAAATATTCCGGGGAGTCATCGAAGCGGCGGGCCGCGATCATCTTATCATCAGTGACCGGAATACAGGTACGCGTTATTTACTGCTGATGGTCAATCTCGATTACATTACCTTTGACGAGCCGCTGAATTACTTCTCACCCCATCAAGTAAGATGAACCTGTAACCTTGTCGGTCGTTTCCGGCCAATCGGATCACACCTGTCTGGCCCACATTCAAACTTTTTGCCATAATCATCTTGCCGCGTAAAATTGCCAACCCTTCGCATAAAAATTGCCATATCCTTACCATATTAAAAAAATGTGGACATTTGCCATCCCTGCCGATCGATCGCCTCCGGTCCGATATCGGACGATCTCCCGACAAAATATGCTTATGTCCACATTTGCCATCCTTTTTGCCGTCCGCAAATTTTTACAATCCATCGGCTAATCCCCATCTTTTTTACTGTCTTGTCTGCCTGTCGCTTCTATGCCATATCTTTAATTATTATGTCCATTTTATTATGTCCGCACTTTTTACATTCTTTTCTTACATTCTTTTCGCCCTCACCGCATTCTTTGTTGCAACATAACGCCATTCTTTTTTTTGGTTATCCAAGGATATTTTCTTTTTGGCTATCCAAAGTATGTCTTTCGGTTTTTTATCTTGCCTCCGCGCGGGTACGATGCTCATTTTTATACTGCAACTCGAATAACCGGTAGTAGTATCCTTTTTGGGCCAACAACTGGTAATGATTGCCGATTTCCCGCACTTTGCCCTTATGCATGACGATAATCTGGTCGGCATGCTGAATCGTCGACAAACGGTGAGCGACGATTAGCGTGGTGCGTCCCGCGGAAATTTTCCGCAACGCATCCTGCACGATCAGTTCCGTCTCGGTATCGATGTTGGAAGTCGCTTCGTCGAGAATCAGAATTTGCGGCTGAAACACGATGGCGCGGGCGAAAGACAACAGCTGCCGCTGCCCGAGGGACAAGTTGATTCCCCGTTCCCCCAAAGGCGTGGCGTATCCCATCGGCAAACTGCGGATAAACGAATCCATGTTGACCAGCCTGGCCGCTTCACGCACTTGTTCGTCGGTGATATGCGGGTGATTCAAACGGATATTGGATGCGATATCGCCGCTAAACAGAAACACATCTTGCTGCACAACGCCGATATATTTCCGCAAATCGGCCAGCCTCAGTTCCCGGATATCGACACCGTCCAGCTTAATGCTCCCTTTTTGGATATCGTAAAAGCGGTTGATCAATTGGATAATGGAGCTTTTTCCGGCGCCTGTCGCCCCGACGAAAGCGACCGTCTGCCCCGGTTCGATCGTAAAGGAAATGTCCTTCAGCACCCACTCCCCTTCATTGTAAGCAAACCATACGCGGTCAAATTCGATCCGCCCTTTGATATGCGCCGGGAGTTGTTTGGGATTTTCCGGATCGTTCACCGCCGGTTTTTCATCGAGCATGTCAAAAATCCGCTCCGCGCCGACCATCGCGTTCTGGATCTGGTTATACTTCTCAGCGAGACTGGTCAGCGGTTGGAAAAATTGGCGAATGTAATGGGTGAATGCGTACACGACCCCGAAGGTTACCGTACCTTGCAGCACGCTGCTTCCGCCGTGCCAGAGTAGCAATGCGACGGCGATATTGCCGAGAAAGGCGATCGCCGGTTGAAAGATGGAGTTAATGATGGTTCCCCGCATACCGGCGCGGTAATAATCGGTATTGTGATGGTTAAATTGTTCCCACTGCTTGTGTTCGCGTGTAAACAACTGCGTGATGCGCATCCCCGACAAATTTTCCGCCAAAAATGCGTTGAGCCTGGACAGGATCAGCCTGGCCCTGCGTTGGGTTTCCCGCATAAGTTTTTTGTACCAGAACGTAAACAAAGCCAAAACCGGGATCACGGTAAACGCCAGCAAAGTCAACTCCAGACTCATCTGCAACATGACAAAGACGATGCCGACCAGGGTGATGACGTCTTTGACCAGGTTGACGACCACCTGCGAATACAACTGGTTCAGCGATTCCGTATCGGAAGTCACGCGGACGACCAATCTTCCCGACGGGTTGCGGTCGAAAAAAGACATCGACATGCGGCTTAAATGATGGAACAATTGCTCGCGAATGTTAAAAATGATATTTTGTCCCGTATACTGCAACAGATTGCTTTGCGTATAGTTCAATAGCGATGCGGCCACCACAGCGAAGAGAAAAACGGCGCCCAAAACCAGGAGACCGCTCATGTCGTATTGGCGGAATTGTTTCACCTGCTCCGTAGCAAGCGGAACGACGTCGAAAACTTGATCGCCTACCTGCACTTTCCAGGGAGTCTCCCCGCTGCCAACCGGCTGCCCGTTTCCGGCGTTTCTCCCAACATCGTCATTTGCCTGTCCGTTTCCGGCGGCCATCACAACGTCATCAACCGGAGGCGCCGCTTGAGCTACCTGCCCGCCAACGAACGACAACGCTTCCTCAGCACTTCCCCCATCAGCGTCAACTGTCCGCTCACCCTGACCTTCCTGCCCGCCAACGGATGATAGTACTTCCCCAGCGCTGCCTCCATCAGCATCAGCCGTCTGCGCCGCCTGGGATGTCCGCCCGTCGCCACCGGCAGCCTGCTCATTCCGTTCAGCCCGTTGAGCGCCGTCGATAAGCCGGGGATTTTCTTTCGTTTCGGGCAACCAACCCGTCACCAGCCATTCTCGGCCTTCCACCTTGACAATCTGGACTTTGGCGAATTGTTCCGGAACTTGTTCCCGCTTCCGTTCGGAGTCCAGACGCACGTAAATTTTTCCGTCCAATTCGATGATTTTGCCGAATTTCTCAAGTTCCTCCGCCTGGGATACCGGCGCTGTGACCATCGGATTGTACAAGCCCCCGATGTATTTGTCGATGGCGACTTTGATAATGTAAGGTCTCGCCAGTTCGGCCACGACAATCATCAGGGCAAGGAAAATACACAGCAAGATCATTTTCCAGTAAGGTTTGGCATAGGACATCAACCGCTTGATCAATTGGAAATCTTTCACATCGGTGATGACTTTCTCCTGATGTATGCTCACACTCCCGCACCTCCGTGCACGACCTTCGGACGCGGCGCCGTTTGCGGCCATTCCTGATCTTGCCGCTCGGCTTCCTCATCCAATAATTGCTTGTGGTACAAATCGGCATACAAACCGCCCACCGCCAACAATTCGTTATGCGTGCCCCGTTCGACAATTTCTCCGTCGTCCAATACAATGATTTGGTCGGCACCCTGCACGGAGGAAATCCGGTGGCCGATAATGATCGTGGTGCGGTTCTTCATCTCCGACTTCAATCCTTCCAGTATCAAGTCTTCCGTTACCGTGTCCACGGCGGAAAGACTGTCGTCAAAAATGAGGATGGACGGTTTTTTGATAATAGCCCGGGCAATGCTGACCCGCTGCCGCTGTCCGCCGGAAAGCGATACTCCCCGTTCCCCCAGCGCGGTTTCGAATTTTTGCGGAAATTCGATGATATTGTCGTATACTTGGGCAATTTTTGCCGCTTTCTCGATTTCTTCGTCACTGTACGGATGAGGAGAAAATCCGATGTTGTCCCTAATCGTCGACGAGAATAAAAATTGATCCTGCGGCACGATGCCGATTTGTCCGCGCAGCGTCTTCAACGGAATTTCATGCACATCGCGGCCGTCGATAAACACGGTACCTTTTGGAGGATTATACAACCGGACCAGCAAATGAATGAGCGTGCTCTTGCCGCTGCCCACACGGCCGACGATGGCCAGGCTGGTGCCTTTTGGAATTTTTAAAATGATGTTTTTCAATGACGGGCTCTTCGCTTCCGGATAGGAGAACGTCAGATTGCGGATTTCGATCTCGCCTTCCAGGCTTTCAATCGTATGATCCGCCATTTCGTCGTCCACGACGTCCGGCATGGTATTGAAGATGTCCAAAAGCCTTTTTTCCGATGCCATCCCGCGCTGTAATTGGTTGACGACCTTTCCGAGATTTTCAATCGGTCCCATAAGAAGCGACAGGTACGTGTTAAAAGCGATAAAAGCACCCAGGGATATGACGTTTTGCAACACCATAATCCCGCCGAGAATGACGGACACAAGAAAACTGAAGCCCACTATTCCCGAACTCAGGGCGCCAAAAAGCGAGTTTGTCCGGACAAACCGGCGGTTCATCTTTACCGCATGCCGGTTGCTCCGGGTGAACAAGGCGCGCTCCTGCTTCTCCTGAACAAAAGCCTTGACGACCCGAATGCCGGATACAAATTCCTGAACCCGGCTCGTCATATCTGCAATGGCCCCTTGCACATCGGCCGATTGCGCCTGGATCCGCTTGTTAAAACGGTAGGCCAGCACGCTAAGCAACGGCAGAGGCAGCATCGTAAACAGGGTGAGCCACGGATCGACCGTCGTCACCATCGCGATGATGCTGATCGTTATAAGGATCAAGGCTTCCAGCACATTATAGATGCCTTGCATGGTTACCTCGCGGATGACCTGGACGTCGCTGATCGCATGAGCCATCAAATCGCCGATACGCCGGTTGTTGAAATATTGGGCGGAGAGTCTTTCCCAATGGCGGAACAAATCGTCCCGGATTCTGGCTTCCAATTTCCTTGACAACTGGTAAATGAACATCCTGCTGGTCGAGCGGAAAACAAGGATACCGAGCGCCGCCAGAGCCAGCCATATCGCGTATCGCACGGTATCTTCGGCCGTCATGCGGGCCATTTCCAACAAGTCGGTAAAATCTCCAAGCAATTTCGGAATAATCATCTGCATGAGACACGAAACGCATAGCAGGACAAGCCCGAATAAATAAGACCAGACATGGGAAATGATGTGCCGCTTAATGATGCTGGTTCTCCCCAAACGAAGACCCTCCAATCTTTTTTGTGACATCTTGTTCAGCTACATGTAAGGTTACAACGATTAAAATAAAGAAACCATGGATATCCATACCGCAAATAATGGACTATTTTGCTTTCATTTTACTTTACCTTTACATCCGGTGTCCGCTCTGATGAGCTTTGCACCCGGTGTTCACTCTGTGGGAGCGGATCGTCCAATTGAACGCCCTATTTTTTCTTCGCCGATTTTTTTTTGGGAAAAACATGTTAAACTAGTGTTATGACTGACTCATAAGGGGAGAAATGGATATTGGATACGGGCACACACTTTGTAACCGGCCTCGGTTTGGCCGGACTGGCACACATCGATCCCGTAGTGGCGGCCGATCCGTCTGTCTCGACGGCCATTTTGATCGGAACGGTTCTTGGTTCGCAGGCGCCGGATGCGGACGGATTGTTACGGCTCAAAAGCAATGCGGCCTACATTAAAAACCATCGCGGGCGGTCTCATTCCCTGCCTGCCATGGCATTATGGACGCTGCTGATTACATTGGGTTTGGCTTTGTTTAACCGCGACCTTCCGTTATGGCATGTGGGAATGTGGGTTGGAATCGCCGTTTGCGTCCATGTGTTGATGGATTTGTTCAATTCATACGGCACGCAATCGTTATGGCCGTTTAGCGGCAAATGGATTTCGTGGAATATTATCCATATTTTTGATCCGGTCATTTTCGCAAGCCATGTGGTAGCGGTATGTTTGTGGGTTTTGAACCTGGCGGAACCCGCTTTCATTTTTCCGGCTCTCTACGTATTGCTTGCGTTGTATTACGTTTGGCGGACAGTCACCCATTTCGTTTTGCAAAAAAACTTGCCTATAAGCGATTTGGAGTACCAATCGGGCGACAAATATTACCTGATCCCGACCGTCCACCTGAAATTTTGGAATGTCGTCAAACACAAAAAAGACGGCTCATACCGTTTAGGCGAACTGCGCGGCGGCCGTCTGATATGGATAGATCAGGTGCGCAGCGATCGACACCCGGCCATCGAGGCTTCAAAGGCACTGCCTGATGTGCAGGCATTTTTGTACTACTCCTCTTTCGCTTGCGCGGAAGCAAGAACCTATTCGTGGGGGTATGAAGTGCGTTGGACGGATGTCCGATACCGGCATCGGAAGCACTACCCTTTCCTGGCGGTTGTTCTGCTTGACCGTCATTACAAACGGCTGGATTCTTACGTAGGTTGGGTTAGCGATTCCCGGCTTGAGAAAAAACTGCGGGGGGCTGTCCAATAGTCGGTTCGCCGTATTGGCGCCGGCATCTTGGCGGATTCAGCGTTCACTGTCCCCCGGCGCCGGTTACTTAGCGGATTCGGCGTTGGCCTTGAAGCGACCCGGTGTCAGCCGTCCAAGCAGCGGCATGTTAGCATCTTAGCGGGTTCAACGTTATCTCTCGATTGCTTCTCAATGAGAAATCCCGCATGTGACGCTTGTGAACTTCAAAGGTTCAACGTTATCTCTCGTTGCTTCTCAATGCCAACATCCGCATAACGGCATCTTAGCGGAACGGATACAACGTTGGCTGTGCCAGCTCCAACTTCTTACGGACTCAGCGATCGTTATTTCAGCGAAAAACGGGGATTCAGAAAAATAGTAGAGTGAAGGGCTGGGCGACCAGCCCCTCCTCATCAAACCGTACGTGAGGTTTTCCCTCATACGGCTTTCCGATGTCCTTCACCTTGGTTCGCATTTTCTTCATGGCTTTCTTCGGCGGGAAACTGCGCAAAATATACGCTGTTCCACCCTTACTGCGCCATGGCAATTTCCGGTGGCGCATGCCCAGAAAATCGAACCCTTCTGTATCATCGTAGATATTCACCAGCTTCGACTTCTGTCCGTTCATGGTGAGTTCCAGCCGTTCAAACACATTCTTCAGCACGTTGACGGTTTCCATAGCGTGTTCCTTTCTGTGGCAGATCACGACCAGATCGCCGGCATATCGTACCAGTTCCCGAGCTCAGCGAATCGTTTCTCCCATATCGTATCCAGATAGTTCAGGTAGATGTTCGCCAATAGCGGAGATATGACACCTCCTTGGGGACTGCCGATGCCGGTTTCATGAAACTGATCATCTTTCATGACTCCCGCTTTTAGCCATCCTCGAATGAGTTTCAGGATCCGCCTGTCGTTAATACGCTGTTCGACGAGCTTCATCAGCTTTCGGTATGCCGAGCGGTCTCATCTTCCCGTCCGGTTTCGGAATTTCTTTCCGCCTTACCGGTGATGGCCGGTAGTTGCCGTTCAGGAGAGCTTCTCTCGTTTCCTGCACAAATCGATACTCCCCGTATCGTGGTGACGGTGAATCCTTTGGAAGACCGCAAGAAAATAAGTGATTGCCTTCCGCCGAGTTGTAAAAGACGGACATCCGGTCTTCACCTTAAGTTGACGCCTAACCCAACGAATCGTACAATCGTTATTTGGTCAATTTTCCCTTATTTCCCGATGTAAGGAACTGAGAAGACGCTATTTGCCCCATTCCCTCCCAAAAATACATAAATGGGTGCCAATAGCGTTATCTGGATTCGTAAAAAATGGAAAAACGGTATTTTGAAAGGAATAACGTTACAGAGATTCGTTACAAAAATTCGTTACAGAGATTCGTTACAAAGATTCGTTACAAAGATTCGTTACAGAAATTTCGTTACAGAAATTCGTTACAGAGATTCCTTAAAAAGCGGGTTGTGAAAGTGGCCACCGGGTGTTTACGATCGGAATCCCCATTCCCTAGGTAGTAAATCAGGGACTGGAATGGAAAACAAGATGGTTGAGTGAAGGAAGGCAACATTTCACGAATATAGGAAACTCAAAACAACGGAACTCGTAGGCATTTCCCATGTCCAGTTGTAAGCAAGAAATAAAGAAAAATTCATCTTCAGTACTTCTTCGGACAGACTCTCCAAATTTAGAGGAAGGCAATATTCACGTAAACCCTTATATTTTTGCACTATCAACAGTGAATCGACAGTCTCTCTGAGTCCGATAAGTCCCGCATTCTTGCTTTGTTCGGGCTTTCATTATTGCCGTGCTATGGTAAAATGCCGGAAAAGAACAAGAACACACCCGCTCCAATGACGAGTCCTCCCTTGATTCTTGCCATGACCAATGCGGCGGCGCTTGGCTCCGATGTTTTGAATCGCCAGCCAATGCCCAAATGCCTAAATACCCTGGGATATAGAACATTGCCGACGCCGAATATGATAAACAACCATACCAAAATCCATGGAATTTGTTCCATGAAGCGGTTTTCCCTTCCCCCTATGTCACATGGATGCAAAGAAGCAAAAAACGGACAAGATCATCGTCGCCGCGCCGCCCATTTTACACATGAAGTAATAGAAATCGCCCGGTTCGGCTTCTTTTACCCAAATCCCATACAGCGAGATCTTGAAAATGAAGTTTTGAAAGGCTTGATACCGGTATACGCACCACCCGTAAATCAGCATGAGGACAGAAAAGACAAAAAGAACCGGATTGCCTTGTCCCGTGTGGTACTCCGGATACGCTGCCGCCACAAGTTCGCCGGGAGCGTAGAGAACATCTCCTTCCCGCAACATTCGTTTTCCATTGGAATACGCGATGATCTGCACAAACAATTCGCCATTTTCGTCATAGCTCCACAGTTGTCCGTTTCGATCGGTCACCGTGAATACGTTTCCGTCCGGATATCTGACTTCATAACTTGTTCCGTAAGATGGCAGGCGAGCGCCCTCCAGTTTGCGAACGGCGTATTCCTCATGCCCGACAATCACTTTCCGGCCGCTGCCATCGGCATGAACTTCTATATCCGGGCCGGAAAAGGAGCGATAGGAACTCACATTTCCCTGTGCGCCCGCTTGTTTGTACTTGTGTTGGTCCAGATAAAATACAGGCCCGGTGAAATAGGAAAGGGCAAAAATCACAGCGGCTGCGGCCGCAAGCACGGCTCCCGTCACAAACAGGATGGTGGAACGCTTGATTCGCGAGAAGTCCGGTTGGATCATTCGTCATCCTTCCTCGATCAATCTTACTGATTGTACGAAAGAGGCAAGCGGAAAGTTTCAAAAAATGGTCAAGAACGCGGACGAAGGCCGGACGGGAATGCGAATCATTCTTTGGGGAAAATCATGTTTTCCGGACGCACGATGGCATCAAATTGCTGTTCCGACAGCAATCCGCTTTTCAATGCGGCTTCTTTCAAAGTCAAACCTTCCTCATGCGCCAGTTTCGCCACCTTGGCGGCGTTTTCGTAACCGATGTGCGGATTGAGCGCGGTGACGAGCATGAGCGAGCGTTCCAGATTGCGCCGGATCACCGGCAAGTTCGGTTCGATCCCCAGAGCGCATTTGTCGTTGAAGGAAACGACGGCATCGGACAAAAGCCGTACCGATTGAAGAAAATTGTAGATAATGACCGGCTTGAAGACGTTCAGTTCGAAGTTGCCCTGGCTGGCGGCGAAGCCGATCGCCATATCGTTGCCCATCACCTGGCATACGACCATCGTCAGCGCCTCCGCTTGGGTCGGGTTAACTTTGCCCGGCATGATGGAACTGCCCGGTTCATTGGCCGGGATCGTAATTTCGCCAATTCCGCTGCGCGGCCCGCTCGCCATCCAGCGGACATCGTTGGCGATTTTCATCAGATCGGCGGCGAGCGCCTTGACAGCGCCGTGAACATGCACGATCTCGTCATGGCTTGTCAGCGCATGGAATTTGTTTTCGGCGCTGACAAAACGTTTGCCGGTCAGCCGGCTGATCTCTTCCGCCATCATGGCTCCGAAGCGCGGATGGGCGTTGATGCCGGTACCGACGGCGGTTCCTCCGATGGCCAGCTCCCGCAGGAAATCCGCGCTTTCACGGATCATTCGCCCCGACTTTTCCAGCATGCGGTGCCAACCGCTGATTTCTTGCCCAAGCGTAAGCGGGGTTGCGTCCTGCAGATGGGTGCGGCCGATCTTGATAATATCGGCGTAAGCCCGGCTTTTCTCCGCCAAAGTCCGCTTCAGCTTCTCCAACGCAGGCAGCAGATCGTCCTCAACGGCGGTCAAAGCCGCCATATGCATGGCGGCAGGGAAGGTGTCGTTTGAGCTTTGCGATTGGTTCACGTCATCGTTCGGGTGCACGCGAAGTTCGCTCCCCTGCTCTTGCAGCCATTGATTGGCGCGGTATGCGATCACTTCGTTGACGTTCATGTTCGATTGGGTGCCGCTGCCCGTCTGCCAGACAACGAGCGGAAAGTGGCCGTCCAATTTGCCGGCAATGATTTCTTCAGCGGCGCCGATAATGGCATCCGCTTTTAACGGATCAAGCTTGCAAAGTTTGCGGTTGACGATCGCCGCGCTTTTTTTCAAAATGGCAAGCATGCGGATCAACCGGAGCGGCATACGTTCCGTACCGATGCGGAAATTTTCGTAGCTGCGCTGGGTTTGGGCGCCCCAAAATTTGTCCGCGGGCACCTTCATTTCGCCCAGCGTATCTTTTTCGATCCGAAAATCCAACGGGTGGACACCTCCATTTTTTTGATGAAAAACGGAAAAAGGGATGGTTTGATCTGCTTTTTATATTTTATGATTGAATTGATGTGCAAATTCGCAATCGGCGGCGGGATGGGCTGATCCCTCAGCACCGGCTCGGCACGGGAAGTTGGCACGGGAAGTTGCCGGGACCGTTCGCATTTACGGCATGCGTTGGAACATTGAAGCCCTTCTTCCAATGTGCCGAACCGCATCCGAAACCGGGGACGGTGTTCAAGCCCGTTCATCCGACATGCTCATCCGTCGCACCCGCCATCGTGTCGGTTGGTTCTCTCGCGATCAGATGAAAACGCCGCTTTGTACTAATCAACAGGAACCGTTCGTTGTCGGTCAAATAAAAAGGTCAGGCAAGGTGAACCGAATTTACCCGCTTGACCTTTTTATTTCTTCAATCAATTGCTAAGCACAGTCTCCGGTTTGAAAATGTCAGCGGCCTGCCGCAGGGTTGTTGGGTGCGGCATGGCCCGAATTGCCGGGAAACACGCGCTGAATGACATTGTTAAACTCGTTCAGTAACCCCTCAATGGGTCTGCCGTTTCGGATTTCTTCCGCAAGGATATTCATGCGCTCCACAAAGTCGGGGTTTGCGGAGACGTAAACGTTGCGGATGTTCGGATGTGTGGAGCGGACTTTATTGGCGATGCGGTCTTTTATTTCCTGGGAAACATCCCTGGCACCTGCGGGATTCGTATTGGCCGTTCCCAAATTCGGTTGGCCCGTTGCGTTTGTGTCCTGCCCCGTTCTCGCAATGGCGGAACCCGGATGCAGCGTGACCGCGATGTACGCGTTATGGTCAGTGACCATCACGTTGGCGGTATCGACTTCGTCCATGGCGGCAATCTGATCGGCTATTTCCTGGCTGATTTGTACATTGGAGGCGGGATTGAGAAGAATATTGTCGCTGGTTCCCTCTCTGCCGTTCACACCTCCGGTACGGTTCATGCCATACTGTTTTGTCTGATTCGTGTTTGTTCCCATATCCGCCGGGTTCCCGTTGTTCGTCCCGTTCCTGTTATAGCAGGCCGAAAGCGAAAATATCAGCAGCGCAGCAAGCCCAGAAAAGATGATTTTGTTATAAATGTTCACCTGTTTTTTCACCTCCCTGCGATGTTCCATTCACCGTTTAAGTTGCATCCAAAACAGGAATAATATGCATATGTTTGCAAAATTGTTGAAGAAAATCTGGTTTGATTTATCGGCACCTGTCGCCGCCCCTTTGCGCCGTTAAAAAATCAATCCATGGAATTGCCGAAAGATCCCATGGATTTTCTGTAATAATGACCCATGAATTTTCTGAAATATCCCATCAATTTTTTGTAAGGGACGGTTCCTTCACGTTCGCTTGTATGGAGATTGGTTCGTTGAGCATGCATTCATAAAATGTTCATGAGAATATCATAATCTTTGCAATTCATGTTTCTGTCTTCTATGTTAAGATAATTGGGTACAAGATAATGGGGTGCGAGTCCCAAAATACCGGGGTGACCTATGAAAAAACTATCCGTAATTTCCGTTGTCACAGCCTGTTTCCTGCTCATTCTCTCCACGGCATGTTCCGGAACCGGGAAAGAAACCCACGGCACGCACCGGATGCCCAATGGCGATCTCCGGGAGGAGACCGGTTCCGCCGCAATTTTGCCTTCATTCCTTGACGGCCAGCAGAAAATCGTCAGGCAAGTCTATCAATTAGCCGCGCAGAACGCCGAACTGTTGGAATGGATCCCCTGTTATTGCGGCTGCGGCGAGAGCGCCGGGCATCGAAATAACTTGAATTGCTTCATTCATGAGATCCGTGATGATGAGACCGTCGTTTGGGACGATCATGGCACCCGCTGCCAGGTGTGCCTGGAAATTGCCGTGCTGTCGGTTCAAATGGAACGACAAGGCATGCCGGTTCAAGATATTCGCCAGGCAATCGATGACAAATATGGCGAAGGATATGCCGCTCCCACACCGACCGCGGTAAAATAAAAAACGGTTCGAATGCCGGACTGCCCCGCTTGTTAGCAGCCCCGCCGCCCTGTTGGGCAAAATTCGCGGTCCTTCAGGCCCCATAAAACGGGGGAAAGGGCGGCGATCAAACATCAAATTTTGTAAGCGGTTGCAAAAATGAAGGGCGGTTCGGCGGTTGACAAACGCATTACCCAACACGTAATATGAAAATTAGTACCTGGTACTATTACTTGGTCATTAAATACCTCCGAGGTGATTCCGCATGTACACAGCCATTGTCCGCGGCACCGGATCGTACGTCCCGGAACGCAAGCTTACGAATCAGGATTTGAAAAAACTTGTCGATACTTCAGATGAATGGATTGTTACGCGCACAGGCATAAGCGAAAGGGCGATCGCCGCCCCCCATGAAGCAACGTCCGATCTGGCATTCCGTGCGGCCAAGGCGGCGCTGGAAAGCGCGGACATCGAAGCCGGGAAAATCGACCAGATCATCGTTGCGACGGAGACGCCTGACCATCTGTTTCCTCCCGTCGCCTGCAAGCTCCAGCATATGCTGGGATGCCGCGAGATTGCGGCGTACGATGTGCACCTGGCTTGCACTGGCTTCATAGCCGCCCTGCAAACGGCAGAAATGTATATCAAAGCCGGAAAACACAAACATATTCTTGTCGTCGGGGCGGACATTTTGTCACGAATAACGGATTACACGGACCGCACAACATGCATATTGTTCGCCGACGGCGCGGGGGCCGTCGTTGTATCCCGCGGGGAAGGGAACAAGCAAGGAAAGGGAATTATTCATTCCGAACTTTATGCGGACGGTTCCCATTTCGAAGCCGCGATTGTGCCCGGAGGAGGCAGCAGATATTGCGGACCGGCTTCCGATAACGGGCCGTTTGCTTCTGATCTCGGGACAAAAGACCGCGGGATTTCCGATAGCGGACTTGCGGCTCCGGATTCCGTTCCGAAACGAAAAATCGTGCAGGAGGGAAGCAAAATTTTCAAATTGGCCATCCGCGGCATGTCGCAGTCGGTTCAGCATGCTTTGGCCGTCACCGGTTACAGCCCGGATCAGATCGATTGGCTCATTCCTCACCAGGCCAATCAGCGGATCATGGACGGAGTTGCCGAACAATTGAATTTTCCCGCCGAAAAAGTCGTCAGCACGATCCGGCGCATCGGCAACAACTCTGCCGCCACCATCCCGATTGCCCTGGACACCGCTGTCAAAGATGGCCGCATACGCCGCGGTCAGCATATCATACTTACCGCTTTCGGAGGAGGATTGGCCTGGGGATCGGTATTGATGGAGTATTGAGCCGCGAATCATCCGGCGGCAGGAAAAAGGCAGAACGGACGGATTTCCCCGAACGTTCTGCCTTGAAAGATTGCCCTTATCCCCGGGCAACCTTCGTCATTCAGTTGTGTCCCGGCATTCGGTTGTGTGCCGGCAACGTTGGCCCTGCGTGAAGCCTTTAGCGCTCAGCATGGACAACATTGTTTCCAATCCGGCTTTGACGTCATGGTTCTTACCACGCGTAGGCTTCCGGAGCGGGTCCGCCGGGTCCCGGAAAAATTTCGTTCAACCGGGCGAGAGCGGCTTCATCCAGTTTAATTTCGACCGCGCGCAAACTTTCCTCGAATTGCTTCAGCGTGCGCGGCCCGATAATCGGAGCGGTGATCGCCGGATGCGCAAGCGTCCAGGCAAGCGCGACATTCGCCTCCGATTCGCCCAGCTCGCGGCAGAAAGCGGAGAAAGCCTCGAGTTGGGGACGCAGTTTCGCCACCTTCTCCTGCGACTGTCTGGCCGAGCGCGATCCGGCCGGAGGATTGAGGGCATGTCCGCCAAGCAGACCTCCATCGAGCGGACTCCAGGCGATGACGCCGATTCCCAGATCCTGCGCGGCAGGCAACACTTCCAATTCGGGCAAACGGCAAAGCAGACTGTACTTATGCTGTTCGGAAACCAGGCCAAGAAAATTTCTTTCTTTCGCCGCCGCTTGCGCCTTGGCAAGATGCCACCCGGCAAAATTGCTGGATCCTACATAACCGATTTTCCCCTGCTGCACCAAGACTTCGAATGCTTGCCACAGCTCTTCCCACGGGGCGTTCCGGTCGATATGATGCATTTGATAAAGTTCGATATGGTCGGTTTGCAAACGGCGCAAGGAATCTTCCAGATGACGGCGGATTTTAAATGCGGACAAACCGCGCACATCGCCGTTCGGATCGTGCGGGTCTTCCCCCATGGCACCATACACTTTGGTTGCCAGCACGACCTTTTCTCTCCGTCCTCCCCCTTGTTTGAACCAGCGCCCGATAATTTCTTCCGTCCAGCCTCTGCGTTCGGCTCCCCCATAGACGTTGGCGGTATCAAAGAAAAAGACTCCGGCATCAAGCGCGGCATCCATAATTCGGAAAGCCTCTTTCTCATCCGTTGTGGGACCGAAATTCATCGTCCCCAGGCAAAGCCTGCTCACTTTCAAGCCCGTACGTCCCAAATACGTATATTGCATTGGATTGCGCACCTCCGCTTCGCAATTTTTTGGGAAAAGTTCCCATTATTATTATAACCTGAATCCGTGATCGTCCGCGGATAGTTTTGGAACCTGATTCCTGAAACCGGTAATTTTAGTCTTTTTTTCTGTGATGGTCATAAGAACTGGCTTTTTACGATGGCAGAAGGACGCATCATAGCTT